>JACKQG010006358.1_pt1 | contig 12523 bp, 10 predicted proteins | sample 8237621 | NCBI WGS metagenome assembly JACKQG01 (sample SAMN15677084, study PRJNA649215) | marine metagenome | biome: marine; feature: Black Sea; material: saline water; isolation source: suspended particulate matter (SPM) from the Black Sea western gyre | collected 2013-06-09/2013-06-10 | depth...
CTTGTCGCCTTGCATCTGGCACCTTGCTGATGGCCAGGGATGGTGCACAACCCATAGCCAGCCGGCAAACGAAAATTTGATGAAAGAAATAAAAGTTGCGAACCAGCACAGCCCATTCCCATGGAATAGACCGGCACTGGTTCGCAAATCTATAAGCGGTTAACGCTTTTTGTGAACTTATTTGTGCTTATCAGGCATGGATGTCATGGTTCCATCCCAGGTATCTACTTTTCCGACTACTTCTTCTGTCTCCGGGAACCATGTCTGTGTGACACACTTGGATTCTGTAAAGAATGTAAAACCGTCCTTACCCATGCAATGCAGATCTCCGAAAAAGGAGTCTTTGTGGCCGGTAAATCCAAAAATTCCCAGGGGAACGGGGATACCAACATTGATACCCACCATGCCGCCGTCTGTTTTGTATGCAAACTCACGGGCATAGTGTCCGTTCTGGGTATAAATAACAGACCCATTGGCAAACCGGCTCTTGTTCATAATGGCCAGACCTTCTTCAAAGGAATCCACCCGCTTGATGCAAAGCACGGGGCCAAAGACCTCTTCATCACCAATGGTCATATCTTCGGTGACATGATCAAAGATGGTTGGTGCCAGATAGAATCCGTTTTCATAGCCTTCTACAATGGGATTCCTGCCGTCAACAATGAGCTCTGCACCCTCTACAATCCCTTTTTCAATCCAGCCCGTGATAAATTTCAGGTGACCCGCGTTCATGACTGGTCCCATGCCAGTATTGGGATCATAGGCTGGTCCCAATGTCAATTCTGCAACAAATTTTTTCAGGTAATTAATCAACTCATCTGCAATAGCGTTTTCAACGACAATCACAGGACAGGCCATGCATCTTGCACCGGCACATCCGCAATAGGCATTGATAATTCCCCTGGCAGTTCTTTCAAGCTTTGCGTCCTTTAAAACCAGGGCATGGTTTTTTGCTTCCGTCAAAGCCTGAACCCTTTTACCATGTGCTGCCGCTGTTTTGTAGATATGTTTGCCCACGCTTGTGGATCCTACAAAACTTACGCCTTTGATATCCGGATGTTTCAGAAAAATTTCCGCTTCATTTCTTCCGGCCGTTACAACACTGAGAACACCTTTGGGAAGTCCTGCCTCCCGCCAGAGTTCTGCCATCCGCAAAGCTGTCTGGGGAACAAAGCTGGCTGCCTTGAGGATCATGCAGTTTCCTGTGGCAACACATATGGGGGTCATCCAGCCGTGGGGAATCATGGCCGGAAAATTCCAGGGGGCAATACCTGCAAAAACACCAATGGACTCATGGTAGAGGACAGTATCATATCCTGTGCTGGCATTCATGAGAGATTCACCCTTCATCAGGTGGGGAGCACCACAGGCAAATTCAACCACTTCATTCACCTTTAAAACGTCTCCCATTGACTCAGTCCAGTTTTTGCCTTCTTCCTGACACAGAAGGTAGGTTAACTCTTCCAGGTGTTCTTCAACAAGGGCCTTAAATTTGTATAAAACCTGAACCCTTTTTGCAACTGGGGTTGCAGCCCATGCGGGATATGCTTTTTGAGCAGTCTTGATGGCTTCATCCACCTCGTCCTGGGTGCATTGGGGAGCATGGGCAATAATATCTCCTGTGGAGGGGTTAAAACAATCCATGTAATTTGTTGTGGATGATACCTTGAATTCTCCATCGACAAAATATTTCAATTTTTTTATTGGATTGTCTGCTGATTCATCTTCAATATCATAATATCTGTTTTTTTCCATTTGTTCTCCTTTGTTTAAGTTATTTTATTTTGATTTTTTTTATAAAACATTAACCGGAGAGGGAGTGATTGCACCCTGATGCTCCGTATAAAAAACTATTTTTCTAATCAGATTTGCAGCTATCTCATATGTCTTGTCCTTACCAGAAGGAAATACTGCTCCAGCCCTGCGAGGGTCTATTTCACAAATATCCATGCCGGCAAGTTGAATTGACTCGGAAAAGATTTGCGACACAGCATCTGCCAGCTTATAGATTTGTGGTTCATTTAATCCTTTCCAGTTACGGAATCTGACACCTTCAAGTGCATTGTTCGCCCCAATGTCCATATCAATGGAAATATAGACATAGGGAGTTGAGATATTTTTAAAAAATCCTGAAATTTTATTAGGATTTAATTTACATTCTTTTTTAGTGATGATTTTTGCTCCCATGCGTTTGAGGTCCACATAGGCATTGTTATATTCTTTGATGCGCGGATCTTTGATCCTCAGAAATTTTTTTTCAGGATAATCGCTGACTCCGATAATATAAAGATTTTTCGGGTCCACCTGTTTTTGTGTCACAAGTTTGTGTACAAAGGAACTGGCATTGTAGGAATCAAAACGGTTATACAAAAAGGGGTCATTTGCATCATGTACGGAAGACGGGTTGTTGTCCATATCATATTGAATTGCTCCTGCAAGCACAGGCATGGGAACAGCGTCTGTATGGCTGTCAATAATAATTAAAGACAGGTTGTCCCTGCCGTAATGGCGGGACAGGGCGGAATAAACGCCTCCGGTGAGAGAATGGTCAATTCCGACCATACAGGGAATGTCAGGCAGAATCTGATCCGTAACAAATTGATCTGCCTCATCTGCAAATTTTTTACATCCATTATTGTCAATAAAAGAAATAAAATTTTCAGTGGTGATTTTTGACCGGTCTGCGGAACGTGGTTTTGGGCCAAGCCAGGTTGGTACTGGTAATGAGCCAAGATTATTCCAGAGCTCCTCTGGGATATCAGAACCAAGATTATCCATGACCCCATCAAGGGGATCATCAAATTCTTTGGCAGTCCAGACACCATTTCGTTTCTCCTGGATCGAATCATATTTTTCATCACAATCCATGGGACAACCAAAGAACATCATTTTTTTACGTGTGACCGGTATGTTACGTGTGACCGGTATGTTATTGAAATAGTTTTTCATTATGTATTGTCAAATATAAGCAAAAAGGGATTTTTGTCCAGACCTTATTATTACACAGACAAATGGGATTGAATAATTTCCGGGTTGTCCATAAGTTCCCTGGTTGAAGCCACTTTGACAATCTCACCCTTGGTGCCCATTAAATAATGCCGACTGGCTACTTTAAGTGCCATGCGGTAATTCTGCTCAACTATCAGCATTGTTATTCCGGATTGTATACAGAACTTTAAGACGACATCCGTGATCATCTGCACAAGTAACGGGGATAGCCCCTGTGAAGGCTCGTCCATGATGATGATCTTTGGATTACTGATAAGGGCCCGGCCAATGGCAAGCATCTGCTGCTCACCACCACTTAGAGTTGCACCATCCTGTTTGGTTCTTTCTGCAAGTATTGGGAAATGATCACATATTTTTTCAAGGGTCCAGGCATCTTTGCCATTTCCGGGCCTGGCCGCCAGCATGAGATTTTCTTCCACACTCAACCCCGGGAAAATATGTCTTTCAGCAGGCACATAGGCCACCCCCATCTTGGAGATTTTATGGGGTTGAAATCTTGTTGTCTCGACACCATCTATATATATGCTCCCTGATCGAGAAGGGGTCAGTCCCATAATAGACCTCAGGGTAGTGGTTTTCCCCACTCCATTTCGTCCAAGAATCGAAACGGTTTCATGTTTTTCAACGTACATGGACAGCCCTTGAATAACGTGGCTTACGCCATAATAGGTTTGAATTTTCTCAATATTAAGAATTTTATTCCTCTTTTCCAAGATAAGCCTCCCTGACCTGCTCATTGTTTCGGATTTCCTCTGGAGTTCCCTCTGCAATGGTACAGCCGTATTGAAGAACGGTAATTCTATCTGAAATACTCATTACCAAATCCATATCATGTTCAACCAATACAACACAGATTTCATTGGCCAGCCCTTTAATCAGTTTTGATATCTGTCGGGTTTCTGTTGGCGACATTCCAGCAGTGGGTTCATCCAGAAACAAAATTTCAGGATCACCGGCCATGGCAATTGCCACCTCCAATACCCTTTGGTCGCCATATGCCAGATTTTTTGCAGGTCTGGCTGCGAGGTCTTTTAATCCAAGACGTTCCACCAAGTCCCAGGTTTTCTCGGTTACCGTTTTAAGACTTTGTTTTGAGGAAAAAATTCTTAAAGAACCGCCATCTTTAGCCTGCCGGGCAATTCTTAAATTTTCAAATACACTGAGATTTTCAAAAATACTGTTAATCTGGAAAGTCCGGCAGATACCCATTTTTACCAGTTCATGGGTTGGTTTGTTGGTAATCTCCTTTCCTTTAAAAAATATTTTCCCGGAACTTGCGCCTATTTTGCCTGTCACAATATTGATAAATGTTGTTTTTCCAGCCCCGTTTGGACCGATAATAGACGTAAGGCCCTGGTTGTCTACACTGAAACAAACCCGGTTTGTCGCCATCACACCGCCAAAACTGCGGCACAAATTTTCTGTACAGAGTAGTTCCACCATTATCAACCCTTTCGGAATCGTTTGAGATGCTCGCCCAGACCGACGAATCCCGTTGGTAAAAATAAAACCAGAAAAATAACAACCAGTCCAAGATAGATTTCCCAATGTTCTGACATGGTACTGATATAGTCCTGGATATAAATAAACATTGCTGCACCGACAAATGCGCCCCATAAAGAGCCCAGGCCGCCCAGAAGAACCATCATCAATACACCGGCTCCGGCAAAGGCGCTCATGGTGGATGGGCCGATATACCCTTTATACAGTATAAACAAAGCACCTGCGATGCTGGCCAGGATACAGGCAAGCATCCATCCCAAAAGCTTGTACATACGCACATTAATCCCCACAAAGGAAGCACGGTCTTCATTTTCACGAATGGCTTCAAGAACTGCCCCAAAGGGAGAATTGATAATCCTGCGGGTGAGAAAAAAACAAATGGTCACAATAATCAGGGTAAAAAGATAAATTGTTACAGGATTCCCGGTGTTGCCAAGGTTCCATCCAAACAGACTGATATCAGGATTGGGCATTCCCATCAAGCCATCATCACCACCAGTTACACCATACCATTTCCATACAATTGTATGAAACATCATGCCAAAGGCCAGGGTCAAAAGAGCAAATGCCAGCCCACCTGTCCGTACCTGGACCCAGCCCACGGGCAGTGCCACAAGGGATGTAAAAATAATACCTGTAAAACAGGCCAGCCACAATGAGGTAGGTGATATATGGATTAAAAAAAGACCGACAACATAGGCGCTGATACCCAGGTAAGCATTATGCATAAATGACAATGCCCCTGTGTAACCTAAGAGTACATCCAGGCTCATGGCTAAAAGCCCGTAAATCATCATCTCCGTTATCAGGCTGATGTAAAATCGATTTCCAGATATAAATGGAAACAGCCCTAAACCCAATAAAAGCAGAATAATAATAAGGATCTTGAGCGGGTAGTATCCTTTTTGAATTCCGGGTATGGTTGTTGTGTTATTCATTATTCAAACTTTCCTTCTCCAAGAATGCCGCGGGGCATAAATGCAAGAATAATCGCCATAAGTATGTAAACGATTACCATTGCAAGGTCAGTGATAAAAAATTCTGCAAACGTCTGGACAAAGCCGATAAGAAGTGCGGCAATAACGGCTCCTCTAAGACTCCCCAAACCGCCGATCACAATGACAACAAAGGATGAGATCAGCATTTCACCGCCCATCAAAGGATCAATAGTGGTCAAAGGTCCTGCAATGATACCGGCCACTCCGGCCATGACAGACCCAAGAACAAATGCACCCATGTGAACATAGTTCATATTGATTCCCAGGCAGGATACCATCTCAGGGATTGTACTTGAGGCTCGCAGGATTATTCCGATCCTGGTTTTGTTTAAGAAGAGCATTAAACCGCCCATTATTGCTGCGATGATGAATAAGGTGGCCAGCCGGAAAACAGGATATTGAGTGCCAAGGATGGAAATCGTTCCCTGCAGAAATGCGGGCAAGTCAATAAAACATGGCTTGTTTCCCCAGACATACTTAATCATGCCATCAAGAAAAAACATCAATCCATAGGTCAGGATCAAGGTGTAAACCATGGATCGTTTGCGCATGGGCGCAATTATGGTCCTTTCTATTAACAATCCAACAGCGCCCACTATTATTGGCGCAATGATAAGGGCAGCAAAATAATTCAAACCCGTTGCCACCAGAGTATAGCCGGTATAGGCACCAACAGCGTATAAAGCACCATGCCCCATGTTCATTATACGGCTCAGTCCATAAATAATATTCAGACCAATGGCTACTATGAGAAATACGCCGCTGAGAACAAGGCTGTTTAATGTTATATCTACAATAATACCGAGTGATCCGCCCATAATATGCTTGCCTGTCTTGTGAATCTGCATGAAAATAGATTTTTGTTGAATATTTTCATGCAGATTGGTTTAAAATTTAGAACAAAGAGTTTCTGAATAATTGTTTTTTAGCTGCTCTTTATTCCGGAGGTCCAAGCTCATCTGCCGTAAAAGTTTTCAAAACTTTCATATAAACCTTGGCACCAAAAGGATTTTCAGGTGCTGCCATGGTTTCAGTCAAAACAGCTGAGTTGCGCATACAATTGTCTTTTGCGGAAATTCGAACGTTTCCGTAAGGACCGTCAAAACTGATACCTCGGAGAGCATCGGCAATGGCTTTAGCATCCGTACTGCCGGCCTTTTCAATGGCATTGAAAAGGTTCATTGCACCCACATAACTGTGAACTGCTGCATCAGAAGGAATGGTATTAAATTTTTTCCAGAATCTCATTTCCCAGTCATTGGAATTGGCGTTATCCACATCCCATGACCAGTCAGAGGCACCAAAAATACCATAACAGGCTTCTCCGCCGGCCTCAAGTTCCAATGGTCCTGGTGCTGCTGCAGAGACGAGCTTTACCTTGCCCTGGAGACCGAAATCAGATGCCTGTTTGGCAAAAACAGGAATGACGTTGGTGATAAAGGCCATGTAGACTGCATCAGCTCCAGAGGCCTTGATTTTACTGATATAGGATGACCAGTCTTTGGTAGCAATAGGGGCCTTGTCATAGTCTTCATTCACAATTTTTATACCATTTTCTTTGGCCAGGGCAATGAACCTTTCACCTGCGTCATGGCCCCAGGAATAGTCGTGCACAATGACATAATAGGATCTTTTCATCAGGTCAGGCCTTGCCATGATTCCTTTTACATTTCCCACAGCAGTCTGATCATTGGCCAATTGACCACTCCTGAAAACAAGCGGATGAAGACCATAAAATTTAGTGGTCATTACATGTGTGCTGACAAATGGCACATTCAATTTATCGATATTTTTGGCAAGAGCAAGGCCGACACCACTGGAAAATACACCGATCAATGCCTTACAGTCATCCTTGTACACCAGTTTTTCAGCTTTTGTTACGGCAACGGGTGGTTTAACCTGGGTATCTTCAACCAGCAGCTCGATTGGTCTTCCAAGGACTGTTCCCTTTTCTTCAGCAGCCATTTCAATGCCATACTTCATCTCAAGGCCACCCTGGGCGACAATACCGGTAAGGGGAACTAATACGCCGATTTTTAAGGGTTCTTTAGGTGTTCTTGCAAGTACTAACTCAGCTTCCAGCTTGGTGATTGTTGCTTTTAATTCTACTATTTCCTGTTTTAACTTTGAAATGGTTTCTGATTGATCGTCAGTTTTTTTACCACAAGAAAAAATCAAAGAAATTGATAAAAAAATAATCAACACAAAAAAAATTCTCTTCATTTCCTACCTCCTAATTAAAGATGAATCATTATTATAGGGGATTTCCTTTCACCCTTTTTAAGCTGCCTAAGGATTCCCCACTGACCTAAACGGCTTTATTTAAAAAAATCATCTCTTGCTTTTTTTAACTGCAAAATATTTTCAAGTGGAGATCCCGGAGCTATACCACACCCGGGACAAAGGAAATCTGTTCCATTTTCAAGCGCGGTAAAAGCTTCCTTATAAGATTCTTCAGGTGTTCCCATAAAAAGTGTGGTGGCAGCGGCTACATTGCCAAATACCCTGACACCGTTTTCATGGGCGATTTTGACAGCTTCTTTCATATTGGCACCCTCTTCAATGCTTATCCCTTTAACACCGGTTTCACACATTAAAGGAATAATCATATCTGTATTACCGCAAATATGCAGGACAAGTGGCCCCTTTGTTTTGGCAACAATATCCGACAATACAGGTACTACAAATTTTTTAAACATTTTCGGACTCATGAGGGCAGGGCCCGCAGTGGGTTCTGCCATGACATAGTAGTCTGCCCCATTTTCAAAGGCAAAATTAATGGTATCAATCATGGCCTGTTTAGTGACTTCAAGAACCTTTTCAACATCGGCCGGCCGCTTAAAGGTCCATCTCATGAAATTCTCAGTGGACACAAGGTTGGCTCCACAGGTAAAGGCACCTTCTGATTCACCGAAAATTGCCTTCTTGCCACCCACTTTTTCCTTCAGCATTTCAAATTGTATTTTATAAGCAGGAAATCTTCCGCGATCAAGAAAATCAGATGGATAATCCAAACCATCCAGGCTTTCTGCATAGGGATGTTCCTTGATGCAATACTGCAGATCAATTTGCGGAATTCCCATCCCGCATCCAAATGCCTCGCTCATGGGCGTAATATCCCATCCCATGGCCTTGACCATTTCAAACCCGGCCAGTTCACCTGCAATGGCAAGGGTTGCCATGGCTTCAGGGTCAGTATCGGCAAAAGGTCTTTCAGCTCCACATTTTTTCATCAAATCCACCATGCCATAGGTTGTGGTACACCCGACAGGGGTCATGTCAACAGTTTTTCCCTCCAATTGATTCATAACTCTTTCTTTTAAATTCATTATTCCCCCCTGGTTTTTTTATGTAAACGTAATCTATGTGTTCATTGGGGATCTGTTTTTTAAACAGTCCCCAATGAAAATGTTTCAATATGGGTTAAACCATGTCCTAAAGTGCCAGGTCAATAAGTTCGACCAGGTCATAGACCTTCATATCACTTTGAAGTCTTTTGGAGCCTTCATTCAGGTTGAAATGACAGAAGGGACAAATGGAAACCATTTTTTGTGCCCCTGTATCCATGGCTTCCTGTACTCTCAATCCGGCATTTTTTACAGCCCATTCTCCATATCCGGTCATGACGCCACCGCCACCGCCACAGCAATAGGAATTGCTGCGAATTCTCTCCATTTCCACAAACTCAATGCCTGGAATGGCTTTGAGTATTTCACGGGGGATGTCATAAAGGCAGTTGTCTTCATTTTTGCCCAGATAAGATCCTTTCCATTGTTGGGAACCATCTTCATCTATCTTATAATCAATCAAATGTCTGCCAGTGTGACAGGGGTCATGGTAGGTAACTTTCCAGGGAACTTCTTTGGTAAATTTTATCTTGCCTTGCTTGAAATAGTTGAAAAGGAAATTCGTGGTATGGATGATCTTAAGACCGCCCATGTAATCTTCATATTCATCGGAAAGACTGTAATCTTTTTTCATGGCCCGAAAACATCCTGCACAGGATGTAACAATGGTTTCAACCCCGTGGTTATCATGAAGGTCCTTGAAAGTTTTCATATTAGTCTCAGCAACGCGTTTGAATTCATCCACGTCCCCAAGTCTCATGGCAGTTGATCCGCAGCAGATTTCGTTTTCTCCCAGTATCCCGAAATCAATGCCCAGTTTCTGGAATATGGAAGCCGTTGCCACGGGAAAGTTTCTGACAGGCAGGTTAAATGCTCCAGTACATCCCACATAAAAAAGGATCGGGGCATTTTCTTTCATGATATTTTTGATGGGATTTTTTGCTTTCTTAAAGGGCCGGGTCCAGTCAGTTCGGACCCTTCTGGGACCCTGGTAAGGATTATCATAACTTCTCAGGGACTGGGCAATCACTTTCTGGGTCGGCATGGGGCCCACACCATCTTCAACTGCCTTACGTCTAATGGCCTCCATGATTTCCGGAATTACGGGTTTATGGTCCAGTTCGCACTGGTTCTGACATCCGCCGCAGATGGTGCATCGATAAATATCATTTACAAACTCTTCAGTCCATTCAAGCTGGCCGTCAAGAATTCCCCTGGCAAAGGCAATTTTACCCTTGGATGCCATGTTCCCGTCAAATCCGAACTCCACACCGGCCGGACATATTTCCCCAAAGGTGGGCGGGGGACCAAAATCATAAGTTGTTTTACAATTACCACATGCCGTGCATTTCCATACGGCATCTTCCAATTCTTCAAGTGAAGGAATATCCCACTTCATAAAAGCCTCCAAATATATTTAAACGCATATTTTTTTTTAAATCATATTTATACACAATGTCTAAAGGGCCAGCTTCCCGGTATTCATGATATCATTAGGATCCAGCATATTTTTTACCCTCTTCATTAGCTCGACATATCCGGGATGTGCCCTTTTATTTATCTCCAGCCCAAAATCCACGGGTGGTTTGTAAGGGATGCCGCCGTTATCAAGATCGACTTTCAGGCATTCGACTATGGCCTGTCTCGCGTTCTCTATGGAGGCAGGATCTTTTTTGGGAAAGGGTATCATGGCCCGGAGCATGCCATAATGAACGCCCCTGTAATTGGTGACGCGAACCGAGGGTGACAGGTTCCTGCCAATCAGGATTTTTTTCCATTCTTCATAGACAGGCTCCCATTTGTTGACGGGTGTAAAGGTACCTGGCCATGAAATTCCTGCCCCTCCCTGCTTGGTATAATTTTTCGTTGAACCTACAATCTGGCTTGGCAGCTGGGTTCTTGCCTTCAAGGCTTCTTCAGGATAAACAGTCTCCTTTAAGGACGAGCCTTTTTTGGTTTCTTCATCAACCACCATTTTCCAGATTTCTTCCCTGGCTTCTTTTTCTTTCTGTGTCCAGGAAAATGTTGTGGCAAAGGAAATCCATTCTGGTACACCCTCTGGTTTGGGTTTATACGGATAAGGGATGGGTACCTGGGAAAGCCACCAGGATACTCCTGTCAGGTCATCACAGATTTCATAATTGCCAAGGGTCCTCAGATAGGATGCCATTTGACCGATGGTTTCCGTAGATGCGGTAAACACTTTCAGGATAGGTGGCGTAGGGTGCACACGCAAACCGATTTTTGTTATGACTCCGGTGGTACCCAGCCATCCGGTGAACAGGCCGTCCATTCTCGGCAAGGGCAGGCAACTGTGCCAGGCATCTTCCTGGATGGCACAGGAACCGACCCGGACCAGTTCTCCTGTGGGCAGCACCACTTCCATGCTGGTTATTTCCTCGCTGTTAAGCCCGTATCGTCCGCTTAAACCGCCGATTCCGTGGCTGATGGCGCAGGAAGAGGTCGAGGCTGAAGGCGGTCCCACAGGCCAGCTAAACCTGAGATTGTATTTGGCCAGGGCACTGGCAAATTTGGCGTGGGATACCCCGGGTTCAATAATGGCGTAGTGGGATTCCTCATCAATACGGATGATATTGTTCATCCGCTTCATGTCCAGTAAAATACCCCCATTTTCAGGTATACACAGACCACCAATATTGGTGCCCGCAGTAAATGGCGTAACGGAAATTTTCTCCTGGTTGGCAAATTTCATTATGGCCTGAACCTGTTCTACACTTGTCGGCATTACAATATAGTCCGGCAATTTGGGTTTTACAAAGGACAGGTCATAAGAGTAAGCATAACGAATGTGCTTATAATCGGTTGCATTTTTTTCACCGACTATTTCACATAGTTTCTTTGTTATTTTAGAATCAACTTTTGATTCCATTGGCATTTCTGTCATATTCTTCCTCCTGCTAAGTGGTTCAAAAACTATCAGCCTTTCTTGTTTTGCTTTAACAGGCCTTTTTCAGTAATGATCATAGACCCGGTTTTACTTGCCAGCATTCCTTTTTCTACTTCATTGATGTGGTCCAGCATTGCTTTGCTTGCCTTTTCAGGGTCATGCTCTTTTAATGCGGCAACAATTTTTTTGTGGTCGCTGCAGACCATTTTTAAGAATTGTTCGTCCGTGTGCACCATCCGTTTGATATTAATCAATGCCGTTTGAATGGTTTCAACAACCAGGCTGATAATTTTATTTCCCGTAATATCAACAAGCTTTTTATGGAAAGCAATGTCAAGGTCACTGATGAAATTTTTACCATCTGGTTCCTGTTCCATGGCTAAAATATTATTTTCAAGGTATTCAATATCTTCAGCCGTGATTTTTTCAGCACAGATTCTAACAACCTGAGGTTCAATAAAGGTTCTGATCTCAGTGTATTCCCGGAGACCCGGGTTTTGAAAAAAAAAGTAATTTACAAGACTGTCTTTTATAGTGGTAATATCGACTTCTTTAATAAAAGCGCCCCCGGACATGCCCTGGCGGATTTCAAGAAGGCCGTATGCTTCCAATACCCGGTATGCTTCTCTAAGGGAGGATTTGCTGACGCCGAAATGACTGGCAAAGTCTTTTTCAGAGGGCAGTTGATCACCGATTTTCAATTCTCCATCCAAAATAGCTTCTCGAATTTGTTCGGCAATATTTTCAGATATCCGGCT
>JACKQG010006359.1_pt1 | contig 12522 bp, 11 predicted proteins | sample 8237621 | NCBI WGS metagenome assembly JACKQG01 (sample SAMN15677084, study PRJNA649215) | marine metagenome | biome: marine; feature: Black Sea; material: saline water; isolation source: suspended particulate matter (SPM) from the Black Sea western gyre | collected 2013-06-09/2013-06-10 | depth...
TCAGCGAATCGGCTCGCCGCGGTTACATCAATTTCCGCGACAAGGCGAATTGCATTACCTGCCACAGCGGTCCCGACTTCGCCGATGGTGCGTTCCGATTCATCGGAGTTGGCTGGGACGGCAAAGCCTACAAGGATCCCGGCCGGGCAAAGGTCTCGGGCCATCCTGGGGAAGCGGGCAGGTTCCGAGTTGCACCGCTGCGCGAGTTGGTCTGGACGGCCCCGTACATGCATGACGGCAGTCTGAAGACCCTGGAAGAGGTCGTGGACTTCTACAATAAGAACGGCCCCGAAGGCAAACGGACCGACCTGCACGGACCGCTGAACCTGACCGACCAGGAAAAGAAGGACTTGGTGGAATTCCTCAAGTCCCTCAGTTCCGAGCGATGGACCGTCGCAATGCGCGAGTAGCGTGGTAGGTCCCGGCTGCCGGACGGGACCTCGATGCGAGTTTCAGCGCAGTCCACCGAACCAGGTTCCGTCCGGCAGACGGGACCTACTGGGGTCTGGGCACGTTTCCAACGTGCCCCACGTTAGGAAGCGGGCGATATGAGCGACCTGCGGGAAGACTGTGGATGCTGCAACCAGGCAACACGGAACGTTGCATTGGCGGCCAATCAGCCCCCGGACAGCAACGGCAGAGGTTCCGCGGACCGCACCGAACCATGGATAGTCGGATCAGTGAGTACTCCTGCCGGCGAAGTTCCCCAGGTGAGTACTTCCTTGCGATTGCCGGACCATCTGGGCACGTGCAGGGCGCGTTGGGGTATGGGCCGCATGAGTTACTCGATCGCACCCGGGCTGTACGCCGTGGGAACGCCAACCGGCGAGTCTCCCGTGCTGGTGACGGCCAACTACAAAATGAGTTTCGACCGCCTTCGTTCTCAGTTGGCAGGGATTGATGCCTGGATACTGGTGCTTGACACAAAGGGCGTCAACGTATGGTGCGCCGCCGGCAAAGGCACGTTTGGAACCGACGAGATCGTCCACCGAGTTGCGGCGACGAATTTATCTGAAGTGGTCTCCCATCGCCGTTTGGTTGTGCCACAACTCGGCGCACCGGGTGTGGCCGCTCATGAAGTCAAGCAGCGCTGCGGATTTCGCGTTGTGTACGGTCCGGTGCGAGCCGCCGATGTGCCTGCGTTCTTGGAAGCAGGCATGAAAGCGACGCCCGATATGCGCCGCGTGCGTTTTCCGATTCTTGATCGTCTGGCCGTTGCCCCCGTCGAGCTGATGCTCGCAGGCAAGTCCATGCTCGTGATCGCAGTCTGTTTCCTGTTCCTGGCGGGACTGGGGTCGGACGGCTTCGATTGGACAAGGGTCGCGACCGTTGGCCTTGGTTCGGCCGCGTTGTTCCTGGCTACCTGCATCGGCAGCATCGTGCTTGCACCGGCATTGCTGCCTTGGCTGCCAGGACGAGCGTTTGCGGCAAAAGGGGCTTGGCTGGGACTGGTTTTTCTACTGGGAATGGCCCTTTATGTCGGGAGTCACTTGGAGGCGATTCAAAGCTGGTTTGCCGTCGCTGCGTGGTGTCTGATGATACCAGCCGTGGCAAGCTTCTTGGCGATGAACTACACCGGCGCGAGCACGTACACATCGCTATCGGGCGTACGCATCGAAGTGCGAGTGGCTGCGCCGATCCAAGCAATTTGTGCGATCCTGGGTGCAGTTCTCTGGCTGGCGGGACGCTTCGTATAACACAAAACTGCGCACTAGACACAGAGAAAGATTCATGTTCGGACTGCAGTATCTGCCGGGCGTCGTCACATTGACGTTGGATGCCGACAAGTGCAATGGATGCGGCCTGTGCGCCATCGTTTGCCCGCACGCTGTGTTTGCCGTCCAGGACGGAAAGTCGCGAATTGTCAACCGCGACGCGTGTATGGAATGCGGTGCCTGTGCGCACAACTGTCCATCTGCAGCCGTCACGGTCGAGCCGGGAGTCGGCTGCGCCGCTGCGGTGATACGCAGCAAGACGGGTGGCGAGGGCTGTTGTTGCATCCAATCTGAAGAGCCCACTTGTTGCAGTCGGTCGGGCGAATGAAAATGAAACGCCGCGTCTGACGGTTCATTGCGTCTCCCCTTGAGCGCTGCCGGATCTCATTTCATCTGTGATCTTACTGCCGGAAGGTCTAGCAGATTGCGGGAACTTCATGCATCTCTATCGAAGCGTTTACAGCTCACATTGGTCGTTGGGCTGGTGGGATTGATCGCTGCCGTCGGGTGTGGAAGACCGGGCGAGTCCGACGGTGACAAGGTCGTGTTGAAAGTGGGCCAGGTGTTGCCCGCGGATCATCCGACCAGCCGGGCCATGAGCTTTTTCAAGGGGCGTCTTGAAGAGCTATCCGTTGGTCGAATCGACGTTCGTTTGTTTCTCAGCGGCCAGATCGGATCGGCTAACGAATTGATCATGGAGTGCCGGCTGGGCAACGTCGAAGCCGCAGTCGTCTCCACCGCTCCGTTGGCGCAGCACGTCGAGATCTTGAACGTTCTGGTAATGCCCTTCGTATTCCGCGACAACGCGCATCAATACGCAGTCGTGGATGGGCCGATCGGCCGGAAGTTGGACCGTCACCTCGCAGAACGCGGCATCATTGCCGCCGCCTACTTCGATTCGGGTTCCCGTAACATCATGACGAAGACCGGCCCCATCGAGGCGCCGGATCAGCTCGAGGGGCTCAAGATTCGCGTCATGAGTTCGAATGTTCTTCGCGCCGCGATCGACCAACTCGGAGGCTCGGCGCAGCCCATGAGCCAGGCCGAGGTCTACAGCGCGCTGCAGACCGGCGTGATCGACGGCTGGGAGAACAACCCGGCGACTTGCCTTGTGTTTTCAATGTACGAAACCGGCTGTACGCACTTTGCTTGGACACGCCATGTGGCCATCCCCGACGCGCTGATTCTCAGCCGCGATTGGTACGACAGCCTCGACGAAGACCTTAAGCGAGCCGTTGATCAAGCTGCCGACGAGACTCGGCAGAAACAGCGGGAGCTTTGGCGGGAATACGAGGGTCAAGCCATCGAGCAGCTAAAGAAGGCCGGCATGGTCTTCAACGAAGTCGACCACGAGGCCTTCGCCGAGAAATTCGAAGGTTTCTACGACCGTTACACCGCCCAGTACGGGCCGGAGTTCGGATCGCTGGTAGAGCAAATCCGCGATCTTGATAACTCGCCCCGATAGGAAGTTGTGAAGGTGAAGAAGCTTGGAAACCGGCGCGTGTGCCACTGTTTTCGATTGGAAGACGCTGTCCATTTGGCAGCGTCTACCACAATCGAAAGCAGTGCCGTTCAGCGTCGATCCGCGGGTACCGTGCCCTCCAGATGGATACTGCATCGGCGGCACTGCTTTGAACTGTGGTGCGTCCAACAGCATGGAAAGCCGAACCAGTTCAAAGCAGTGGCACACTTCGGACAACCGATGGCATGGAACAAGCCCCGGGCGAAGTCCAGATGAGTTCATCCAATAGGATTTTGTTATCCTGCGATGACTGAATGTGCTCCAGTGACTGGGTGGCGGTGATCTCGACAACGAGGAGGTACGATGAATCGCGTCTACAAGGACATGGAAGAGATCATTGGGGCAGTGCTTCTGGTTGCCATGTGTCTGGTCGCGGTGGCCAAAGTCGCCAGCCGGTACGTACTCGCATCGCCTTTCTCCTGGAGCGAGGAACTGGCGACGATTCTGTTTTCGTGGGTCGTGTTTGTCGGAGCGTCGTTGGCGCTGAAGAAGAACGAGCACTTCTCGATGGACGTACTGGTCGATTTGTTGCCCAGTGCCCCCAAGAGACTGATTCAAACGATCGGCCTGGGACTCGTCGCGGTCTTTTGCCTGTTGATCGTCTGCTACGGAGTCAGGCTGGCCGTGCTGAATTGGCAGGTGAAGACGGCCGTCCTGGAGATCTCTCGCGCATGGTTGTATTTGGCCGTTCCCTTTGGCGGTGCGCTGATGCTACTTCGCACCATCGAAATGTTTGTCCGATTGTGGCGATCAGATGATGGCGCGCTCGCCTGTCAGGATGGGAAGGGAGCGGAATGAGCGGCTTGATCCAAGTGCTGGTCGCGTGCTTCGTCGTGCTGCTGATGATCGGCGTGCCGATTTCGATTGCACTGGTGCTGGCTGCTGCCGCAGCCATGGCCTTCGCCGCAGCCGGCGGGCTCGATCTGACTCAGATACCGCTGCAATTGTACGAATCGACGAGCAGCTTTCCTCTGTTGGCCGTCCCCTTCTTTGTGCTCGCCGGCAGCATCATGAGTCGTGGTGGCATGTCCGACCGATTGATCGACTTGGCGCGATCCTTCGTGGGCCGCATTCCCGGCGGCGTGGCGATGGTCAGTGTTGTGGCCTGCATGTTCTTTGCCGCCGTGTCCGGGTCCACGGCTGCCACGACGGCTGCCATCGGCATCGTGTTGATTCCGGCCATGATTGAAAGTGGCTTTTCGCGCGGAGCTGCCACGGGGCTTCAGGCCACGGCTGGCTCGATCGGCATCATCATCCCGCCTAGCATTCCGTTCGTTCTGCTCGGCGTGATCGGTTCGATATCCATCGGTAAGCTGTTCCTTGGCGGCGTTCTGCCTGGCATTGCCATTGGCGCTGCTCTGATGGCCGTATCTTTCGCAATCGCGCGGGTACAAAAACACCCGCCTTCGTCATCTCGCACCAGTTTGGCCAACATCCTGCGCGCCGCGGGACGTTCGATCCTGCCGCTGTTGACCGTCGTATTTGTCATCGGCGGGATCATGCTCGGGATGGTCACACCCACCGAAGCAGCGATCGTCGCCGTCGTCTGGTCCCTGATCGTTAGCGTATTGATTTACCGCGAACTGACGGCCAAAGACTTCTACGAATCGCTGGTGGACACGGTCAAGGTCACGGGCATTGTGGTCCTATGCATCGGAGCCACCGCGCCGTTCGCATGGCTGCTGACCGTCGAGCAGGTGCCGCAGAACATCGCCGATTCGATGACGGCCATGACCGCGAACCCTGCCTTGCTGACCCTGATGATGCTGGCGATCCTGTTGGCCATCGGCACATTCATCGACCTGACTCCGGCCATGATCCTGCTGGTGCCGATCCTGATGCCGATTGCCAAGGGCATCGGCATGGATCCCGTTCATTTCGGCGTGATGCTCATCTTGGCCTTGGGCATCGGCCAAAGCACACCGCCCGTGGGTATATCCCTGTTCGTCGCGTGCAGCGTAGGCAAAGCCAAGATGAGCCAAGTGGCCTTGCCTCTGCTGCCGTTCCTGGCTGCCATGATCGTCGTGCTGATCGCCGTGGCCTTCTGGCCGCCACTGACTACATGGCTACCGAACTTGCTGATGTGTCTTTAACCACTGGTCAAGCCAGCCAATCACGGTGTCGTGCCAGAGGATCGAGTTGTGGGGCTTCAGGACCCAGTGATTCTCGTCCGGGAAGTATAGCAGCCGGCTGGGGATGCCCAGCCGCTGCAATACGTTGAAGGTGCCGATTCCCTGCGTATCGACCACTCGGTAGTCGTGCGCCCCGTGAATGACCAGCATCGGCGTTTTCCAGTTCTTGACGAAATTCACCGGATTGTGTTTCTCGTAACCCTCGGGGTTGTCCCATGGGGTACCCATGTGATCCCATTCGGGAAACCAGAGTTCTTCTGTGTCATAATAGGCCATCCGTTCGTCCAGGTTGCCGTCGTGATTGACCATACACCGGAAACGGTTGGGCCAGTTGCCGGCGATCCAATTGATCATGTAACCGCCGAACGACGCGCCGAGCGCGCCGACTCGCTTGCCATCCAGCCACGGATAACGCTCCAAAGCCGCCTTCAGGCCGAGCTTCAAGTCCTCGAACGGCTTGCCTCCCCAGTCGCCGCGGATCGAGTCCGTGAACGCTTGGCCGTACCCGACGGACCCGTGGAAATCGACCATCACGGCGGCGTATCCGGCTCCCGCATAAGCCTGCGGGTTCCAGCGGTAGTGGAACGTGTTGCCAAAGGAGCCTTGAGGCCCGCCATGGATCAGAAACGCCACGGGGTATCGCCTTGTTGGATCGAAGTCCACCGGTTTGACCACATACCCGTACACCGTCTCGTCGTTCCATCCTTTGAACGAGAACTGCTCGCAATCCCCCATTCGCGCCGCAGCGACCCTTTCGTCATTGATCCGCGTGACGCGGCGTCGGTCGGTACCGTCGGGACGAATCGACGAGAGCTCGACGGGCGATTTCAGATTGTCCAAGCCGTAGATGATCCGATCGCCACAAATGGCTGGCGATCGGACGTAGCCGTTTCGGACGACTTCACGCACCGCGCCGGAAGTCGCGTTGATCGCGAACAACGAACGCTGTCCGAAATTCGAAGCAGTCGCATAGATCTCACTGCCGTCGGCCGACCAACAAAGGGACGACGGCGAACGGTCCCAATCCTCGGTCAGGACTCGTTCATCTCCTCCCGGCGCTCGCAAGATGATCCGGCGTCGATCCGATTCGTAACCAGGCTTCGCCATCGCCAAGTATGCCATTGTCTTTCCGTCGGGCGAAAAGAGGGGGCAGCAGTCCCATGCTTCGTTCTTCTTGGTCAAGCAGACTGGCGGCGCGGCCCCGTCGATGGGCACGCGATACAAGTCGAAATCCGTCGACCAGGGCTCTTTCGGACCCACGTCACGTGCCGTGAAGATTAGCTCTTTTCCATCCGGCGTGAACGTGAGTTCATCCGATCCGCCGAACGGCTTTGACGGCGTATCGGCATCCATGCCTTGCATGACGTCGACGGGATCGCCTGCGCCCGTTGACGGCAACACGAACAGATGTGAACGGCGACCGTCCTTCCAAGTATCCCAATGACGGACGAAAACGCCGTCGTAGATCCGACCGCTGCTCTTTCGCTTCACTTCTTCATCAAGTCGCTGTCTAGTCTGCTCCACTGAAGCGCAGTCGGGGAACACCTCCATCGTAAATGCGATGTGTTTGCCGTCAGGCGAGATGATCAGGTTACTCACATCAAGTGGCATGTTGGTCACCTGTTGCGCTTCACCACCATCGACGCGAATTCGCCAAACCTGCGACGAGCCGGAACGGCTGGACAGAAACAAGACGCCATCGCCGTCCGGCGTCCAGCACGGACTATGGTCGCTTGAAGGATGGGACGTCAGACGCCGAAGTTCGGTCCCATCTGCCCCGACCAACCACAGATCCGTTTTTCCCTTGTTCTCATCGAGGTCCGTTTCTCGAACAGTGAATACGACAAGGCTTCCGTCCGGAGACACTCGATGCTCGGAAATCCGGTCCATACCCAGCATGTCGTGAATCGAAAACGGATGAGACGATTCTGCATCGGCAGACCGGACACAGACTATCCCGGACAATATGATCAACAGAGAAAACCGCATGATTTCTACTCCTTTGCCAGATTGCGAGTGTGTTCTTCTTGGGAGGTCAGCAACGGTTGTTCGGTTGTTGGAGTCCAGGCTTCAGCCTGTCCCCTGCAGCCTAAAGGCTGGACTCCAGCGGACGTCTCGTATCGGCGGCACTCGTCACGGGCCAAGGTAGCCCCAGGGCAAGGAAAATGAAGCGGAATACTCGACCACCGAGTTGATTCTCTAACGGGGCGTACCGTGAATCAAGTGCGGTAGCATGCATGCGGCGGCTCAGAGGCCGGGTGATGTTCGCTGCTCTCCGCCAAGATCCGAAGCTGGCCAGTCGGGATTCAGACGATCGGCCGTTTCAGCGTCTTTGCGAGCCTTTTCAGTTTCGCCCAGCAAACGGTACGCGTTCGATCGCAGTGCATACGCCATGTAGTCGTCATGTGCCAGTCGGATCGCGGATGTGAAATCGTCGATTCCGTCCGCGAAACGTCCCAATTCGACGTAGCTTGCGCCGCGATTCAGGTAGAAATTCACTTCGTTGGGATCCAGGCGGATCGCGGCACCGTAATGCTCGACGGCTTCTTGGTACATTTCCATGCCGCTGTAGAGCTGTCCGAGGTCATTCCATAGCTCGGCGTAATCGTAGTCAAGTTCGAGAGCCTTCTCGATGTCCGCAATGGCTTCCTTGTTTCGCCCCAACCGCTTGAAAACCTGCGCACGGTTGTTGAAAGCGATTGGGTCCTTGCCGTCGCTTTCGATGGCTCGATCCAGATCCCGGCGCGCTTCGTCCAAGTCACCTCGCAGCAGATGGGCGGTCCCACGGCCGCGAAGGGCCTTCGCATGATCAGGATGGGTGGAAAGAAACTGCGTGAAGGACTCGATGGCGTTGTCATAATCGCCGCCGTGGAACTCGGCCTCGGCGTCCGCGAACGTAACGATTTCGGTGGGCGCCGCCGAGTGCCTGCACGCGCTCAGCACCGAGGAGGCCATCAGACAAAGAAGGAATGAACGAGGCATGTTACGGGGCCACAGCGTCCCAGGCATATGACAACCGAGACGATGAGCAGCAACCAAGAATTGCAGCACACAGACTAAATGGCCGCCCGCGATCCTGCGCGTTTCATTGAGCCGCCGCGTCCTTTTGGCCTTCTTCCAGGGACAGAGTGCGATCGGCTTCGGCCGTTTCAGTCTGACGTCGATTCGTGTCAACGTCCGGCTCATCGTCGTCGTACTGACCGTGGTGCCCATCTTGTCCGTCAGGACTTGGATGAACAACTTTTGCGTCCATGTCGGCCGATCGAAGCCGTAGTCTCGTGGGGACTGGGCCGCGGCCATCAACAGCAGTTCCTCATGGTCTTCCGTGATCTTGACGGTGCCGTTGTCTTCTCGACGATCGATCAACCCCGCCGGACCTTGTTCGACGAAACGTCGAGCTACGCGAATAACGTTGCTGTACGAAATGGCCACATGATGGGCGATCGAGCTGGGCGAATTCCCTCTCACTAAATTCCAAATAATCTTCCATCGTTGACAGAACCTCGCGTCCGAATGATATTGAGCATTCGAACGAAGCTGTCGCTGAATCTTCCGCGACTGATTCTTCCACGCAGCCTGAACCTTCACCATCCAACCGGAACTTCTCATTGGGGACTCCTTTCACAAGAGTGAGCGAGGGATCGCGAGTCCCCAGTTTTCCTATATGGCGCAGAATCGCGCAAGGCCATTTAGCCGTGGACGTTGACCATGTCCAGAGCAGCCACGAGTCGGAGGTAATGAACTCATGCCAGCCCAACTCATCTTGATGTTGCTCACTCTCGCGCCACTGGCCGGTGAGAACGGTGACACCAAGAAGGAAGTATCGCGCACGGAGTTTGCTGCAGCCATGTCCAGGATCAAGGTGGGGGCGAGCAGCGATGACGTCTTGGCGATCTTGGGGCGACCGGATTCGATCCGCCACGGCAAGGTCGTTCTGACGTCTTTCGATGGACCAGATATCGTGCGGGCAAGTGATGTTGACACGACGGGTGAGTATTCCGATGTCTGCGAGATCTGGTACTACGGCGCGGAGGGCTCGAACGGGTTTCCGACGTTGGGTCGCGTCTACTACGGGACCGAGTTGACGGAGGATGTTCAGGCGGCGACGGTGTGTCACGTTTACGGGAGCGGCAAGCCCTCGCCGGAGCTGGCAAGGATCAAGGAAAGGGACTTGAGGCGGCTGATCGTTATGCTGAGCGGCCGATTCGAGTGCGCTGCGAGCCGCTATGACCCTGGGCACCTCATTGCGGCCGTAAACGCCCTTCAACCGTTGGGAAAGGACTTGGCTCTGGCGGTCATTGAAGAGTATCTGCGAGTATGTCCCGAGACTCACGCATCGGGGACTGAGAGAATAAGGCTTTTGCTGCGAGTCCTTTTCCAGGTGCCATCAGACACGGGACACATGCCTGACATCAGGCTCGGGACGGACCCGCCTCCGCCGCACAAACCCGAGTTGATCCCGCGATTCCCTATCCACGTCGTTCGCGACATTCCTCTGCTGGTCGTTTGGGGCTACGTCTGCGAAGGGCTACCGCCGTGGGTGGGGCCCGACTTGGAGTACTTCCGCAAAAAGGGTGTCCTGCGCACGAATAGACTTGCCCCATCGAATCGACCCTTGTGCGCGCTGGAACAGCTCGAACGATCGGCTGCCTGGATGTACACGCGAAGAACCGCGAGGGATCGCATGGGGATCATTTGCCAACTGCTGGCTCTTGTAGATCCGGTTTGGCCTCTTGCCGATCAGAAGTCGAGGGCAGCCTTGTCGGACAAACTGTCTTCCCGCGAACAGTGGAATCAGTTTGTCGCGAAGTTCGAGCGCCTGGAGATCCACTGGGATCCTGAACGACAAAAATACCAGTTGACGAAACGCCGCGAGCGCGACGGTATCCCCTAGGGCCGAGTTTTGACACTCCTACCGGGACACTTTGATGTAGTGCAGACCACAGCCAGGATGGTAAACTGAAAGCATCCGCTTTCAATCTCAGTGGCGGATCGGAAGGACTGTTATGCTATGAAATGGCCACAGTTTTCGCTGCGTGCGCTACTCACAGCCATGGGCCTTTTCGGCTTGGGTCTCGTTGTTCTCATCAATGCTTCAGACCTGTGGGCGAGCGCCGTGTTCACGGTCACGCTTTGCGTCCTGTTCATTGGCGTTATCGGAAGCATCTTGAGAAGCGGGCCTGCGCGTGCGCATTGGATTGGATTCACTGTTTTCGGTTGGGGCTATCTTTGGATAGCTCATTGGCCGACTAACGATCAGTTCATTCCGGGCAACATCCTTCCACGTTGGAGACTTCAAACACACTCCGGTGCGCTATTGACAACGCGCGTGCTGGAATACGGGTATGAGAACCTGCTTCCGTTGATTCGAGAACGTCCATCTATTGCACCAACATATCATGAACCTGGTTCCGGTCCTATGTCACGATACTTCGACTTCGGGGGCGGGTATGCGGAGGCGAGATCGTCACAAGTTGATGAATCGAGCGGGTCGTATCCGTATATCTACAATTTCATGCGCGTCGGCCATTCTCTCTGGGCTATGCTTTTTGCCTTGGTTGGCGCTTGGATCGGCGGCCGTTTCCATCGGACGACATCAAAAGCTGACGCCAAATCGGGATAGGAACCAGCCTTTCGGCCAGCCACGCACCTCACCCGTCGACAGAACGGCTGGCGACAGGCAAGAGCTTTACGTCGACGGCACGCGGTACACATGTATTTCGCAGGGGCAACCCGCCACTGCTGATCTGAAATTGGAGGACGACGCATGAACAAAAAGAGTCTGGCCTCTGTGGGAATCGCCATGATGCTGTGTTGCTGCAGTGGATACAAGAACAAAGAACACGTAGAGGATGCGGCTGTCGCGGACGAGCAACTTGGTGAGATCGACATGGATCACCGGGCTGCGATGTCCATTAGCTTGTACACGGCGAACAAGTTCCACAAACGTCTGACACGAGCGACGAAACGGCTGAATCCAGCTTTGCGAGTCTATTATGAAGGACCGCTTGGCCGGCCTGGCGGCGAGCCAGGTCCGGCTAGCGACGCGTTCGCCGATTGGAACATCGTCGAAGCCCAACCGGAGGGTCCGGCCAGGCTCGTCTGCAATATCTCGGTGTCGGAAACGAAACGAGATGCCACGATCGCCCAGTGTAATCTGGAGGATCGCATTCTTTACATGGCTATTCGCGATGTAAACGCGGAAAGCGAAGAGTTGGATTTGTCGCGTGCCGAACTGAACGGCCAAAGCGTACGGAAATTCGTGGCCAATCTGTCAAAATAGAAAGCGATCGAAGGTGCGCGGCCGTGATGTGCGCTTCGAGCCGCCGAATCCAAGCAGAGACGATTTTCTGTGGTGCAGACGATGGCCAGAATGGTAGACTGATCTGTTGTTGACCGGTCGTTCTTTTGGCACGGCCTGAGCGTGTCAGCCATTGAGGGTACACGACGATGGCTCGCTTCTTCATGGCAGTCGTGTTGTTCCTTGGCGTTGAGCCTACGTCGAAAACGACGGATGACGCTGCAAACGCCGCACGAGCTCTGCTGGAATCTGCAAGTTGGGTCGCAGTCAAAGACAACGACGGCAAAACCGAAATCCGTGTACTCGCCGCAGAAGAAGAGCCCAAGGCCGAACAGGCCGTGCGCGACTATCATGACCGCTACCAGGAAGTGGCGGATACCTACTGGAAGCATGAGAAGGAATATGCAGATGCGATTTCGCAGTTGAACCGCCAGTTCCTGGATCGCCAGGAACCGGTCACGGTCGATCATGTGAATCAATACTTTCGGGATCGCAGGAAGTTAAAGGAACAGCTCGCGGCCAAGTCTCCGCAGCGGGCCGTGCCGCGACCGCCGTACCGTCATGTACTGCGGCAGGGAGAATGGTGGGAACTGCGTCTTGGCGTGAAACCGGTAGAACCGGTAAGCGTATCAACGATCCTGTTCGGCACCGACACGCCCTCGATATACCTGCGCCTTTCAAACGCATCATCTGGGTTTTGCACGGGCCTTCCGGGAGCTCTGCAGCATTTCCCCGTACCTCCAGACGATTCCTACCTTCGAAACACGCGGATCGAAGTCAAGGAGCAGGTTATCTTCCTGAAGACACGCCAATTTCAGTCTTACCGCCTTGGCCAATTCGATATCGCCGAGG
>JACKQG010006360.1_pt1 | contig 12522 bp, 2 predicted proteins | sample 8237621 | NCBI WGS metagenome assembly JACKQG01 (sample SAMN15677084, study PRJNA649215) | marine metagenome | biome: marine; feature: Black Sea; material: saline water; isolation source: suspended particulate matter (SPM) from the Black Sea western gyre | collected 2013-06-09/2013-06-10 | depth...
TTATCACACTGGGATTAATAACTGTGTTTGGGATAAGTGCGAACAGCTTAAATGCACAAATAATTATCGATGGGGATATTTCTGATTGGGACAACGTTGCACAATTTGACGTGGCACCCAATCCAGAAGAATATGTGGGAGATTTTCTCCATGCCTCAGGTGATATGGAGGACATCTATATTACCCAGAATCAGAACAGCTTGTTTGTTCGAATTGATATCAATCCGGATGGCAATATTTCCGATTTGGCAGCTGATAATTCCATGATCCAAATTGGTTTTGACACTGACAACAATGTTAGCACTGGGCTTACCTGGGATTGGTGGATGACAGGTGTCGACTATTTTGCCGGTGTTACCTGGCCGAATACCTGGAACGGGATGGTGTGGCCTATCCCCACTCAAGATAGTCTTGGAATTGTACGCTTTGTCGGCCCTCATGGGGGTGAAGCGGATTGGGAGGACACCTATTACGGGTGTGAAACAGCAGCCAGCCCTGATGGTACTTCATATGAAATTGCCATCCCCTTAGCTGCCCTGGGTGATCTCTCTGAGAGTCTAACCATCATGTTTCTCACGGAAGAGACCGTCAACTGGACTGCCGATTCCTACCCAAATTCACTGGGTGCTGAGACTGCTACTTATAACTTTGCTGAACCTGCAAATCCAAATTCGTGTACTGTCTCTGAGGTCTCTGGATACCCTGATCAGTATATTGTCCTGCCTCTGTCAGTTGAATTTCCTCCAGACTCCAGTTATAGCTCGGTGGAGATGAGCATCAACGGCTTCCAGGGTGAATTGGAGTTTCTGGACATTATTTTGAGTGGTGGTCTGATGGGGCTTGCTGGCTGGTCATACCAGATGAATGAGACGGACAGTTTATTACACCTTGCCTTTGCCGGTGCAAATCAAATATCTGGTGAGGGACAGCTATTCCAGCTGGCATTCCATATCCCAGATGAAGCTGAGCCCGGCTTTGTTCCCGTCACCATCCATTCAATCCTTTTTGATAATGTTGGCATACCAGATTCAATAATCAACGGTGGAGTAGAAATAATTCCTCCTGGATATATTGTCAGGAATACCGATGACAATGGCCCAGGTTCTCTGAGGCAGTATATCCTTGAAGCCAACCTGAATCCAGGACTAGATACCATCAAATTTGATATACCTGGTTCAGGTCCGCATACTATCCAACTTTTTTCGTCCTTACCAACCATCACGGACCCCATCGTCATTGATGGAACCACAGAACCTGATTTCTCAGGCAGTCCAGTGATTGAATTAGATGGGAGTACTGCAGGCAATGCTAATGGACTGAATATTAATTCTGGAAATAGTACAGTGCGAGGTTTGGTTATCAATCGCTTTGCTCAGAACGGGATTAATTTAATGTTCAACAATGGAAATGTCATTCAAGGTAACATTATCGGCCTCGATGTTACTGGTACAATCGATATGGGAAACAATGGTAATGGCATACATATTAATCACTCGTCTAACAACCTAATTGGTAGCGAAGGTGCCCCCCCATCAAACATAATATCAGGCAACGAAGTCCAGGGAATTGACATTTTTGGATCCTCTTCAGTACAGAATCTGATAATTGGAAACTATATCGGTCTTGATGTTTCTGGCTCGATAGATGTGGGGAATACAGGCAACGGATTGCATCTCTATGGTGCCCCTGAAAATACGATTGCAGGGAATGTGATCTCTGGCAACAATCCAACCGGAATCGTACTCTTTGAGGAGAGTGACAATAATGTTATCCGAGGGAATATTATAGGTCTGGATGCAAGCGGTACTGCAGCGATTGGCAATGGTGATGCCTCGGGGATATCCATAGGGAGTACTGGTAATGAAATTGGTGGGATTAACCCAGGAGATCGAAATATTATATCTGGGAATCTGGGACCAGGGATTGAACTCTGCTGCGAGGATGGTGGCTATAATGTGATTATTGGCAATTTCATTGGTACCGATATCTCTGGTACGCTATCACGGGGAAATGATACCGGTATCAACATTCTCTCACCGAACAATATTATTGGAGGTGCAATATCTGATGCTGGGAATCTGATCTCGGGAAATTATGGAGTTGGAATTGAGATGCAGAGTTATGGCAGTGAGATTTATGGTAATATGATTGGCACCGATAATTCTGGTGGTCTTGCATTGGCCAACGGATTTGGGATTATTAATTATGGTGATCAGCAAACCATTGGAGGACCTGAACCAGGGGCTGGAAATCTGATCTCAGGGAACAACGAAGTTGGAATTTTTGTAGGGAGTCTTGAAGGTGAGGGCGGCCAAAATAACGTTATCCAAGGTAATTTTGTTGGAACAGATATAACTGGCACATCAGCACTCCATAATAGGGGGGCAGGGGTCATGATTAGTGCGGCTACTTTCAATCTCATAGGAGGGTATGATCCAGGTGCCGGTAATGTAATCTCTGGAAATATGCTCGATGGGATCCTGCTTACAGACAATTCTAGCGGGAATTACATCCAGGGGAATAAAATTGGCACAGATGTAACTGGTGAAACTGCAATTCTGAACTCATTTGGAGTTTCCATTCAAAATGGCGCCGCAAATAATCTGATCGGTGGGATTGAGCCGGGAGCTGGAAATCTCATATCAGGTAACTGGAGGGATGGGATCAGAATTTTTGAAAATAGCATCTACAATACTGTCAAGGGGAATTTAATCGGAACCAATGTATCTGGTGAAGTAAGCCTGGAGAATGAAAGGGATGGTATTCGCTTGGAAGCAGGCGCATCTCATAATTTCATTGGTGGTGTCGCACCAGGAGCCCGAAATGTAATATCCGGGAATGGTGAGTCTGGTATTATGATTTGGAGTAATTCGAGCCAGAATACTATTCAGGGCAATTTAATTGGTACCAATGTTGCCGAGAATTCAGCCCTTCCAAATAATATTGGGATATCTAGCCGTTCAACTTCTTCTCATAATCTTATCGGTGGTACTGAACTTGGTGCAGGGAATGTAATATCCGGCAATTTGATGATGGGTGTTAGAATCTTTAGCGGGAGTAACAACAACGTCCTTCAGGGTAATTCCATTGGAACAAATCTTATAGGTAACTTGGACATTGGAAACCAGCGGGCAGGAGTCAGAATTTATGATGGCTCCACAAATAATCTCATTGGAGGGAGCGCAGATGGAGCAGCCAATCGTATTGCATACAACGGTCGGAACGGAATCTTGATCAATTCCTCAGTATCAATGATCGGGAACCAATGTCTGTCGAATTCAATCTATCTGAATACCGGTCTGGGTATTGAGTTGAGCCCGACTGTTCCTGGTGATGGGATCACTCCAAATGATCCCGGCGATGTTGATGAAGGTCCAAATCGTTTTCAGAACTTCCCGGAATCAATAAATATTGGGGTTGATGATAACGATGATTTAATCCTTCAATTTCAAGTTGATTCAGATCCCGAATATTCTGAATATCCAATACAGATCGAATTTTTCCAGGCTGATACTGGCGGAGCGGGTCAACTGTTTTTTGCAGCTGATGAATATGATACTACGGATTATGACTTTGGAATGAAAACCATCGATTTAGGTCCCGCAGTAAATTATGGACTTAGCATGGGTGACTACATTGTTGCCACGGCAACAGATGCCGCAGGGAACACCTCTGAGTTCTCAGCAATGAGCGAATTAGGTGACTATGTTTATGTCCACGACATCGTGGAGATTCCTGACAATTATTTTCTGGAACAGAACTATCCAAACCCATTCAACCCGACGACAACGGTTCGCTACGGTTTACCGGAAATATCAGATGTCTCGCTAGTGATTTATGATCTTTCAGGTCGAGTAGTTCGTAGCTATTCGAAGAGTAGTCAACCAGCTGGCGGGGTCAATTATGAATGGTCCGGCACCAACATGAGGGGTGAACCAGTAAGTACAGGTGTTTATCTTTGTCGACTAGAAGCAGGGAATTATACCAAGACCATCAAAATGGTTTACCTGAAATAAGGAGGTACTTCCAGAAAATAAAATGGGAACGTGTGGGAGGGGATCATGATGAAAATACACGATATTGGTTCAAAAATGGCATCACTGATGTTGCTACTTGCCATTACCTCGTCTCTCTGGGCACAGTTTGAACCCTACGTGGGTCCACAGGATGCCGCGGGAGATCCCAACAATACACGTGAGAGCTATTTAACTGGTAATCAGGTGAGCATGCTGTTCAAAAATACGTCAGAGATTTCAGGCTGGCCAGCAGCAAACGCTCATATGTGGCCCACGGGACTTGATGCCTTGAAAATGACAGACGGTATTGCCCTGCTGGTGGGAGCTCGGGTATACATCGAAAACACGGGTGCCATAGACACCATACCTGTAACAGATTCCCTGATCATTCAGTCAGATACATCCCTCCATGTCCTGCACTATCTACAAACCAGTTATCGTGAGGAGATGGATACAGATATATACGGGATGGTACGCTATGGTTTTTTTCCGTCATCCGGGTATTTCAATGAGGATGAGGAGTATGCTGCAATGAGCAATATGCCATCATCCTGGCCTGCAGAAGGCTGGCCCAGTACAGAGGGACCCATTGGAGCTCATCAGTGGTATGGCCGAGCAGGTATCAACACGATTAACGCTGATGTGGAAACTTACTTTGTCATAAACGATGCTCAAGACCAGGAATATCTGGGGCCGGAAGATCAGGTTCGCTACTACCCCAGACCGGGTCTCGCCATCGGTGATCTTGGTGAAAACTCAACCCAGGTGGGAGCTCCCTGGGGAGGACTGGGAATCCGGGTTGCTGTTCGGGGCTACCAGTGGAATTCCCTCCTCTTCCGAGACATTGTTTTCTGGGAATATGAGCTGGCAAATATTTCTGACTACCGCCTGCCGGAGATCATTGTGGGTCACTGGATAGACATGGGCATCGGTGGAGATGGAGAGGATGATTTGGGCTATTCCAGCGAAAGTCTCGAAATGACCTACAGTTGGGACATGAACGGTGTGGGGAGTGGAGGCATGCCAACGGGAAGCGTTGGAGTGGCCTATTTAGGGGATTCAGCTCTGTCCAGGATAGCAACGAGCCGTCTATTCCCAGTGGCCTCTCACTCTCCAAATAACAGTACGAGGTGGTTTAAAAATGATGGCGTTATGTGGGATCTTATGAATACTGTTGCCTATGAAGATGCCATGAACTCCATCAATTTCATCGAAGTGATAGCCACGGAAAAAATCGAGCTTCCCCAAAATAGACAGATCAGTGTGAATCTGGGCATTTTGCATGCATATGAGCTTCTGGAGGGCTTGAACAGTGCAACTCACGATGCACCCAATCTCATTGCCCTGAAAGGGTTAGCACAACAGGTTGTTCTCAATGATTATCATACTGAAGGTATTACTGGAATTGAGGACGATCCAGAAAAACCCTATGATTATGGGTTGATGCAGAATTATCCCAATCCCTTTAACCCGAGCACGACGATTCGCTATAGTCTACCAGAAGTATCAGATGTGAGTTTGATCATCTATGATATGAAAGGCAGGGTAGTACAGAGCTATTCGGAGAGGAGTCAAGCAGCGGGTTGGGTCAATTACGAATGGTCCGGCACCAACATGAGTGGTGAACCGATAAGTACAGGTGTTTATCTTTGTCGATTGGAAGCAGGAAAGTACACCAGGACCATAAAAATGGTTTATCTGAAGTAGCCAGAAGGATTTTGTACGAATTAAGTCAAATTAATAGATAATCATCAATAAGGGGGCATCATGAATGCAAGATGCAAGTATCGTATCATATCAAGCCTGAGCTTTGTCTTAATCCTGGGGTTGACAACCGGACTTTCATTTGGGCAAAATATTGATGAGATCAACATCCTTATGGATGATCCTGAATTAATCCAGAAGACTTTGAGCAACACCAACTTCTCACAGCCCCAGGCAGGCCTCAGGGATCTGGACTTTTCTTTTCAGATGATCGCTTATGCTGAATATGATCCCTTTGATTTTACTGCAGTCTGGTACCCCACCGAAGGCAGTCGGGGTCTTTGCGCAGGATCTGATCTTGATGGAGATGGTCACCAGGAAATATTTGCTGTTCATTATGGCAATGGAAGTGGCGTAGTTGGTTTTGAAATGGATGACTCTGGAACGCTTGAAATGATCTGGAACTCTATCCTGACTCCAACAACCTATAATTTAGGAACCCGCTTTGTACAAACAGGAGACCTGGATGGCGACGGATATGGAGAGATCGTTTTTTTCCGTGGAAAATTTTCTGACGATCCAAATCGAGGACTATACATATACGAATGGGATGGCACAGATGATGGCTATGTACTGGCCTATCACAATACCTTATTGTCGCTGAGCGGTGATTTGGTTTCCGAGATGGTGGTTGAGCGCTTCCTGCTTGAGGATGTGGACGATGACGGCACTACGGAACTCATCTTTGCCAGTAATGGCTTAAGCATGGGGCTTGATCGCTCTGAGGATTTCTTCTCAATCCTAAGCATCTCAGGAGATATTGGTTCTGGATCGGAAATACTGACCGAGGAATATTGGATTAGTCCCAGGGATGTAGACCGTGATGGAGTCATAGAGGACGGTCTCGGTGGTGGAAGCGGTATGAATGTTCAAGTCTGTGATACTGATGGTGATGGTCTCAAGGAAGTCTTCTGCCATCCCTACAACTACTTCAATATGTTCTTTTTTGAAGCCAGAGGACCGGATACCTATAGTCTGGGCGACACGACCAATATACAATTCACATACCCCGATGATAATGTTCAGCTCATGAATGCCGCTGTATCGGATATGGATGGTGACGGGGATGATGAGATTTATATCGCCAATTATGTAACTGGCGATGTCTATATGATCCAGGATACGGATGGTGAGGCCACCTCCTTATTGGAAAGTGAAGTGACCGTTTTAGGCGAGAATCTAGGTGCCCAATTTGGAGCAATAGCCTTTGATTTTGATACCAGTGGAACTGATGAAATATACTTCGGCAGTTCAGCAGTATTTGGTGCTGATATCAGAGTCTGGGACGGTGAGGACTTCAGTAGCTATCAATCAGATCCAGAATCGGATGGATTCCTGCCGAAGATGGATGTCGCTGACATGAACGGGAATGGAATACCAGAACTTATTACAGCACATCAGATGGTGTCAAACTACCCACAGAGAATTATTCGGGTCTTAGAGTACCTACCAGATGATCCTTCAAATTCCAGATGGGCATTTACACCCGTTTACAATGTGGGTTACACCGATGACTGGGGGAACAGTTATGCACCTGTTTTAGGTGACTACAACAACGATGGAAATATAGATGTATTTGTCACCAATGGTGGAGATCAACGTAATTTCCTATACCAAAATTCTGGTTTGGGCTACTTCCAACGCATCTGGGACGGGGAAATATACTGGGATCAGAATTGGTCCAACACAGCCTCCTGGGGTGATTACGACAATGATAGTGCCCTTGATCTATTTGTTGCTAATGGGGGTGATGGAGAACTCAATGCACTTTACCATAATCGAGGCGATGGAACCTTTGAGAGGATTTACTCCGGCAGCATAGCCACTGAAACTGACAGATCCCATGGTGTCAGTTGGGGCGATTATGATAATGATGGTTTCCTGGATATCTACATCGCGAACTCTGAGGGTGGCACAGACTCGCGCAATTCCCTATTTCACAATAATGGTGATGGCAGTTTTAGTCAGATAAATGTTGGGTGGATTGTTCAGGATGCTGACGATTCGGGCTATGCTACCTGGTGCGATTATGACAATGACGGTGATCTGGATCTATATGTTTTGAATATGGGAACCAATCGTCTTTATCGCAATGAAGGGGAGGGATTATTTATCAGTGTCACAACAGGTCCCCTAGTTGAAGATGATGATGAATCAGGCGGTGCCAGTTGGGGGGATTATGACAACGATGGAGATTTCGATGTTTTTGTGACAACCGATCGTGACCATGGGAATCGACTTTATCGTAATGAGGGCGGGGGTACCTTTGTCGCGATCACATCTGGAAGCATTGTCACGGATATTGCATACTCCCACGGCAGTGCCTGGGCTGACCTGGATAATGATGGTGATCTGGATCTTTTTGTAGCCAACAGTGATGAGCCTGAACCACAGAATAATTTCATCTACATCAATAATGGAGACGGGAATTTTACTGGGGTATACGATAATCTCCTTAATCAGAATGATCTGCTAGCCATTGGCTGTGCCTGGGGTGACTATAACAATGATGGTGCTATCGATCTTTTTATTGGAACAGATGGGGGCCAGAACAGGCTATACGCCAATCAGGGTAATTCGAATTCCTGGGTGAATATCAAGTGTGTTGGCACCGCATCCAACCATTCTGCCATTGGTGCTAAAGTTCGTGTCAAAGCCAATATCTATGACCTGGATACATGGCAGGTAAATGAAATCAGTGGACAAAGTGGAGCTTTTGGACAGAACAGCCTCAATGCCGAGTTTGGTCTTGGAAATGCCGACATTATCGATTCTCTACGCATTGAATGGCCCTCTGGGATGATCAATGAGTATACAGATATCCAAGTCGATGAGTTCTATGTCATTCAGGAGGGAGCTGCTTTACAGGTTTCTGCTGACACACTGGCATGGGGAGAAGTTTACCTCGGTAGTACCATTTCTCTAGCCCTGGATTTATCAAATATGGGACCAGCATCCATTCAGATTGACAATGTTAGCATAGATAATTCCGTGTTTACTGCTGATCAGACATCACTTCAGATCGAACCTGGAACTTCATCAGCACTATCCATCACTTTTGAACCTACGACCACAGGATATTTTGAAGGACTTCTCACATTCACATCAAGTGATCCGCTTGCCCACAGCGATAGCATTTTTCTCTCAGGTCAGGCCATATTGGCTCCTGATATTGCTGTATCACCAGATAGTGTGATGGTAACCCTCTTACCAGGCGCAACTCATACTCAAACTATAACCATCGATAATATCGCTGGTGAGAGCACACTACACTGGACAGCCCATGTGGAGATAGATGACGTGGCGCGAACTGTCACCTTCACAAAGGATGATTATGCTTTGTGGGGTCAGCCAGAGAACCAGGATCGGATAACCAACAACGTCTGGATTACCCGTGCTAACAATCAGGGCATTTTTAATGTCGCAGTAGAATCAAATTATGATTATGACGTGTCTCCCTGGGATACGGAATGGGCTTATGGATATTCAGAAGATTTAGATCCCGAGGATTATGGGATTTGGCGTGATGCCATAGATGCCTACCCGCCAGGAATGGTCGACCAACCACTCTCTCTCCATTTGATATCAGACAATATCTATCTTGATGTTCTATTTCATAGTTGGACTCCAGGTGGGAATGGAGGTGGATTCTCATATACCAGAATAGCGACCTCACCTGAATGGATAAAACTATCCTCTGATGTGGATTCTTTGGACATAGGTGAGAGTGTTTCCATAGAATTATTGCTGGACGCTCTGGAGATGCCAGCTGGCACTCATTTGGCAGAAGTGTTGATCACCAGCAATGATCCTGATGAGTCAGAAATAATTATACCAGTTGAAATGGAAGTTAGCGTTGCGCCAGATATTTATCTCGAAAATGATACTCTCGATTTTGGAAATGTCTTCAATGGATATTCTGATACCCTTGCCATCCCCATTGAGAATTGGGGATCGGCAGATCTGATCGTGTCAGATGTATCAGTTGACCTGGCCGAATATGGGGTGAGTACTCAGTCTTTCGAAGTTTTGCCTGATGAGATATATATGCTTGAGGTGATCCTGACGCCATCAGCACCTGGAGATTATTCAGGTGAGCTGACACTGACAACTTCTGATCCAGATGAGGAATTCTTCACAATCACACTGTTAGGGAGCAGTGTGGATCCACCCATCGTCGGTGTAGATCCTGATTCATTATATGCTGCCCTGATGACTGATGAGACCCTCGGTCAAAATATGATCCTATCAAATACTGGCTTGAGTGACCTCAACTATGAGATCCGATCAATATCCGTGGAAAACTTCTCAAGAGCGAGTGCCGGTCGCGACATAAGTTTGTTGACAGGTCCCCGGTATAGTTGGGATGAATTCTTTGGTGAGAATTTACACGAACTCAATAGGAATGAGTGGGGCAGATCAGGCAAACCTGGACCCCGGGCAAATATTCCGAACAGCCCCAACGAAGTCAATCTCAGGGAAATGAGGGAAAACTGGGAGCTACTCTATACAGATCCAGAAGAATTTGGACCCGTCGATGTTCAACACGTCTATGGTAGCATGACTTCAGATGAAGTGCTGGTCAAAGTAGAAGGCTATACGGAATTTGATGAGATGGTTTATGTGGTTTATATCGATATGGACCAGGATATGAATACAGGAATGGACACTGAAGAAGATGAGCTGGGATGGTATCTAGGTATTGATTATGCCATGATAAGCACGGGTTGGGGATTCGATGGATTTTTTGTCATAGATGAGGAGTCTCAAGATTTGGTATGGTTGGATTCACTAACAACCAACATTATTGGTACAAACTCTACTGAAAGAACTATTGGCGCAGATATCAGCTATTTCGAGGGCGTAGCAGCCTTCAATTTTGCTATTATTTGTGATGAGGGAATTGAGGATATGGTCCCGGATTTTGGATCTGGACACATTACGTTTCAACTGGGAACCCCCTGGTTGGCTTTCGAGCCAGAGCTGGGATCCATTGGAGCGAGTCAACAGGAAGACATCAGTGTAACCTTTGATGCTGCTGATATGTTCGGTGGGGAGTATTATTCACAGATTACGGTTCATAGTAATGATCCTGAATCACCTGAAATTACTGCCAGCGCCCACTTATCTGTAACTGGGGTGCCCAACATCCAAATCGTAGAAGAGGCGCTTTCATTTGGTGACATCTTTGTGAATTATGAATCAGAATTGCAGTTCGAAGTACAAAACACTGGAACTGATTCTCTACATATCAATAGCATATCTTCAGACAATCCAGTATTCATAATCACACCCACTGCCTTGGATATTCATCACAGTGAGTCTGCGTTTATTTCTGTGCGTATATCACCAGATGCAGTAGGCGAATATGACGGCACCATCAGTCTTCTCTCTGATGATCCAGACAATGGGAATCTATCGCTGGAGGTGAATGCCAATGCCTTAATCGCGCCTGAAATCGGAATAAATCAGAACTCACTGGTGCATAATGTTTTTGGCAGTGTTGAAGTGAGAGATACCCTCATAGTCTCCAATACGGGTGGGAGTGATCTCAACTATTTCATTCACATTGAGGAGCTTGGCGAAACCAGAGATGCAGGTGGACCAGATGCATTCGGTTACTCCTGGAAAGACTCAAATGAGCCTGGGGGACCCGAATATGAATGGATCGATGCTTCTGGAGGCGAACAATTCTTTTTATATGATGATGATTTTGTTTCTGATGTACCCTTTGGATTCGAGTTTGAGTACTATGGCATTCTCTATGATAATATCAATATCATGTCCAATGGCTGGTTAAGTTTTAGTTCAACAAGCAGCTGGTTTCCCGATACAGTGCCGTTTTACTTTGCTGGAGAATATGACGGAGCCATCGCTCCCTTTGGAGGTGATTTATTTCCTCCTGAAGGTCAAATATATATGTTGCAGACAGGGTCAGCACCAGAGAGACAGACTATCATTGAATACAACCATATCTCATGGTGTTGTTCAGGACCGCCCTTTATGACCTTTCAGGTGATCTTCTATGAGAGAGGCAACCGTATTCGATTTCAATATGAGGATTTGAGTGGAAATTACCCACAATCTTTGGGCATCTCAAATGAAGACAATAGCATTGGAATTGGAACTGGTGGGTTTGATGAAACTTATATCAATCCAAGTATCGTTTCTGACAATTATGCCATTGAGTTCTCAAGTCAGATCGATTGGGTGAGTGTTGATCCACTGGCTGGTACAGTGCCTGCTGGTATGAGTGAAATCCTGGCCATCCACATAGACGCAACCACGCTTGAAAATGGTAGCTATGAAGCTCAACTCACTTTCCATAGTAATGATCCTGAGCTGCCGCGCACGGCAATTCCAGTTCTCGTGTATCTGCAGGGTGTTTCAGTGGATGGGGACGGGTTGTTACCAGAATCCTACAGTCTTGAACAGAACTATCCAAATCCATTTAATCCAACCACTACTATTCGCTATGGGTTACCCGAAAATTCTGATGTAAGTCTTTATATCTATGATCTTAAGGGTCGGGTGGTACAACAATATACAGCAGAGGATCAAGCCGCAGGCTGGGTTGACATTGAATGGAATGGCACTAATTCAAGGGGTGAGATGGTAAGTACAGGTGTTTATCTCTGTCGACTGAAAGCTGGGAATTACACCAAGACCATTAAGATGGTGTATCTCAAATAGTATCAAATGATACCAAAGGATGTTAAGAGTTTAGTTTTCTAATGGTAAA
>JACKQG010006361.1_pt1 | contig 12520 bp, 10 predicted proteins | sample 8237621 | NCBI WGS metagenome assembly JACKQG01 (sample SAMN15677084, study PRJNA649215) | marine metagenome | biome: marine; feature: Black Sea; material: saline water; isolation source: suspended particulate matter (SPM) from the Black Sea western gyre | collected 2013-06-09/2013-06-10 | depth...
AATGTGTTTAATCAAGCTCAATATTTCCTAATTCCATCAATCCTCTCCGCCCAATTAAGGACGGAGCAACTCAGCAAACACTCTGGGCGGTTCGGATGTAATTCTGTTTCAATCCTTGGTTTAGTGGAATGGTCGCTTAGACGGGATGATGATCAATGTTTATTATTTGCCAAGCGGTGTTTCAATCCTTGGTTTAGTGGAATGGTCGCTTAGACAAGCGGTGCTGAAAAAATACGGCTTGAAAGGGTCGTGTTTCAATCCTTGGTTTAGTGGAATGGTCGCTTAGACTGGAATGTTCCGTCATCATTATAGAGAAAAACAAGTTTCAATCCTTGGTTTAGTGGAATGGTCGCTTAGACCCGGACGGGTTCGTAAATTCTACCAATGCAAACATTGTTTCAATCCTTGGTTTAGTGGAATGGTCGCTTAGACCGTGCTTCCGATATTATCCACCAACGCATCAAGTTGTTTCAATCCTTGGTTTAGTGGAATGGTCGCTTAGACTGAGAATCCTCATCCTCCGTCAGATGGCACTGTATTGTTTCAATCCTTGGTTTAGTGGAATGGTCGCTTAGACCAGCAAAGAGGACATTGATGAGGGGACGTGGTTAATGTTTCAATCCTTGGTTTAGTGGAATGGTCGCTTAGACTGACCACTTTGGCGAGAAAGTATGACAGCCTGAACAGTTTCAATCCTTGGTTTAGTGGAATGGTCGCTTAGACCACCCTTATTCCCTGCTGTTTCGCCCCGATCACGCTGTTTCAATCCTTGGTTTAGTGGAATGGTCGCTTAGACTAGATGAGACGTGCTTCGTCATCATCGTCCCAATCAGTTTCAATCCTTGGTTTAGTGGAATGGTCGCTTAGACTTATTTGTGTCTATCAAGCACATCGTAGTCTTCTCCCGTTTCAATCCTTGGTTTAGTGGAATGGTCGCTTAGACCAATCTTCTCTTCAACCTTGGAACGTTGCCCGCAACGTTTCAATCCTTGGTTTAGTGGAATGGTCGCTTAGACGTAGATTATTAGGTGTATTGCGATGTATATCGCCCCGTTTCAATCCTTGGTTTAGTGGAATGGTCGCTTAGACAGTTACCAAACCATATTGCAGTCCGTTGTACATTAGTTTCAATCCTTGGTTTAGTGGAATGGTCGCTTAGACTGCCAACAATTTGATTGAAATTCCGGGTGTGAACAGTTTCAATCCTTGGTTTAGTGGAATGGTCGCTTAGACCCATACAAGGAAGCACACTTTGCAGTATTTCCGCCGTTTCAATCCTTGGTTTAGTGGAATGGTCGCTTAGACTCGTAATACTCACCCATCATCACTAAGCCAATTTCGTTTCAATCCTTGGTTTAGTGGAATGGTCGCTTAGACCAAATGAACATCTATTCAATGGTTTCATGTCGGTGTTTCAATCCTTGGTTTAGTGGAATGGTCGCTTAGACAAACATCTTGACTCCAAATGATGACATTTCACCTAGTTTCAATCCTTGGTTTAGTGGAATGGTCGCTTAGACCAATTTTCTCTTCAATCTTGGAATTTCCCCTACAACGTTTCAATCCTTGGTTTAGTGGAATGGTCGCTTAGACCTTGGACCGTAGACAAGAACGAAAAAGAAACAACAAGTTTCAATCCTTGGTTTAGTGGAATGGTCGCTTAGACTAATGGCGAAAAGATTTATTGACACCGGATTATTCGTTTCAATCCTTGGTTTAGTGGAATGGTCGCTTAGACTGAAGCATATTAGAAGTAAAATCACAATAGACGAGTTTCAATCCTTGGTTTAGTGGAATGGTCGCTTAGACTTTCCAGTTTTCCACTACTTTTTCATTTGTCATATGTTTCAATCCTTGGTTTAGTGGAATGGTCGCTTAGACATGGTAATTTTGGATGGTTAACATGGAAATTGGTGGGTTTCAATCCTTGGTTTAGTGGAATGGTCGCTTAGACCTGTTGAAGGAAATAAAACCATTCACCTTCATCCTGTTTCAATCCTTGGTTTAGTGGAATGGTCGCTTAGACTTATTCCTACCACGAAACAAAGCACAGATTCCACATGTTTCAATCCTTGGTTTAGTGGAATGGTCGCTTAGACCCTTGACTTGTTGTGTCGGTGGTGTTTATTTGGGAGTTTCAATCCTTGGTTTAGTGGAATGGTCGCTTAGACAGCCCTTTCGGGCGGTCTGTCTATTGGTGTGATTTGTTTCAATCCTTGGTTTAGTGGAATGGTCGCTTAGACCGACAAAGCACCCTTAATTGAACGTAAATGGGTAGAGTTTCAATCCTTGGTTTAGTGGAATGGTCGCTTAGACTATCTCACTTCCGCCGTTATATATTACCTTTTTCTTGTTTCAATCCTTGGTTTAGTGGAATGGTCGCTTAGACCCAAGCTCCTTGCCGTTTTGATACAACATGGAAACAGTTTCAATCCTTGGTTTAGTGGAATGGTCGCTTAGACCAATCTACGGCGGTAACGCACCTACCAAGCCACGCAGTTTCAATCCTTGGTTTAGTGGAATGGTCGCTTAGACCGGTGAAGTTCCAAGCCATCGTTCTGTTAAAATGATGTTTCAATCCTTGGTTTAGTGGAATGGTCGCTTAGACCAGAAGAAAATTCGCAGGAGCATGAAATGATACTGTTTCAATCCTTGGTTTAGTGGAATGGTCGCTTAGACCCAGAGATGAAAGCCGTTTGGTTATATCTATTTGTTTCAATCCTTGGTTTAGTGGAATGGTCGCTTAGACATCTTTCACTTGGACTCCAATATCAACGTATCCAAGTTTCAATCCTTGGTTTAGTGGAATGGTCGCTTAGACCGTAATGTTCTTCAGTAATTTTATCAATTACTTTTTGTTTCAATCCTTGGTTTAGTGGAATGGTCGCTTAGACAAAAGGAGCTACGTGATGAAAAAGACAATCAATAAGTTTCAATCCTTGGTTTAGTGGAATGGTCGCTTAGACCTCATCTCCTCCCCTAAAATCTTTGACGTAGCATGTTTCAATCCTTGGTTTAGTGGAATGGTCGCTTAGACTAAACAAAGTAGACACAAAACACGCCTAAAAGTGGTTTCAATCCTTGGTTTAGTGGAATGGTCGCTTAGACCAACTACGAATACAGAAAAGTTGAGGCTGAGTTAGGTTTCAATCCTTGGTTTAGTGGAATGGTCGCTTAGACCTGTTCAAAACTTTCGTTGTCTTTTATCTTCTCAGTTTCAATCCTTGGTTTAGTGGAATGGTCGCTTAGACTCATATCCAAGTGGAAGACACCCTCGTCCATCCAGTTTCAATCCTTGGTTTAGTGGAATGGTCGCTTAGACCCAAGATTCCCGATGGTCGCTAAGATGGTGGGGAGTTTCAATCCTTGGTTTAGTGGAATGGTCGCTTAGACCCCAGTATCACTGTAACGCATTGTAGGTAACAGTGATAACACTGATTTTTTGTTTATCCTAATTGTCAAAAAGCACAGAATATTTTGTCTATTTGTCTTGTATATCATCAATATTTCCGGAGTTTATTGTCCGTAACTGCTGTTATTATGTTTCTTATCCGTTTATTACCATCACGCACAAATATTTTTATAACAACAGTCGTTGCATCGTATTTTGTATCTTGTTTTTTGGGGGAGTTTTTCATCCCTGATAATCTGCATAATTTTCCGAATAATCTCCAAAGCATTTTCTTTCAACTTCGGTGTAAAAATAACTTCGCAGGTTTTAGAACCGTCGCGGATATAAGCGACATACCCCCGGTTCACTTCTTTCTTGTAATTATGCTCAATTAATAAACCGTACAGCACCAGTTGATATATGTGCGTCCTGAAAACATGGTCTTTATACTGGGTGTATTTATAATCCACTGGAGATAAGCTGCCGTCCTTTAGAAACAATATTTCGTCAACAATCCCTCTGATACCCAAGGTTGTGTCCGCTAAATACACTTCGGTTTCCTTTTTAACCGTCAATATTTTCTTGCGTAAATACTTTTTATTCCTAGCAGATCTTTCCTCATGGACCCGGCGCCCCTTCAATACTTTGAACCTTTTATCCTCATTTTGATTGATCCTCATCACATTTAAAAAATAGGTAAAACGCGGACAGTAAAGATACTCCAATACTTCGGAGGGAGTAATCATCGGCCGAGACTGTGGGTCAAACCATTGACCATTCATTACGAATACACTAAAGTAATGCCGGTGTTAGAAAAATAAAGCCTTAACTTCATCGGTCACTAATTTTTTATCAAATGCCTGTCCTTGTAAAATCACTTTCTTAAAATCGTTTTCACAAAGCGGAAAAATATAAACTGAATCCTTTTGTTTATTAATCAACTCAGAAATTTCCAATTGAAGTTCGTCCAGACGATTCCTTTCGACAGTACCCAAAAATACTGATTTTTGGACCCGGTAAAGTCCGGCTTTTTTCAGTATTTTTATTACATAGCGGCGTGTCTTATCGCTTACAATGTCATAGATGACCCACACCAGTGTTTCTGTTTTTTTCATAGTCTGCGACCTCTTTTGCCGGAATTATTTAATCCACGAATTGGCTAATGTGTGCAAATCAAATTGAATCTTACTCCGACGTTTAATCTTTCGGCTGCGGTATAAAATCTTTTGGTCCAGAAATTCATTATAGTCCGTCATAAGGATTATTTTTCCTTCTTTATTGAGCGTCAGTCCTTTCCGGTATGAATCGAATAATGTCTTCTTTACTTTTTTTTGACTGAACAGTTGCAATACAGTCTCTTCCGCATAAATCCGATACCCTTCGATCACGTCAAATACCATGGATGTTTTTGCATAATGATCAGTATGGATGAACCCGACATATGGATCAATCCCTGACAAAACGCATGCACGCTCAACGATACCATACAAGACGCCGTAAGCGTAATTCAGCAGACAGTTAAACTCATCGCGGGCAGGATTTCTGGACCGTCCGCTAAACTGAAATCGTTTCGGCATCAATTTGCTTAAAATATTCCAATACACACGCCCAGCATTTCCTTCGATCCCCATAATAGTCCCGCGCCGATCATCCGGAACTCCTGTAACCGCTTTCATATCTTTCAAAGACGATTTTATCCGCTGCACCGCTTCCGTAATCTCAACAGAATTCCGGGTTCGTCTTTTTCGCAGTTCTTTTAAAAACCGTATCTGATTTTCAAATTTCTGCTGAATGAATTGCTTCCCAATTTCCAATCCTGTTTCAGTATCTGCCAATTTCAATTGATGGTGTCGTATCCTGGCAGTAGAACCCAATTTATCATGCCAAATCCGTCCGTAAGGTTTCCCTGATCTTTCCAAAAACAAAATGTCGATATTATTTTCGACCGCCAGCTTCACCGCATCACTGGAAAGACTTGCTCCTGTAGTGATCAACACAGACTGTACTTTTTTTGGAGAGATGTGATTCTTTTTTCCATCTACCTTCACTTCAAAAATATCGTCTTTCACATGAAGATAAGCACCGTACGTGTTGATTATGAGTTGCATACTGTCAAATTAGAAAATGGCAGAGGACTGTTCAGGGGGTAATTCTTTATCAATGTTAAATCCTTTTACTTCATCATAGTGTTCAGGAACATGATCACTTCTAAGATGGTATATTCCAATATTGGATTCATCTGGCAAACATTTTTTTGGAATATTGATGATGTATTCGGATAAATTTTTTCGAGCTTGTTTCAAGGCAACATTTTTATCAAATCCATTTTCCATTTCCTGCACTTCGATATATTTTTCCCATGCTATTTTGGCATCATCATCTTTTTCCACAAAAATTGACGATGTATAATCATTATCAATTAATTTCATTTCGATTTTGTTCACTTTATCCCTCATACTTTAATTTATTTATCCTTTCTAATACTTCAATTGAAGAAGATTGAGCACCGCCTGTTTTTACTTCGTTGAAATAGTCATAAGCAAGTTCATAAAATTCTGACTCAGGAATAATATTTTTCCCGTTCAAAATTTTCATTGTTTTTTGTTTTAAGAAATTTTGGTAAATGCCAGATGGAGTCCAAGAATTAGAATCTTTCAAAGAATATAAAATTACTTTCCCTTTTACACCGTCTCTACTTTCACGATTACAACGCCCACACGCTTGGAAGATACTGTCAAGCGGTGCAAAATCACGAATCACAATATCCAAATCAATATCCACACCCGCTTCGACCAATTGAGTTGAAACAACCAAAATTGGTTTATCAAATTTTCTGTTTTTAATTTCTTTAATTCGTTTTAATCGTTCTTTTGGGATAATGTGAGAGGACAAAAATATCAATTTATGTGTATCAATTTCAGAAAAATTTTCATAAAGTTCTTTTGCCGAGCGAATCGTATTCATCACAAACAATATATCTTTTTTGAGATTTTCATTAACCAAATCAATAGCAGATTTGCAAAATTCCTCCCATTCCATTTTATCTTTATTCAAATTGGAAACATCTAATTCAATCCGATTTAATGATTGAAACATTTCTTCTTTCCCAACAACCAATTCCTTGATTTCATTATCCTGTTCAGAAAATATTAAGGGCATTGTCGCAGTAACCAAAATAATTCTTGTGTTTAACCATTCAGCCGTTTTTGACAACATTGTCTTGACTAAATCCCAATATTCGTGTGGAATTGTTTGAATTTCATCCAAAATAATAACTGCATTACTAAACCGATTAAATTTTCTCAAACTGGAATTTTTGTAAGAAATTAACGAATACATCAATTGGACAAAAGTGGTAACAGTAATTTTGCTTTCCCACCCTTCAATCAAATGTAATGCTTTGTTTGGAACATATTCTTTTATGACGTTTTCATCTTCCACAGATTTATAAAAAATATCCGTTAAATGATGATGTTTTATCAATATTCCCGAATCATCTGGCAAATTTGCTAATTTCCGAATATCATCGAACACTTGAAAATTTTGGTCAATTACTGATGTAAATGGTAAGCAATATACGATGTGATCGTGTCCGAACTTTTCGCATAGTTTTAGTGCGGCATTAAATGAAGTGATTGTTTTACCCGAACCTGTTGGAATGTTTATCGACAAAATCAGTTCAGAATCATTCAAGGATTGGATATTCTTTTCCACTGAATTAAATGCGTCTTCGCGAATTTTATCAATAGGGTTTTCCAAATTGTTATCAAAACCATTCTTGAATTTGCAAACATCATCACTTTTTATTGCTTGATTTTTTTTAATAACTTCATCTTCCAGAATAGCATCCGTTTTATCAGCTTGTAGTAAAATGGAATACAACAAGTTCAAAACGAAATAATGTTCTGATGTAAAATTCTGATGTAATCTTTTTATCTCTCTGGGTGTTCTTGGTTGAAAATATCCCATGGTTTGTTTGACAAACTCGCCACTTGCAAAACCCTCTAAACCATATATTAACACAATATTGTTAATTTCATTAAAGTCCAAATTATCAATTTGAGTAAGAATATTTTTAAAATCACGATCACTAAAAACAAGCAAAGAATTAAAATCTTTCAAGTTTCCGTGATGTCTTTTAACGATAATGAGTCCAAACAATTGCAAAACTAAACTATCAGGTAATCTTTCTTTCAAAATACCAAATGTCAAAAATGCGGAAATCAAACCGTGACTTCGTTTTTTACGGCTATCTTCAGTTGATGACTGCTTTGGATTTGAAATGTAATCCTGAAAAAATGAAGTTGCTTTACCAAAATCGTGAAAGAGAGAAGCAACTGAAATTACCTCTTTCAAATCTTCACGATTAAAACTTGGAAAATCAAATTTCAGACTGTCAAACAGAGCCAGTGCTTTTTTATGAACTCCCAATAGATGATCTTTTAACAGTCTGTCTGGATGTGATTTGAGTTTATAGGGGAATAATATAATCACCTCCAACTTTTTCTACATTTCCGACAATTGCACGGATTGGTTTACCATCACTATCAAAAAGATATTCACCATATTGTTCAACAATTCGACTATTATCAGGTTTCATTCTCACAGGAATATTATTCACAAAAATCTTTCGATTTTCAAAATCAATTTCATCATTATCACCAATAAGCCGCTTAGGAATTGTTGAATTGATTTCTAAAAATTCACGATTTGTGATAACCTCTTCACTTTCAAAAAAACCGATAAATTCAAAATCCGCAATATTCCATGCCAAACCCAATGAAGCCGTATAATACGATTCGTGATTTTTCAGATTATTAACCAATTTTTGAAAATTCTCTTCATCATTCCACGCAAACCAAATACGAAATTTCCCGTCTTTGATAAACTCCATTGTGGTTTGTTTGTGTTGTTCAAAACGGTAAAAGTGTCTCGTGCTTGTAGTTTTCAAAGTGTTAATAGGAATCACTATCTTTTTAATCACATCACGAACTCCGATTGCCATTTTGAATGAATCACTTGGAAAATATTCCCAATATTCCTCCTTGTCCAACCCGACGATTGCAGAGATTAACCCTACAATCGCCGTCCCTGTTGGAATGCTGAATGTTTGCGGAGACATTGTCGTAAATGGTTTTTTGAATTGAGCGTAGTCAGCCCAAATATCAAAAACAACATATCGCATATTACCTCCTACAGGTTTAGTGAAACCCAATCATTTGGAATATCAACACTCAAACCTTTGTCCATAAAATACTCCACAGATTCAATTTTGTTAGAATAATCTGAAAGAGCATCAAGCAATTCAGACAAATCTAATTTGAAATCTTTAATACTGCGGATTTTCAGTTCGTTATCATAATCTGTGAGTTTGATTTTCTTGTCCAAATCGCCAATAAAGAAATTGGATTCCTTATAATTTACTTTGACCAAAAATCGTGGCATTTGTCCAAATTTACTTCGACTAATCAAATTCTTGGTTCCGTGCCACATTCCTTCAAGCAATAACGCTGTATCATCATCGGTCATTTTTGTATGCTTTGCCGCATTTTGATTTACTATACCGTGAAATGCAATGAATGAATAAGGAAGGATGTATTCTTCACGAAAAGTTTTTCTTTTCCCCGGTTGACTTGCAAAAGCACCTGTTCCCTGAATATGCTTCATTTCAACTTTATGTAAAGAACGACCAATTTTAAATTGTGTTGGACCAGTAAATGTAATCGAATCACCACTTAGTGGCAATACACCACCAAATAGACGAATATCGATACACATATCCAAAATGGCATCCTTATTTTCTTCAAAATCCTTTGCTCGAAGTTTTCCATCTTGCAAACCGCTTGATTCATCATCAGATTTCACAAATTTTGAACGAACAAAAATATCTTTACCGTCTTTACCGTTATAGCCTTTGTGTTCAAAAAAGTAATCTCTAATGGTTCTTTTTAAACGCACATCGGTTACAAAATTGATACTGGTTTCTTCATCAATTCTCGGTTTGTTTTCATCCAACGGGTCTCCATTTGGATTTGCGTCTGTTACATCGTAGCAAAAAAGTAATTCACTACGGTTTTTGATTGTTTCACTCATTGTTTTCTCCTTTTTCACTTTGAGTTTTAAACTGCTTGTTTAGATTCATTCCCATTGCAAAGTAAAAACTTATTTCGTCCACACTTTGCAGTTTAAGTTCAGGTTCACCCGATTCCATCAAAAGAGCGATATTCTCTTCCAAATCACGATAGTAATTTGATTTATACTGCTCCAATTTTTCAATAGATTCAGGTAATAACCTTTTTATGGCACGATGATCTAATTTCAACCCATTCAATCGACTGCGGAAAGGTGTTGCTTTCCTTTCGCGATATTGGATATCCATTACATTTTGTGCCAAAACACCTGTCAAAAAGACCACTTTTTTCCAATCGGCATCATAAAATTCAGGATGCTTTTGAAAATAGTCTTCATACTTATTTTCCATATTAACCTCCGTTTTTCCTTTCGTTTGGTTGATTAAATTCAATTCATATAAAAATTTGAAAAATATCATTGCTTTTTCTATATCATGGTAAAGTGCTTCATTTCTAAAGCCCTTTGCTAAATGTTCTGTTATTTGGTGAGTTATAAACGATTTGCTCATTTTTTGACCCTTTAGAATTTTTGTGGATATGTCTAAAAAGTCATTGTTAAAACTGCTGGGGAAGAATGTTTTTATGATTCCAAAATTGAATGAAAGGTTATGAAATTCACCTTTTTTATATAGCCCTTTCAAGTTTTTGAATTCATCACAATCCTCTACTATTCTTTTTGCTTCTATTATTTTCTGAAACCGTGACGGCAAAATATCTTCAGCTTCTTGAAGGATTTTAAACTCACTGTTACTTGCTTTATAAAACAAGAATGTGAAAGTCGCCTGATCTTTTTGTCTGGATAATGTTTCAAAAACATCATCTTCCATTTCCATTTGTCGCAGCCTGTTATTTTCTTGCTCCTTATTCAGAGACAAATCGTGAAACTCCTCTTCAATATCTTGTAAATCTTGATAGAAATCACATTTATCTAATGTTGCCACAGGAATGAGTAAATATTTATTCCCATAAAAATACCGATTGAAGTTTTCATTCAGTTTCTCTCGTGCTAAACGAAGTTGATTTGCACAAACAGGACAAACAGGATAATTCTTCCATGTTTTAGTTTTTTGGAAACCACCTGCAATGTAGGCTTCTTCATTCGCTGAGTAGAATTTAAATGTATCACAAAACCCATATAATTTTTCTGCTATTTTTCCACAAGTGTAACATTTAATATCATTTCCGATGGAAGTTTTGCCATATTTTTTATAATACTCGCTGTCGGATGATTGCTGAAATTTATTGATTATATTTTGAAAGTATGATGTTTCTCCAATAAACTCATTATTGATTCGAATCGTGCATAGATTTGTAATAAAATTGTTAGTGCCTTCAACTCTATCATTAGACACATAATTACCAATATTTTTAAACTCATTCTTTGATGGCTTTTCCGCAAAAGAAAACAGATCATTATCATCGTCGATTTCTTCTTTATGTTTCACAAAATTATTGAGAGCATTTTGATACACTACAAACAAGGATTTTAAAGCGGGACTGTCTTCTTTACACTTTTTCAATATCCGAAGTAATTTTTCCAAAGAACCGCCAATTTTAGTTTTATCAAAAAATATAGTTGGAAAAGGTGATACATTATTACCTGGTACATTTTTATACAGAATTTCTTTCCTCTTTGATGAATCAAATTCGATAGTATCAATCCTTTCAAAACAACTTTTATCATTTGTGATATTAAAATCCAAAACAATCACATTTGCTGTTTCCAATGTTACATTTAATCCCAAAGGATTGCTATCACCTTCATTCTGCTGAATATATTCCCCCAACACCTTCAATTTATTTATCATAACGTTTCCTTTTGTTATTTTGGTTTTTAATTTTGGTTACAACAATTTTATAAATGGAAAATGGTTTGGAATTTTATACCATTCATTTTTAACAATTTTTCCAATGTCTGATAATATCATTTCATTATCGGTAATAACACCAAAATAATGTTCTTTATGTTGTGTGCAAATGGTAACAAAATATGATCCATTCCATCCATAATCCCAATTTTGTAATCGGGTTGATGATATTCGATATTTATTTTGAAATTTATCAGATTGCATTTTTACATTCGATTATTGATGAACTACTGTTCCAAACCCTCTTGCAGTTTGTTTGCCAATCCCCAAATAATCTGGGATCTCAAAATTCGTTCGGAATGTCCCAGTAAAACATAACATCTTCTGATTTTTGAAATTTCGGATAACGGGTTTCAAATCTGACTGAACAAAAATGTTGTCAATTGAGGGTATTGTGTAATCAAGTCCCTTGGATAGCGAAATTAAATTTCCACGGAGTATTCTTTCTAAAAAGGTGCGTTTTTCGTGCCAATTCAACGTTTTGTATTCTTGATGATTTTTTTGATTTAACGCCATCCATGGTAAGGATAATTTATAAGATTTATAGTCTGAAGTTTGCCCAAATCGTAAAACATCTAATTGGATTGACTTCTCGTGGATTTCAATTTTGTCACCCTCAATTTTAACGTCTTCCAATTTCATAAATACCTGTTTTAATACTTCAATTCCATCTTGAATACCAATTATCATTGGTTTTTTGTCAATGACTTTAAATTGGATACTTGGATATCCATAACGAAGATTTTCATTCTCCAAATGATTATGGATTAATGTAAACTGCGGATATTGAGATGCGATATCTCCCCTCAACTTTGGGATAGAAAACGGGCTTATCGTTATTCCGTGCAGGATAATTACCATCCTTTGCACATGTACAATCTCTCGCGCAATGTTACTCATAACACTCCAGACTAAATGTTAAGCATAATTCCTGTTTTTTCAATGAACAGGCAAAAGGAAATTAGAAAGAGCAGCCTATCATTACAAGAAAAATAATTACTCACTTATTTTTTCTACTTACTTACGATTGATCCCACTAAACCGGGATCAATATCTATAATTAGACCAAACCCCAGAGGTGATTAATTCACCATCAAACTCTATTATTTTGCTCTTATTTAGAAAATATG
>JACKQG010006362.1_pt1 | contig 12519 bp, 14 predicted proteins | sample 8237621 | NCBI WGS metagenome assembly JACKQG01 (sample SAMN15677084, study PRJNA649215) | marine metagenome | biome: marine; feature: Black Sea; material: saline water; isolation source: suspended particulate matter (SPM) from the Black Sea western gyre | collected 2013-06-09/2013-06-10 | depth...
CCAATAGAACCAATAGAAGAAATTACAGATGCAAGCACCGAAGTTTAGAGAATTTATATCTGAAGAAAAAAATAAACCATATCGTTTGGTTATTCTTTCACATGATGACGCTGAGGATCCTAATAAGACAGGCGACTTAATAAGAAATAAAGCCAAGAAACTTGGTATAGAATGCTTATTGGGAGAGTTTGTTGGTGCTTATACTTCTTATAAAGCGAATCAATTATATATTAATACATTTCCTGTGGCAATTGGTGGCGCTGTTGAGCAGCCTGACCCCAAAAAAGAAATTAAATACGACAAACCTTTTAAAATAAATCCTGAAAATACACTTATAATGTCAAGAGGACTTGGAACACCTGGTGTTACTGGTAATAAATCTTGGTATGATATGATAAAAGATTTTGAACACAAAGGGTTTACAGTTATTAATACAAATAAGTGCCATGATATTTGTTCTGACAAAGTAATGAATCAAATTATTTTTGACAGACACGATTTTAATTCACCAAAGACAGTTAGAGTATTACATTCTGAAGGTTCACAAAAAGCATTAGAAGAACTAGATAGTAAATTTCCTATTATATTAAAAACTGGTACTGGCTCACGAGGAGTTGGAGTTATTTTAGTTGAAAGTGCTGCCTCATTACAATCTATTATACAGTTATTGTATAGAGAAAATGAATTTATAGATATCATCTTACAAGAACAAATTAAAACTGATTATGATGTAAGGGTGATTGTTTGTGGTGATGAAGTTGTTGGTGTAATGAAAAGACCTATTGTGGCTGGAGATTTTAGAAGCAATGTATCACAAGGCTCAGACCCAATACCACATAAATTAACAGAATTGGAAAAAGAAGAATCGTTATCAGCTGCAAAAGCAGTTGATGGTATTGTAGTTGGAGTAGATTTTATTCCAGCAAAAAATAGAGAAAAAGATAGACCTTATTTTATTGAAGTTAATTCAACACCAGGTTTAATCGGTATTGAAGAAGCATTAAAAACGGAAGGTAGTATCGTAGAAAAAATATTAAAAAAACTATACGATAAAAATTTGTGGAAACACTAACTGCTTTACAAACTAACTAAAATGTGTTATAATATAATATGAAAAGGAGTGAACATGGCAAAAAATCATCAAACAGAAAACCCACTATTTAGAGCATTAATCAAACAATACGAATCAAATATTGCTAGTGCATATGCTACATTGATTGTTTATTTTGATAATCCTGTAGGTATAGGAGAACATCCACAACACCTAGAAGAAATGGATAAACTAGTTGAGCAAATAGCATCAGCTGAAGATAAATTACAAGCATTGAACAAACATTTTAATAATACACAAATATAATTAATGAAATTTTATACTAGCGTTTTACCATATCGTGGTCGTTTATTGGTACGAGGTATCAATCAAGATGGTAGTCATAAAAAATTCAGAATTAATTATAAACCTTCTCTCTTTCTTCCGACAAAAAAAGAATCAAAGTATAAAACTTTAGATGGTCGTAATGTAGATAAGGTTAAATTTGAAAGTATATCTGATGCTAAACGATGGATAGATGAATATAAAGATGTAACCAACTTTGAATACTTTGGTAATACGAGGTATCAATATCCATTTATTGCAGATGAATTTCCTGATAAGATAAATTGGGACATAAAACAAATCAAAATATTAACTATAGATATTGAGTGTGAAAGTGAAAATGGTTTTCCTGATCCTGATAAGGCAGAAGAACCTTTAATTTGTATTACAGTAAAAGATCATGCAAAGAAAAACATAATAGTTTTTGGCATAGGTAACTTTGTTAATGACCGTGATGATGTAAAGTATATTAAATGTGCTAGTGAGATAGATTTAGTACATCGCTTTACAGAATTTTGGTGTAAGTATCAACCCGATATTATCACAGGTTGGAATGTTAAATTTTTTGATATACCTTATCTGATGAATCGTTTTAAATATCTTATGGGTGATGAATACCTTTTACAGTTTAGTCCGTGGGGTGTTGTATCTGAAGGAACAGCTTTAGCATTAGGATATGCTAGAACACAAAAATATTGGGACATCATGGGTGTTTCTACTTTAGATTATCTTGACTTATATCGTAAGCATACATTTGTAAGGCGTGAAAGTTATAAACTAGATTACATTGGCGAAGTAGAATTGGGTGAAAACAAATTAGAGAATCCATTTGATACTTTTAAAGAGTTTTATCAAAATGACCATCAGTTATTTGTTGAGTATAACATTCAAGATGTTGAACTAGTAGATAAGTTAGAAGATAAAATGCAGTTGATTGCTTTACATTTAACGATGGCGTATGAGGCAAAGGTAAACTATCAAGATGTATTTGGTCAAGTTAGAGTTTGGGATACGATAATCTATAATCACTTACGGTCAAAGAATATTGTACCACCTGCTGTTCAAGAATCTAAAAAATCTGATGGCTTTGAAGGTGCCTATGTAAAAGATCCAGTCGTAGGATTTCACGATTGGATTTGTAGTTTTGATTTAAACAGTTTGTATCCACATTTAATTATGCAGTATAATATATCTCCTGAAACAATGGTTAATTTTGAACCGAATAAAGTTAATGTAGTTGATATGTTAAATGAAAAATCTGACTTATCTGACCTTGATAGAAGAACAATAACACCAAATGGTGCTCAATTCAGAACTGATAAACGAGGTTTTCTTCCTGAACTTATGGAGAAACTTTATAAAGAACGAGTGATCTATAAAGATAAAATGCTTAAAGCAAAATCTATGTATCAAGAAACTGGTGACAAAAGATATGAAAAAGAAATTTCTGCTAATCACAATATACAGTTAGCAAGAAAGATTGCATTGAATAGTGCTTACGGTGCTATTGGTAATCAATATTTTAGATACTTTGATGTTCGCCATGCAGAAGGTATTACAATGGCAGGTCAATTAACTATTCGATGGATTGAAAGAGATGTCAATAAGTTTTTAAACAGCCTATTGAAAACAAAAAGCGTATCTTATGTTGTTGCTTCTGATACTGATTCCATTTATATTAAACTTGGTGCAGTTGTTGATAAGATATTTAAAGACAAAACGAATACAAGAAAGATTGTTAAGGTATTGGATAAGTTTTGTGAAGAAACATTACAAAAAGAAATAGATAATAGTTTTGATAAACTTGCTAAATATGTAAATGCATTTGACCAAAAAATGATTATGAAAAGAGAAGTAATCGCTAACAAAGGTATCTGGACTGCTAAGAAAAGATATATTTTAAATGTGTATAATGAAGAAGGTGTTGAATTGAAAGAACCTAAATTAAAAATGATGGGTATTGAAGCAGTTAAATCTTCCACACCCGCCCCTTGTAGAGTTAAAATCAAAGAGGCGTTAAAAATTATTATGAATAAAGATGAGGCTACCTTAATTCAATTCATAGAAGATTTTAGAAAACATTTTAAAACATTACCACCAGAAGAAATTGCTTATCCTCGTTCATGTAATAATCTTAAAAAGTATTCTTCAACAAAAGATATATATTTAAAAGGATGCCCAATTCATGTGAGAGGTGCTTTACTATATAATAATATACTAAAGAAAAAAAGATTGACAAAGTATGAGAAAATACAAGAGGGTGATAAGATTAAGTTTATTAAATTGAAAGAACCTAATAGCTTACACCAAGATGTAATATCTTTTATAGGAGTATTACCAAAAGAGTTTGACTTACACAAATATATTGATTATGATAATCAGTTTGATAAGTCATTTTTAGAACCATTGCGATTTATTGTAAAGGCAATTGGTTGGAATTTTGAGAGGCATTCAACATTGGATTCATTTTTTTAATATGAGAGAAACCGCATTTACACATTATATTAGAGATAATATACTATATAACCGTCTATTAGACGCCGCTAGTGATGATAAACTGCCTTTATTAGACAACAAGTCATTTGAATTACTGAACAAAGAATACGGCAAAGACAAAATGAGAACACACCTTGCTGACTATATTGCAAGTGAAAGACCTGTATTTCCACTTAAAGAAATAAGTAAAGATGATATGAGAAAGTCTTTTTATGACTTGAAAAGGTTTGATACAGCTTCTATTTGTACACCAAACGAACAGATAGAAAAAGAAGTATTTGAAAAATATGATGACTACAAATATAGTTATGAAAAGTATGGTCTTGGTTTGATAAATGGTGCCAGTACTTTTAATGATGTATCAAATTACTTTCATCAAGATTTAAGATTGGCTTGTGGTAGTTATGGTTTTGAAGCCCCCAAAAAAAGATGGGAAGAAAATGATGCCTACGATATCTGGAAATGTTTAGGTCCTATATGGCGTGGTATAAATGATGTTAAGAAAGTTATGATAGAAGGTAAAGAAGAACTTATTGGTGGCGAGTTAAGTGCCAAGAGCTACATATCAGCATTTAGATTGGGTACTTATATTGCAACACAATTTAAACCAGTAGTTGCAAAAGCAATCTATGATATTACAGAAGCTAAAAAAGTATTAGATACTAGTTGTGGTTGGGGTGATAGACTTGCAGGATTCTATACATCAAAAGCAAAAGAATATATTGGTTGTGATCCAAACCCAAATACTTTTGCAAGATACATGAACCAAGTAGATGAGTATGAAAGAATATTGGGTAACGAAAATCCTATTATTAAAGAAGAGCGAGACCATTTTACTATTAATGCATCTAAAAAAGTAACCATATATAGATGTGGTGCTGAAGATTTACCATGGGATGAAATCAAAGATGTTGATACAGCATTTACAAGTCCTCCATATTTCTCTACCGAAGAATATAACAAAGGTGGTGAACATGAAGAAGATCAATCTTGGGCAAAGTTTAATGAATATGATAAATGGCGTGATGATTTTTATTTACCAGTTGCAGAAAATACAATGAAAGTATCAAAGTATATGTTTGTGAATATTATGGATCCAAAAGTACACGGAGAAAGATATCGTTCTAGTGATGAATTAGTTGATAAGTTTAAAGATAAATTTCTTGGTCAAATTGGCATGAGAATTATGCAACGACCACAAGGTAAGGCTGTATTTAATGATGAAGATGGTAATTTCAGTAAAGAAAAACTAGATGAACATATGAATAAAATGTTTATAGAAAATGTTTGGTGTTTTGGACCTGAAACAGACCTATATAAATATTCAAGAAAGGCAACTTTAGATGAGTTTTTTGCTTGACATGGAGAGATATATATAGTATAATATGATTACAGTTTATCAACGAGAAATAAATGGCAAAAAAGGTGAATGGACCTTACATTCTATCTATGCTGACGGTTGTGAAGGTGGTGAACATAGAGAAAAAGAATATGCAAGTAATTTTAAAGAACCAGATATGCATAAAGAATATAAAGTGAAGGTAGATAATGAGTGATTTTTTAAAAGATATTATAAAAGAAACAGGTAATGAATATGCAAGTTTGGTATCAGATGGTGCTACAGGAGATGTAACAGATTTTATTGATACAGGTTCTTATATATTTAATGCATTATTAGGTGGTGGTATACACAAAGGGTTACCATCAAATAAGATAACTGCTATTGCAGGTGAAAGTGCAACAGGTAAAACATTCTTTGTACTAGGTATGTGTAAAAACTTCCTTGACCAAAATCCAGATGCCGGTGTAATATTTTTTGAATCAGAATCAGCAATCTCAAAAGAAATTATTGAAGAAAGAGATATAGATAGTAGTCGTATGGTTGTTATGCCAGTTACTACTGTTCAAGAGTTTAGACATCAGACATTAACTGTATTAGACAAATACATTAACCAAGATGCTTCAGAGAAAAAACCATTATTACTTGTATTAGATTCTTTAGGTATGTTATCAACTACTAAAGAAATTGAAGATACAACAGACGGAAAAGAAACTAAAGATATGACAAGGGCACAGATTGTAAAAGCTGCCTTTAGAGTACTCACACTAAAACTTGGGAAAGCAAAAGTTCCCCTTATAATAACTAACCATACTTATGATGTTATCGGTAGTATGTACCCTCAAAAAGAAATGGGAGGTGGTTCAGGCTTAAAATATGCAGCAAGTTCCATTGTATACCTATCTAAAAGAAAAGAAAAAGATGGTACAGAAATTATTGGTAATATTATTCATTGTAAAAATTACAAATCCAGATTGACAAAAGAGAATAAAGTAGTAGATGTTAGATTAACATATGACAAAGGTTTAGATAGATACTATGGTCTATTAGATTTAGCATTGAAACACAATATATTTAAACAAGTTTCCACAAGAATTGAATTACCAGATGGTAGTAAGACCTTTGGTAAAACAATTAACAATGATCCGACAAAGTATTTCACACCAGAGATATTAGAAAAGTTAGATCGGGCTTGTGTGAAAGAATTTAAATACGGAGATGTAATTGAAACAGAAATACCCAAAACCTCATAAGACGACCAGTCCCAAACATCAAGAAGATTTTGTCTATGTTGAAGTACCTGAAGAGGACTTTACAGGCTTAAAATTGATAAGTGGACCATATTCTGGTATAGCATACAAGTATGGTAATGTAGGATTTGCACCTGAATCAGAAGCAGTTGATGGTCAATTACCCATGAAGTTTGATTATACAGTTATTGAAAACAAGATAGACGCTGATACAGATAGTCAAGAATTTATTGACCATATTGGTGATATATTAGTTGTATTGTTAGATGATAACTTGAAAGAGAAAAAGGAACTTAATGGAAAGAATTGAGCGAACAGCACTTAAAAATTTAATCCATAACGAAGATTATTGTAGAAAAGTTTTACCTTTTATCAAAGAAGAATATTTTACTGATAGATTAGAGAAGTTATTATTTACAGAAATCTATAAGTTTGTTAATAAGTATAATAATCTTCCAACAAAAGAATCTTTATCAATTGAAATTAATGGTAATAGAAGTGTTAATGAAGATGAATATAAAAAGATTACAGATATATTATCTACATTAAATCCAGAACCTATTAATTTAGAATGGCTTGTAGAAACAACAGAAACTTTTTGTAAAGACAGAGCAATACACAATGCAATACTAGGTGGTATTCAGATACTTGATGGTAAAGATAAAGACCATACTCCAGAGTATCTTCCAGAAATGTTATCAGAAGCATTATCAGTATCCTTTGACCAAAAAGTTGGTCATGATTATTTACAAGAATCAAAAGAACGATATGATTTTTATAAGAGAAAAGAGGAACGATTAGAATTAGATTTAGATTTTTTCAACAAGATTACAAGAGGCGGTATACCAAGTAAGACTTTGAATATATGTTTGGCAGGTACTGGTGTTGGTAAGACAATGTTTATGACACACCTTGCTTCATCTATATTGTTACAAGGTAAAAATGTATTGTATATTACTTTAGAAATGGCTGAAGAAAGAATTGCTGAAAGAATAGACGCCAATCTTTTAAATGTTGGCATGAGTGATTTAGAAGAACTGCCGTATTCAATGTATGAAACAAAGATAAACAAACTACAAAGTAAAACAACAGGTACTTTAATCATTAAAGAATACCCCACAGCATCAGCTCACACAGGACATTTTAAAACTTTATTGAGTGAATTGGCATTAAAGAAATCATTTAAACCAGATATCGTATTTATTGACTATCTAAATATATGTTCCTCATCACGATTTAGAGCAGGTGCAAATGTTAATTCATACACCTACATAAAATCAATTGCTGAAGAACTACGAGGGATGGCAGTTGAAAATGATATACCTATCTTTTCTGCTACTCAAACAACAAGAGGTGGTTTTGTAAGTAGTGATGTAGGGTTAGAAGATACATCAGAAAGTTTTGGTCTTCCTGCAACAGCAGACTTTATGTTTGCTTTAATCTCTAGTGAAGAACTAGAAGAAAAAAATCAGATAATGGTTAAGCAATTGAAGAACAGATATAATGACCCAACGGTCAATAGAAAATTTATCCTTGGAGTTGATAGGTCTAAAATGAAATTTTATGATGTAGAACAATCAGCACAAGAGGATATAGTTGAGAGTGGTCAATCGGACGCTTTATCAACGAATAATAAATTTAAAAAACTAGGTCAGTTTTCTGACTTTAAATTTTAGAAAGGAGGATAAATGGCACAAGGTAAGATAAAATGGTTTGACCCAAAAAAAGGTTACGGATTTATAACGCCTGATGATGGAAGTAAGGATGCATTTTTGCATATTTCAGCATTAGAAACAGCGGGAATAAGTCAACTAGAAGTTGGACAAAGCGTATCATACGAACTTGCTGAACAGCGTGGTAAGCAATCAGCAACAGAAATACAAAAAATATAAAGGAGGTTATAGTGGCTATAACAATAGACGGAAAAAATTATGACGAAACTAAATTGGATGATAAGCATAAGAATGCTGTTGTTCAAGTGCAACAGGCACAGAATAAATTAAGACAATTACAAGCAGAATTTGATAATTGTAAAATTTTAATTGAGCACCACAGTAAATTTCTAAAAGATAATTTACCTGCGGCAGCAATAATTGAACCTGGCAATAGTAAAGATGCCCCAGCCGAAGAAGCAAAGGCAGAGTAATGTTAATGAAAGTTAACAAGAATTTTCATTATGAAAAGAAGATGAGCAAACGCAATAACAGGGGCGTCCGATGGTTAGTCATTGAGCGCCCTACAGGAAGTATTATTGCTGAAGAAGTTTTTGAAGATAAAGCTCAAGAGGTTGTTGACTTTCAAAACAAACATAAAGTATGGGTAGCACAAGGTGGTGTGCCTACTTATATAACATTAGGTAAAATATGAATAAGCAAAGTAAAAGATTTTATGAAATTATAGATGTAATAAAAGAATTGCATGATAAGAAACGCCATGATTATGGTGCCAATGAAGATATCTTTGCTAATTTTAGATTATCTGAATTGTCAGGTATGCCAGCATGGCAAGGTTCTGTTATTCGTATGGGCGATAAGTATGCTCGTATTAGTAATTTTATAAAGAAAGGTGACTTTAAATTTAAAGAAGAAAGTATTAAAGACACATTAATGGATATGGCAATATATAGTTTAATAACTATTATATTGTATGAAGAAGAAATGTTTAATACTCATGTTAAACAATTTGAAGAAGGAGAAACAAATGACGAACATAGTTGATATGACAAGAGTGTCCGAAGGTGATACATCTGCTTTAGAAAAAACAGGTATTACAACCTCAGCAGTAGAAGAACCCACTAAAATTGAAGCAAAAGAATTGCCTGAAGGTACTATGATGGAGATAACAAAACCAGGTACGGATAAGACATTTACTTTTCCTGCATTAGCATTAGCAGGCGGTGATTATCATAAGATCATACAAGCGTCTGACAGCGTGATATCAGATAACGAAGTAAAAAAAGCATATGATACGGCGATGGCATTGAATTGGCAAGACGGATGGTACTCTACACCACAAATGAAACAAGAAGCAAAGACACCAGGTTACAAACACATACATTTAGGTGGTAGTGATACCGCAGATACAGATTATGAAATCGAACAAGATTGGGTTAAATCTATATGGGAAAAAGTAGACCCAGAAAATGTTAAACTTATTAGACACTATTTAAATGGACATCATGCAGGACAATCAGGTGGTATTCACATAGATGGATGGACTGGCGACCAATATACAGTTATTGTGTATCTAACACCTGACTGGACACCAGAGTATGGTGGTTCGATTGAGTTCTGGACACCTAATCTTACAGACGAAATGATGGCAATGGCAGTTAATACACCATATGGTTTTTCAGGAAGTGCTGAACCTAATATTGTCAAATCATATTGGCCTAAAGCAGGTCGTGTTGTAGTCTTTGATGCTAGAATACCTCATGTTGCAAGGGCGGTTGAGGGTGATAAATTTAGAGTTTCACTAGTATTTAAATGTAGAAAAGTAAACTATTAACGCTTGACATTCTCTCTGTTCTGTTATATAAATAGCAGTATAAGGAGAAATTTATGGCAGATCCTACAGCCTTAGCAGAAAGCGCTCAAGCAATATTCTGTTCAATAGCAGATAATTTAGGTGTTAATAAATCACCAATGGTTTTAGATATTAAAAAGTATCCAACATTTAGTGATTTTGAAACTAATAATAAGCAATTAATTGCAAGTTCATTGAAACGAGTAAAGGTAGATGTAAAGATACAAGAGGTTTATGATTTTCTAGTTAGTAATTTAGGATGGTATAAATCTTCAGTTATAATTGCAAATTCATTAGTTAGAGATTTAAAGAGTATTGATAAAGATTTTAAAATTGCTCAAGCAGGATATTCAGATGGTAAAATGTTTTATCTTCGTGGTGATGCTGAAGTGATGAATCTTATGGCAAAATTATTTAAAGCAGCAAATTCATCTCTCATAACACAATTATTAAAAAAAGATATACCAAAAATTATTGGATTTACTGATATCAATAAGTGGAGTCCTGCAGATATATATTTAGCTAATCCAACAGCAAAAACAAGATTACAAAAAGAATTAAGAGAATCAGCTAAACTATATACTTTTGATGACTTGAATAGTGCTGTAACAGAATTAATTGATAGTGGTAGTTTATTACCATTATCTTTAAAGAAAACTACATCTACAGCAAAATTATATAAAGTAAATTTTGATGAAAATGAAAAAGCTAAACTTTTAAGAAAAATAAAATTTATGGGAACAAGTGATTGGAGACCATATAAAAGACTTGCTAAAACAGAAAGAGGATCTTGGAGTGCTTTTAAAAGAGGTAATAAAACCGCAACAAGAGATTTAAGACTTAATATTAATTTAGGTAATGGAGAAAAAGGTGAAATAAAATTAAGACATGATCCTTCTGGTACTAGTGGAAGATTTGTAATTGAATTTATAGGTGGAGGCGCTGAAGCAAGAGGAGGTTCTATAGGATCTACAAGATTATTTCATAGAATATGGAGTACTATTGACAGAACTGCTGCTGATGATTTTTTAAATGCTTACAATAAAGGTAATGCAAAATTTGTAGCAATAAAGAAAAGTTATAATGCAGATAAAGCGTTCCTTAGAGAAGATAAAATAGGTAAAGTTAGTGAGTATGACCATTATATGGCAATTGCAAGTGCTGAAAATATTATTAATAAAATAATGCCAGGTTTAAAGAAATGGTTTAGGTCTAATGAAAGTAAAAATTCACAAAAACTAGTTAGATTAATGTTTCAGTATGTTACTTCCAGAGATCCTTTATCTGCTAAGTTTGTTATCGCAAAATAATTGACTTGACGGACCGATTAGAATATGTTATAATATAAATATAAGTATAATATTAAATGGAGAGAGTGTAAATGCAAGGGTTTCAAGAGTTTCTTATAGAAGATAGAAATACACACCTTGAGCATCTGGAAGACGAAATAATTAATAATGGAACTAAAGGGGCAAAAACCTCGATTGAATTTTTAAAGTCTATCAAGAAAATGCTCCAAGGCGGTAAAGGCGGATCATCAATCTCGGTGAAATGGGATGGAGCACCAGCAGTATTTTGTGGTACCAATCCAGAAAACGGAAAGTTTTTCGTTGGTACTAAATCTATATTCAATGCAACCCCTAAAATCAATTATACAAATGCAGACATTAAGAGAAATCATGGTGGTGCATTAGCAGACAAATTAATAGTTGCATTAAAGTATCTTCCCAAACTAGGTATCAAAGGAATACTACAAGGTGACTTGTTATTTACAAGTGGCGATAAGAAATCTGCTGTAGTAGATGGACAGAAGTCTATTGTCTTTACACCGAACACTATAACATATGCTGTGCCTGTTGTCAAGAGCGGATTCTTTGGCAGTTCTCTATATGACAATATTAACAAAGCAAAGATTGGTATTATATTTCATACATCTTATTCAGGCAAAACTATGAAAGGTTTAAGTGCTTCGTTTGGTGCAAGTGTGAGTGGATTGAAAAAGAATAAAAGTATATTCTTTGATGATGCTATGTATAAACAATCAGCAGATCCAGGATTTTCAAGTTCAGAAGAAACAGCATTTGATAATATAATAAGAATGGCAGAAGGTTCGGCATATAAAGCAGGTGCCTTTATAGACAAGATTAAAAAAGATAAAGGACCTTTATCATTAGGTATACAACTCAAAACATTTTTCAATACATACATAAGACAAGGAACTAAAATTGAAGGCACATCAAGATTAGCAAATAACTTTGAAGTGTATTTTAGAGATAGAATTAAAAAAGAAGTAGCAAGTAAAAAAACTGCTGCAGCAAAACAAAAATACGAAGAAATATTAGAAGTCGGAATGAAAATATTAAGACCAAATAAAGAAGGTCTTTACTTTGCAATCGCAACATATATTACAATGCAATCAGCGAAGGCTGTATTGTTAAGAAAATTAAATACTATACAAAGTATAGGTTCTTTTTTACGAACAAAGAATGGATATAAAGTTACAAGTCCAGAGGGATATGTAGCAATTAAAGGAT
>JACKQG010006366.1_pt1 | contig 12509 bp, 13 predicted proteins | sample 8237621 | NCBI WGS metagenome assembly JACKQG01 (sample SAMN15677084, study PRJNA649215) | marine metagenome | biome: marine; feature: Black Sea; material: saline water; isolation source: suspended particulate matter (SPM) from the Black Sea western gyre | collected 2013-06-09/2013-06-10 | depth...
TACCGCCTTTGACAGCAGTGTACATTGAGTCCGTGGCCGGCTGAGGCTCTTTCTCGTCGACCAACTTACCGAGTCGCTCAACTTCATCGACCTCGACATACAACTTCTCGTAAACGAAGCGGTTCTTGTCGATGAATTCCGCGACCGCACTTGGTAGCTCTTCGCCCTGTTTATCGAACTCCTCCGTCAGGTCTTCCTTCGCTTTGTCCACATAGTACTGCTCGAGTGCCGTTGTCAACGGTGTTTGAATCCAAGTCACCACGCGGTTGGCGATGAACAGACCTACAATGAATCCAATCATTAGGCCGAGTACCGACTTGCCAAGGGAAATGCGTAGTTCGTCCAGATGTTCCCCAAAGGTCATTGTGGTATCGGCAAACAGGTCTTCGTCGGGAGCTTTGGCCATTGGTCCGGAAACCTCCTATCAGCAGGATCAGCAGGTGGATTCTGACGGAGCCGTCGGAAGGCAGCCCAGAAGGCGGACGACTCGGTACGGCATACGCCCGCTATAGCAGCGAGCCGAGAAGCGTACGGAAGGAAGCTGCCGCACCAGCTTGATCGGTTGAGAAGAGGACGAACCCGTACGCTCAACCGGGAATGCCTATGATAGCATCCAGCCTCGCGGCGTACAAGCGAGCCGTCGACGATAGTCGGTAGTGGTCCTCCACGACGCAATATCCGCCTTTCGGCCAGAGCGTCTCAATGCGTGCCGCATGCCGACTTTCTGGTGCTACCGGCACAATCCGGGTGTTCGTAAGCCGAACAGCAGCAGTCATTTGCGGAGCCTCAAGTGAAGCGAGCCCAGAGACGATAGTAGCTACGAGGGCTTACGCCCCGGCGGCAAAAACGTGCTCGGATTCGCCTTTCCCTGGATTGGGTGGAAATCTATACTCCCGCCCTCCTCACCTACTATGTGGGCAGCCGACTGGACGACCCGCCCGCTGCTAGCAGCAAAGGTCTCGACACATGAGCTATCGATCTTCAGCCCTTCTGCTCGCCTTGCTGCTTGCCATATTCGGGGGCTGCCAGGGCTATGGCTCGCTGCTGGGGCCGCGCGGGACGGTTCAGCAACAGCGTTACAGTGCCACCGTGCACGACCCGTACGCCGATAACGACGCGGGGCCTGAAATTGTCGGCGGGCGTCCACTGGGCTACCAGAAACCGTTGGCTGAACCGGTACGCAGCCGGCCCTTCTGGGAACAATGGTGGGGACAATAGACGGCCGGGCCCTTCGACGCCATCTGGGAGAACGTGGCACCAGCCAGTATGATGACGCTTGGTGTGCGATGCCCCGCGAACGTGTAACGCGAGGTTTTTGCTGGCAATCGCGCTTTCCTAATTGGGGCTGACTTACGGTCCCCTGCATTACCACCCTGTGTGAATCCATGTCCGCGCGCCCCCGTTCCCGTTCGCATCCGCCCGTTCAGACGCGTGCCACTACGTCCGCCGAGGGCGAACGACTGCAAAAGGTGCTGGCCGCGGCTGGGATCGGCAGTCGTCGCGAGTGCGAGGAACTGATTCGAGAAGGCCGCGTGGAAGTGGACCGCCAGGTCGTCAGCGAGTTGGGCGTGCGCGTTGATCCCTTGCGCAACGAAATCCGCGTAGACGGCGATCTCTTGCGTCGCCCGAAGCTGGTTTACTACGCAGTCAACAAACCGCCTGGGGTCGTCTCGACCAACCGGGACCCGTCCGGAAGGCTACGCGTGATCGACCTGGTGAAGTCCGACGAGCGGCTGTTTACCATCGGCCGGCTCGATCGATCCAGCGAAGGTTTGATTATCGTCACCAACGACGGCGAACTGGCCAACCGGCTGATGCATCCGCGATATGGTGTCGAGAAGCGATATGCGGTTCGCGTGGCCGGGCACCCCAGCCCGCAGCAGTTGAGCAAACTGCGCAAAGGAGTGTATTTGTCGGAGGGCATGACGCGTGTTGCCGGGTTGCGCATCAAAAGTCGCCACAGGCAATGTACGGACCTGGAGATCGTTCTGGACGAGGGACGCAATCGCGAAATCCGCCGCCTCCTGGCACGCATCGGACACAAAGTGGTGCGATTGAGACGTACGACGATAGGCACCCTGCAGTTAGGCGATCTGCCCGTCGGTGCTCATCGATCCCTGAAACGCGACGAGGTGCGGAGCCTCCAGCGGTGCATCGACCGGCCAAAAAGGCGGACGAGCGGCAGATCAGGCAAGAAGAACGTCGCGCCGAACAAAAGAAACAGAGAATCCAGAGCGTTGCCAACCAAGAGGCCCAAGAAGAAAGGCCGCTGATGAGCAATCCGCTGCACGCCTCGTTCTATGCAGACCGCGCACTCCAGCGTAGCGTCGTGGTGGAAGAGAATGTCCAACTGGCTCGCGATACCTATCGCGTTCGGTTCAATTGTCCAGATATCGCTCGCCGAATCGTGCCCGGCCAGTTCCTGATGTTGCGACTGTCGGACATTAACGACCCACTCATCGGGCGTCCATTGGCTCTGTACGACACGGTGCTGTCCGATTCGCAAGAGCCAACCGGGATCGATGTCGTTTACCTGGTCAAAGGCAAGCTGACTAGCCGCCTTGCCCGCTGCCTGCCGGGCCAGCCGCTGGATGCCTGGGGGCCGTTGGGCAATGGCTTTCCTACAGACCCAATCGACCATCTGATCATGGTCGCTGGCGGCATCGGACAGACTCCGTTTTTGGCACTCGGACAGGAGCACTTGGGCCAACGGCGTTACGGTGATCCGCCGCGCGAGATGCCTCCATCTGAGAAGGTCACACTCTGCTACGGCGCTCGATCGGCTGATCTCTTGGCTGGCGTGGAGGACTTCCAGCGAACTGGCGTCGACGTGCGACTATGTACCGAGGACGGCAGCCGCGGCCATCGTGGAATGGTCACCGACGTGCTGAAGCAAGTTCTGTCAGAGAGCGAGCCCCCATGCCGAATCGTCTGTTGCGGTCCTGAACCCATGATGCAAGCGGTCGCCCAAGTCGCCGCCGCAAACGGGACTCCGTGTCAGGTGTCGCTGGAAACGCCCATGGCCTGCGGCATCGGCATCTGTTTCACGTGCGCGGCAAAGGTGAAAGACGACAGTGGCGGCTGGGACTACAAGCGCACGTGTGTCGAGGGCCCCGTGTTCGACGCGCAGGAGATCCAGTGGTAGTGCTGCAGCCGCGAGGCGGCCAAGACTCGACGGGTCAGTCGCTCTGCTTGGCCTTCTTGATGAGTTGCTGCAAACGAGACTTGGTGCGGGCGGCTTTGTTGGGATGAATGATGTTGCGCGCGCCGGCGCGGTCCAGTTTCTTTGCCGCGTCGCGGTACTCCGTTTCAGCCTTCTCCGTGTCGCCCGCCGCCACGGCCTCGTGCACATTTCGCAACTGGCTTCTCATCGTAGATTTCACCATCCGATTGCGCAGACGGCGAGCCGTGTTTTGGCGTAGTCGTTTCTTGGCGCTCTTTGAGTTGGGCATGGTCCGTGTTCTTTTCTGAAACCTCAATATGTACGCTTGTGGACAGTCCCGCGTTCGGGCCTGACACCGCAGGCGGGCCTAGATGCCCCGCATTAGTGTTCTTCGAACGACGAACTAGGAATTCTCGCTCATTTGTGCCAGTTTGTCCAGACGGGGCTTGGCATCCAAGTATTCGGGGTCCATCGTCACCAATTCCTTCAGGTACTGCCGGGCCGAGTCGGTCAGTTTCATGGTTGTGGCCAGCGCACCGGCCCGATACAAGGCCCGTTTTCTGCAGTCTGCCGCAGAAGGTTCGCCCGCGGCAAGCTGCGCCGCTTGACGGTAGCACTGCAACGCCTTGGGGAATTGTTGGTAACGCTGGAGTATTTCTCCGATCTCCAGCGATGCGGTCGCCCTGTGTTCCGGAACTTCCAGGCCGGCCTTGAGGCGATCGAGCGACTCGCGGAAGTTGCCCAGTCGTTTCAGACGCACGCCGAGCTCGAACTGGAGGCTGTGATCGTCTGGAGCTCTTTCGCACCGGCTTTTGTAGATCTCAAACTCCAGACGAGCCTGTTCCTCGCGGAGTTTTTCGGCCTGTTCGCGAGCCTCCGTCGTTCCCTCTTCGGCCGCCCGTTGTTCGGCGATTTCCGCATGCTCCTTGGCGCGGAGCATGTTGACATCCTCCACACGGTTGAGCACATCAGGATCCTTAGAAATGCTAAGAGCTTTCTGCAGCGTACGTTGCGCGTCGTAGGTTCGCCCTTCTGACAGGTGGTATTCCGCTAACTGCAGGTAAGCTTCATCGTTCTCCGGACTGTTGGCGATGGCTTGGTCCAGCTCCTGGCGACGAGTCAGAACGAGTTTACGAGGCTCCTTCTTTTCCTCTGGAGGGTGGTGTTCGCCACCATCGTCCCCAGTCGCCGAAGATAGGACGGGTTCCGCAGACTGCTTGTTTTCTTCGACGACCTCTTCTTCTCCTTCTTCGGACGACGACTGATGACGGGTCTTATCCAGTGTCAAGGTAGCAATCATCCGTGAAGCTTCGATGTCGTGGGGGTCCGCGTCTTCGACGCGTCGCCAACAGTTGATCGCCTCGTCGAACCGTTCTAGTTTGACAAGCAGTTGCGCGGCGCGGCGGTTCAATTCCGCGTCCTCCGGTGCGGTCTCGAGCGCATTCTGAAGATATCGCACCTCGGCTCGGCTGTATCGCTCGGCCTCGCAGGCCCGAGCCATCGCCCGAAGCACGGCGATGTCCCATGGATTGTGCTTCAGGAGTTCGGGTCCGAGGCGAAGCACATGCCGCCAGTTTCGTGTGGAAATCGCCTTGTTCAGGTTCCCTTTGGCTGTATATATATGGCCTTGCCTCGACTGCTTGTCGTCGTGGTGCTTTCTGCCGAGATTTTCCAGCAGTGCGTTGACGTACAGGAGGTTTCCAGGATCATGGATAACGCACTCGGTAAGCAGATCGTGGGCGCGGTCGATGTCGTACCCCGGCTGCTCCATTAGCTCAAGGGCGTGCGCGTAGCATTCCTGCAGGCGGGGCGACTCTGTGTTGGAAACGCCAGCGGTCGAGGCCCTATTGCCGCCACTGTCGGGTTTCTCTGTGTTGGGGCTCTTGTCCATACGGCGATTCTATCACCGAAAAACACGAATCGCCAAGCCACGCGCTCCAGGCCCGTAGGTCCCGTCTGCCGGACGGGACCTGGATGCGGCAGAAAACGCTGCCACCAGCATCAGGTCCCGTCCGGCAGACGGGACCTACGGGGAATGGACGGTTTCGCACACAGACGCAACCGCCCCTTTGGGTGGAATGCAATGGCCTTGACGCAACGGACTGGCCCTTGTCGGATGTCGGCACCGAAGATATACTTCTGTGTTTCCCCGCGTGTAAGGACCGGAGACGATGAAAGAAGGCATCCATCCCAAGTACATGGAAACCGTGGTCACCTGTGGGTGCGGCAATAAGTTCACCACGCGGAGCACGCGCAAGGAGTTGAAGGTTGACATCTGCAATATGTGTCATCCCTTCTACACCGGCAAGTTGAAGTACGTCGATACCGCTGGCCGAATCGAGAAATTCCAGACTAAGTTCGCTGCCGGCAGTTATGCCAGCTTGCAGCGACCCAAGAAGAAGGCCGCGAAGCCGAACGCGGAAGCCTAGCACCGCTGGACGATTGTCATTGACACGTTGTCACCGCTGATGGGCAACGTGTTTTCTGTGCGCGTGTGTTTTTCCGGACCCGCCAGGTATCCAGCAGGCGAGCGACTGCCGATAGGTCGAATCGCAGTCAGTAGGCGTTCCATGCGTGAAATGCTCGACGAAAAAATCGCTCGTTTCGATGAACTCGAGCGGCAGTTGTCGGATCCCGAAGTAACTGGCAATCCCAGCCGTATCGCGGCCGTCGCGCGCGAGCATGGATCGCTGACACGATTGGCCACCAACTACCGCCGCTTCAAATTGTTGAACGAGGAAATCGCCGAGATCAACGAAATGCTCTCCAGCAGCGACGCGGACGAGCGCGAGATGGCCGCGGCGGAGATGCCCGAGGTGAAGGCCAAACGCGAAGAGGTCTGGAGCGAGCTGCTTGACATGACCGTCGGCGGCCAGGAGGCGAACCGCGCCCGGTGCGTCATGGAAATTCGCGCCGGCACCGGAGGAGACGAAGCCGCCTTGTTTGCCCGTGACCTGTACGAGATGTACAAGAAACACGCGGAAACCAGAGGATGGAAGACAGAGATCCTGGGACTGAATCCAACCGAACTGGGCGGCTTCAAAGAAATTTCGCTGGCCTTCGGAGGCGAAGGGGTCTACCGCGAGTTGCAGTACGAAAGCGGCGGTCACCGGGTGCAGCGCGTGCCCGAAACGGAAGCCAAAGGGCGCATCCATACGTCGGCCGCTACGGTCGCCGTCTTGCCCGAACCGGAAGACGTCGAGATCAACTTGAGGCCCGACGACTATCGGAAGGACATCTTTCACGCCAGCGGACCCGGCGGCCAGCATGTGAACAAAACGGCGTCGGCGGTGCGTTTGACGCACCACGAGACGGGCCTTGTTGTCTCGATGCAGGACGAAAAGAGCCAGCACAAGAACTTGGCCAAGGCATTGCGCATCCTCAAGTCGCGCCTGTACGATCGCAAGCAGCAGCAAGAGCACGAAAAGCGTGCCAGCGAACGGAAGACGCTGGTCGGCTCCGGCGACCGCAGCCAGCGTATCAGGACCTACAACTTTCCCGAAAACCGCGTCACCGACCACCGTATTGGTTTGACGCTGTACAAACTGGACCAGATAATCGCAGGCAACCTCCAGCCGATCACGGACGGATTGATCGAGCACGACCGCACCGAACTGCGCAGCTCGATGGGCACTTTGGACTGACGGACCGAGAATCGCCGCGTCCGCAACGTATTGCAGGCCGGGGACTGCCCCGATTTTCGCGGAGGCCTTGTGGAGCGAAAATGGGACTGTCCCCTTTACAGTCGCTCAAGCCGCAGAACCGCTTGGTGATCTGCCATGTCGGAATCCGACAACTGGACCGTTGGCCGTCTGTTGACCTGGACGACCGACTACCTGAAACAGCACGATTCGGACAGCCCTCGTTTGGATGCCGAAGTGCTGCTGGCCGACGCGCGGGGATGCCAGCGAATCGATCTCTATGCCGCATTTGACGAGGTGGCCGACGAGCGCGTACGAACGGAATTTCGCGAATACGTGCGCCGTCGTGCCTTGGGTGAACCAGTCGCCTATCTAGTCGGATATCGCGAATTCTACTCGTTGTCGTTCCGCGTGACGCCGGATGTTCTGATCCCCAGACCCGAGACAGAGCATTTGGTGGTCGAGGTCCTTGACCGGCTCAAAGAACAGGGTTCGCCCGAAACGTCCGCTCGCGTCGCCGACGTCGGCACCGGCAGCGGAGCCATCGCGATTGCCGTGGCGAAACACGCACCTTCGTGCACGGTCATGGCGATTGACGCTAGCCCAAAGGCCCTGGAAGTCGCCGAGTCCAATGCAGAACGCCACCACATGGCCGACCGCATCACACTGATCGAAAGTGATCTATTCAATGCCGTACCGGCCGAGGACCAATTCGACGTTGTTGCCAGCAACCCTCCCTACGTGAGCGAATCGGAATGGAGCGAATTGTCCAAGACGGTACGAGACTTCGAACCTCGCGCGGCGCTGGTCGCTGGTCCGGATGGCGACGAGATCATCAAGCGTCTTATTCCTCAAGCCGCCGAGCGCCTGCGGGCGGACGGTTGGCTGCTGATAGAAGTCAGCCCGATGATCGAAGAACGCGTTCGAGCAAGCATCGCCGAAGATGGCCACTTTCGACGCACCGAGGCCGCGAAAGACCTGTCCGGTGCCATCCGCGTCGTAAAGGCCCAGCGGATCGGCTGAGCAGCCTTGCATCGCCTCGGGACGCGGCCTGATGTGTCGCGATCTCGCGACCGCGACACGGGTACGACCGTAAGGTCTCCAGATCATCCCCAAAGCGAAGACGCTGCTAAGAATTCCCATGGCGGACCATGGCGAATATTACGGGGGCCTCATTCAATCGGCCCAACCTGAATCGCCTTGTAGCGTTGAAGATGATTCTCAGCGGTGAATTAGCCTCGGAAGATGACGTGCGGCGTTTCCGCATGGAGGCCGAGGCGACAGCGAACCTGGACCATACGAACATCGTGCCCATCTACGAAATTGGGGAGCACGAAGGCCAGCATTACTTCAGTCGTGAGGTTTTCGTATCTCGCAAACGCTGAACGCAGGGCTAGGCATCCTTCGTCATGGCTGGAGTTGTGAGGCTGCGATCACGCTGTCTTGCTCGTCGCGAACCTCAAATGGGCCCGCGTCGACATCAACATGGATGTGGTACTCTTCCTCCAGCGTGGAGGGTAGCTTCCAAAAACAATATCTGGACAGAGTGTCACAGCCAGCCATCAACAGCCCCTGTTTCACGCACTCGCCTGCCTTGGTGCGGATCGTGAAGGTGGGATCCGGCATGGTCTTGCCGTTAACCGCGATCCGATTACACGCCTCCATGCCGGAACCAATCAGGGACATCCGCAGAGAGGCACGCCTCGGCGTCGGCTTTCCGTAGACGAAACTAACGTGCATCGACGCCACGTACGGCGGACCAAACGGGAAGTCCACCGTTCGCCCCTCAAACACTTCGATTTCCGGGCTGTCGACGGTTGCCTGAGCGTAGACCTGCGAGCGCCCGGCAATCCCATAAGGCAGGTTCATCATCCTGATTCGCTGTTCGGCGCGATCCGCCGGATTGCTGGTCTCCGGCGTGATTGTATGGGAGACGATGCACGAAGCCAGCCTCCAATGCCCCACGGGCAAAGGCACCGGTTGTCCATTCGATGCGGTGATCTTCAGGCAACGATCCTCTCCGTACACGAGTGCTAAGAACTCCTGCGCCGCATTGGCGACGTAGCCGATGGGAACTCTGGATGGGGTCAGTGTGAGCCGATCGCCAGTGCCCTTGATCTTCAGGTCGTAAAAACGCCCCTCCAACTCAACCAATTTGGATAGAGGCACTCCGGCGTATGCACGCGCGTATAGGGAGGCAAAAGCCTCTTGATCGGGATCGATGAGGATTTTGTCTCCCGTCTCCGGGTAGATTCTTTTCTCCGTCGCCACAACAATCCGCTCCGCGCTGACGAAAACGTCGTCGAATCGTCCATTACTGTTGAAGTCCAAAACGACGATTCTTGTAAGTTTCCCGTTCAGTTTGACCGCCCCTTGTCGATACACGGCAGCCCGGAACCAGGCATAGACGTGGCCGTTGCCCGTCCTCGGCTGCGTGTTGGCGACTTGGAGAGAGAATGCGTAGTCGGTTTCTACGCCCTCCGTATCAATCTCCAGGTCAATTCGCGGAAACGTGCTGTGATTGGAGGAGACTTTCGCATCGGTGCGGCTGTCCGGTCGTAAAGCTTCGACGACCTTGTCATCGGTCAGGTCACCGTTGCGGTTGAGGTCGAAATGGAGTCGTCGATAGGCGTCGCGCCCTTGGCCTTCCCTGACGAGTACGAAAGCGTACGGTTGCGAACCGAAGGTCACGACACCCCGAGCCGCGTCCTCGGACGAATACGAGTCCGGTTCTTTCTGCACGATCCTTGAGAACACGTCTTCATCGTTGGCTCCGCCATCGGCCACGTCGATATGAACCGTTTGAGGAAGGACATTTCTGTAAGGGGCCTCAGATAGCGGCTCGGCACGAGAATCTACTGCGTGGTCCCACAGATCGAGGAATCTCAACTCCAGGAGTGCCGTCTCCGCACGAGCGACTGGCGAGAATAGGGCGACAACCGCCGCTGGCAACAACCAGAACTTGTCTTTCATCCCAACCACCTCTCAGAACAGCCACAACGACCATGAATCGCCACCTGCGAGAAGCAGCCAACTCCCAGAATCTATGATACCACTCTTCGAGATGCTTGACGATCTAAGGAACGTTCTACGCGTTGTACATGCCAATCTGCCATTCCATGACGAAACCGAACCGTTCAGTACTGGTTCCCAAACGAAGTCTGAGCGGGGAAGATCCAGATCTGGGACCTAACGTCCAAAGAGGCAGTGCTCACATTGCCGGGCGGTGTCGAAAGCGTCTACAGCGCGGCTGTTAGCCCGGACGGCAGACGAATCGCGGCCACGGACTCTCACAACGTGAAGATCTGGGACGTGTCCACTGGTGAAGTCGCCCACACGCTTGGTGGACACACGGAGTGCGTTCGCACGGTCGCGTTCAGCTCTGACGGGAAGCTGATCGCGTCGGCGAGCCAGGATGAAACAGTACGTGTCTGGGACGCAATTGCAGGGACGCAACTCTTCTCATTCCTTGGGCAAGTCCCAAGAAAAGACATACCAGTGGTCGGGGACTGTCCCGATTTTCGCGCAGGCCTTGCGGAGCGAAAATGGGACTGTCCCCTTCACGCGTTCGGGCTGTAGCAGGTCCTGCTGTGGTAGACTATTTCCTGGGACTTGCCTTGGTCACAAGGGCGACGTCGAATGCGTGGCGTTCAGCCCCGACGGAAAGCACATCGCGTCGGCCGGTCGCGATGGCACAATTCGGGCGTGGCACACTGCGACAGGCAGCAACGTCTTCACGCTGGGACCCGCAGAGGATGGCAACCTTGGCCCTGGAAGCGTCAAGTGCGTTGCGTTCAGCCGCGACGGAAAGCGGATTGCGTCTGGAAGCGACTACTACCGGGGCGGCCAGTTGCTGGGCGAAGTGAATGTCTGGGATGCAAATTCCGGGCAGCGACTTACCAGGCTGCGTGGCCATTCCGGCTGGGTTATGAGCGTCGCGTTCAGCCCTGACGGAAAGCGGGTTGCATCGGCGAGCGACGACAGAACGATCAAGCTGTGGGACACAGCGACCGGCTTTGAAATCCTCACGCTCCGTGGCCATACGGCTCGTGTCACAAGCGTGGCGTTCAGCCCCGACGGACATCGCCTCGCCTCGGCAAGCGAAGCTGGAGAATTGTTCATCTGGGATGCAACGCCGCGGCATAATTGACGATCCTGATGTATCATCGTGCGTATGCGTCAAGGACGTGAAACCGGTATCGGCTCGTGCAACGCGATGCGCGAACTTGGTACAATGCAGCCATGTCATCCGAGAGCGAGAATGAGAAGTCCGTCCCGGCAGAGTCAGCCGCCTAACGACGGGATGAGGGACGCGAGGTTACGAGCGTCCGTCTCTATCCTCTTGTCGGCCCGATTCAGGAGTCTGCGATTTGCGCTCATCGGAATCCATGTGCCTCAGAATGCCGACCGCTAGAGCAGCGGCACCGATGAGCGTGCCGATCCCGACGATCCAGTTTGTGGTTCCGCCCTCGATTATGGCGCGAACAAGCAAAGCGAGCCCCCACACAACGATGACAGTTGCGGTGACGAGAGACCTGGCCTTCTTCTTCATTCGCAGATCCCCTCGCTTCTCGGGTAACTTCTATCTATGCGGTCCAATTTGCACGACTTTTCGGCGCATTGTACCATCCCGACAGCACTTGCAGCATCTGCAGGGTCAAATTCGTGCCGAGACTACCGGCCGACATCCGCAGCAATCTGAAGAAGCGAAGTGGGCCCAACGCACGATATCGGATTTCCCTCACGAAATTGATGAGGCTTAGCAACAACTGGCCCAAACTGCGCCCATCCGGATACGACGGCCATGATGTCTTGCGTGCGACCTGAGTGGCTCCCGGATTTCAATGAACGGCCGAAAAACTTACGATTTTTTGCGTAATCTCATCGCGCCGCTTACGCTTCTTCCAATAGGGAGATGTCATGGCTCACGATTCCGACGAGCACGGCCGGGAACTGGAACGCTTTCGGGAGTACCTATGTCTGATGGCTCGGCTGCAATTGGATTCTCGGCTGCAAGGCAAAGTGGATGTTTCCGGCGTTGTTCAGCAGACGCTGCTGGAAGCCTACCAAGCGATGGCCGAGTTCCAGCACCGCAATGAAGACAACCAGGTCGCATGGCTGCGGCAAATCCTGGCCAATAACCTGGTCGACGAGGTCCGCAAGTTCCACGCCAAGGCGCGGGACGTGGACCGCGAACGTCAGTTGGAGGTCGCTCTGGAGCAGTCATCATCTCGGTTGGAGGCTTGGCTGGCGGCGGAGCAGTCGTCGCCGAGCCAGCGAGCTATGCGGCACGAGCAATTGTTGCAGTTGGCCGAAGCACTGGCCCAATTGCCTGCGGACCAGCGGCAGGCGGTGGAACTGCACCACTTGAAAGATTTTCCGCTGGCCGCCATCGCCGAACAGATGGGCCGCAGCAAGGGTGCCGTGGCAGCCTTGTTGTTCCGGGCGCTTGGCAAATTACGTAAACTACTGAAGGACAACGATGGCCTCGATCGTAACGACGCGAAATAGTAGTAGTGTGAGTACGTGGGGCACGTTTCTAACGTGCCGTACCTCACCAACTTCCAGACATTGGCACGTTAGAAACGTGCCCCACGTTGACATAGCTATGATCAAGGCCAGCACGATGGAGACTGAACCGTGGACAACAAACACGACGAGGCCGCCGAGCGGGAACAGCGTTTGCAGGAAGCGCTGGTCGCGTA
>JACKQG010006367.1_pt1 | contig 12509 bp, 10 predicted proteins | sample 8237621 | NCBI WGS metagenome assembly JACKQG01 (sample SAMN15677084, study PRJNA649215) | marine metagenome | biome: marine; feature: Black Sea; material: saline water; isolation source: suspended particulate matter (SPM) from the Black Sea western gyre | collected 2013-06-09/2013-06-10 | depth...
GCTTAGTGCGCCAGATACTCTTCGAGCTGGTTCATAGCAATATTATGTCTGAGGTAAAGACTGTTAACGAGAAGGAAACGGCCTATCAACCCGCCTTTGACATTCATCGCCTGACAATAGCGCATCTTTTTGAGGCATTGGATCAGAGGGGAGTGGAGAGTATCCCGGTGGCCCAATCCAGGGAATTAGGCGTGTTGTCGGAAGCACTGGAGGGTATTAGGGAGGCCGTTGCTCAATCTCCTGCCAACAAACTTCTGAAGGATATCTAATTGCTTTTCTTCCGCACATGTGGGGAACATCAGTAAGTAAATAACTTATTTAACATTCAGGAATTCCGGAAGAAAACAGCGTAGCGGGGACTGGCGTAGCCCCATATAGGAGAGGCACCATGAAGCACATTGTCACATTTTTTTTAGTTTTTCTTACTGTCTTGACCTGCAATGTATCTGCGGGCCAACTCAGTGAAATTGAACTGGTCGACGGGGGAATCATTTTAGGGGAAATCTTCTCTCACAGCGATGGGGATTATATTGTGAGGACCAACAGCCTCGGTACCGTAAAGATAAATGAATCACAAATCCGGGTCATTCGTCCAACATCCGGCAGTTCCACGAAAAAGGGAATTGTGAATAGCCCGGGCCAGTCTGTATCGCCGGATATACAGAACCTTCAGACGTCCATGATGAACAATAAAGAGATTATGGGCCTGGTCATGTCCCTGCAGAATGATCCCGAGATGCAGGCCTTGTTGAAAGATCCTGACATCATGGCGGCCGTACAATCAGGTGATATCGCTGCCCTCATGTCCAACCCGAAGTTCGTGAAGCTACTGAACAATGCCAAGATCAAAGAAATTCATGAAAAAGTCCTGTCCCAGGACCCCAACACGAAGTGATTAATTGCCGGCTGTTTCCAGATAGAACCCGCTTGACACTCCATCCGATACGAACCCTGAGTGTAGGGGTCTGCTAAACAAACCAAGGGCCGTGCTTTAAGCCTTGAGTTCAGCCTAAGGCACCCCGTCCTTTGTGAGGATCAACTCTCGCTCCTTTGCGAGTCTTTCACGCAAGGAGCGCGTTTTCTTAAGGTCTTTCACCGCCAAGTAGCTCATAATTATCTCCTTTTTATATGATTATTATATCTTTGATAAGCCAGACTTTGTGGTATGTAAACACAAAAATGGCTTTTTGGTCTCGCCATAACATGTCGTGAATAATGCTGTTTCTGCCCCAAAAATGCGATATGGGTTCTCAATTCTGTATCCGAAGAATACAAAAGCCCGTACCTTTTCCATGCTTCTCCTTAAGCCTGCGACTTCCCACTCATGGGAAGCTGGAGCTTGGGAACGAGGGCTAAGGAGGAAGTTGCCCGTTGACATCGGTCACGCTTTTACCTACCATGCGCGGGAATTATGTTTGTTATTGCAAATCCCGGGGGCAGGAATCAAGCTTGAAACACCCGAAAGTCATCATTATTGCCCAGAATCAGCCATTGGATAACGACGCTCATTTGAGACGGAAGCTGTCTGATGCTGAAGCGAGGGCCGAGAGGCAGTCGGCCCGGTTTCCCGGACTGGATCTTTTGGCTATCCAGAAGGGTGTGCATCGCAATGTACTCAACCCCCTGCTATTTTTGAATGGCCGGTATATGGACCTCCTGGATCTTATGAATTTTGTAAAGGGGGGCCGCCGTATTCCGGAAATCACCCCGGCCAATGTGACGGCCCACTATTCATTGGCCAATACGGTTACCCTGAACGGCATCTATCTGTATCAATACCTCCTTGAACATGGTTATGATCCGGTGATCGTTCAGAATTACAGTACCGGCAATCTTCCGGATCTCTTTGAGGATCGGCCACTGGCGGTGTGTATTTCCTCCAATTTCATCTTTATGAACGATATCAGGGAAATGGCGCGGCTGATCAAGACGTATGCGCCCGAAACGCCTGTCGTTGCGGGGGGGATGCTGGTGAAGAAAGTCCTGAATGCCGGGGAGGGTTTTTCTGAAAGGACCCTCGATTTCATGTCAGGGTTTCACCACCTGGTGGATGCCTTTGTGGTGGAGGCCAAAGGGGAGGAGACCCTGGTAAAACTTCTCCAGACCCTAAAGCGGGGGCGGGACCTGAGTTCTGTGCCCAACCTGGCTTATTTTGACGCGCAGGGAAAGATGGTCTTCACCCCCAGGCAGGAAGAAGAAATCCAGATGGACCGGACGGCCATCTCATGGGACACGATCCCGCAGAAATACCTGCGTAGTACGCTCCCTTTGAACAGTAGCCGGGGCTGTTTCTACAGATGCCGCTTCTGCACCTATCACTGGCTTTTTCCCGAGGTTCATTACAAATCGATTGATGTGCTCAGACAGGAGTTGAGACAGATACGTGAACTGGGGTTTGTGAAGCACGTACGGTTTACCGACGACAACTTCACCGCCAATAAGGCGAGGATCAAGGCCGTACTGGAAATGATCATCACGGAGGGGTTTGGTTTCACCTGGTCGTCGTTTGCCCGCGCCAGCGCCCTGACGCCCGAACTGGTTAGAACGATGAAGGAATCGGGATGTGAATTCGTGGATCTCGGGCTTGAATCGGGGAGCCAGACCATCCTGGATAATATGGACAAGCGGCTGAGCTGTGAACAGTCGTTTGAGGCGATAAAGATGCTCAACGATCACGGCATCGTCAGCAGGGGGAGTTTCATCGTCGGCTACCCCGGGGAGACTGCTGACACATTTTCCGAAACCATTGATTTTATCAATGAGAGCGGTCTGCCCTATTATCACCCCTACCTTTTTTATTATACCGGAAATACCCTGGTGCACCAGCAGAGAGAGGCCCTGGGCCTGAGAGGCCTTGGATTAGCGTGGCGCCATAATACCATGGATTCGGTAGAGGCATCGCGGCTGATGTCCCACATGCTGGAAAGGATCGACAGGAGCTTTACCGATGGCCAGGCCTATGTTGAGGAAATCTATAAACTACTCAGGGGAGAAGGATATTCTCCTGCAGAGATATCAGAGCTTTTTAGCTTGAAGAGGAGATTGCAGTTGGCTATAAAGAACTCCCAATCCGATAAAGAACGCCCCTCTCAAAAAGTTGAGCAGATACTCACGAACCTTGAAGCATTGGTCAGGTGATTAGGATACAATCTGAAATCTGGAATCAAAAGATGCTCATCGGAATACTCAGCGTAAGGGACAAGAGCTACCACCCCAATCAAAGACTGATAGAGGCCGCCTCCGGATCAGGGCACAGGGTCAGCCTCATACACACAAGAGACTGCTTCTCCGAGATCAATCTTGGGAGACCGGGGCTTAAAATCGATGGGGGTGGCACGCCGGACGTACTCTTGCCCAGAATCGGGGCCACGATTAATGACTATGCCCTGACGATGGTGCGTCATTTTGAGATGTCGGGCATCCCTGTGGTAAACAACTTTCAATCCATCCTCCTGGCAAGAAATAAGTTCTTGACTCTCCAGACGTTGGTGTATAATGGCGTGACCGTGCCGGATACCTCCCTTGTGGTCAACCTCAAGGGTTTCGAAAATGCCGTGAGCAGGCTCGGGGGTTACCCGGTCGTGGCAAAGATGCCAAGCAGCAGACAGGGGAGCGGGGTGGTCCTGGTGGATTCAGCGGCTACTGCGGAATTTGTTATGGAAAATCTCCAGGACAACTCGCGGGGAATACTGGTCCAGGAGTATGTGGCCCCCGAGGGGCGGAGAGATGTCAGGGCCTTTGTCTTGGGTGACCGGGTCATCGGGGCCATGGAGCTAAGGCCGAATTCGGGAGATTTCAGATCAAATATCCACCTGACGGGCCAGGGGAAGGCAGTGGCATTGAGCCGGGAGTTATCGGAGTTAGCTGTCCGTTCGGGCAAGGCCCTGGGGCTTGAGATTTCCGGAACCGATATGGTCGTGAGTGAAGATGGCGCTGCAAAGGTAGTGGAAGTGAATTATTCTCCAGGATTCAGAGGGCTTGAAAAGGCCACGGGGCTTGACATTGCCTCGCGGATCGTCAGACATGTGGTTGATAAATTTGGAGAGAGAGCATGAACATCGCGTTCTTGATGGACAGATTGGAATCGATCCGACCGGAGAATGAAACGACCAGCCACCTGATGTATGAATGCAACCAAAGAGGACATACTGTCTATTTTCTCGAACCCCATGATATTTATATTCGGAAGAATGAAGTGGTTGCCAGGATGCGCAACATCTCTGTTCCTCCGGATCTCTCCATGAGAAAATACTGGCGTTCCCTTATAAATTGCCTTAAGAAGGACGAACTCATATTTGAGACCGTCACCGATCTTGACGCCCTATTTCTGAGAAAGAATCCGCCGATTGTCTATCAAACCATGGAGTTCCTGTCATCGGTGAGCGAGAAGGTCTTTATGATAAACAGCGCTTCCGGTCAGATCTTAGCCAACAGCAAGCTTTATATCCTCAATTTCCCGGATATCATCCCTGAAACCCACGTCTCAAGAGACCCTGTTCGATTGAGAAAAATTATTAATGATTTTGGTGGCGCTATGGTAGTGAAGCCGCTTCAGAGATACGGTGGAGAAGGGGTAATCAAGGTGAGCGTAAAGGACCAGGAAAACCTGAACTCGCTTATTAACTACTATGTCAAGGCCTACCGTTCCTATCCGGACAGGGAGCCTATCATGGTTCAGGAATACTTGGATGTGGTTCAGCGGGGGGGTGACGTGAGGATACTTCTGTTGAACGGGGAGATCTTAGGGGCGATGAGGCGGAAACCCCTCAAAGGGGAATTCAGGACCAATATCCACGCAGGCGCAAAGGCATATAAGCATGATGTGACCGATCAGGAGCGAGAAATCTGCCGCACCATTGAGGCCGATTTGGTAAAAAACGGACTGTTTTTTGTGGGCCTTGACGTGATAGGCGATAAGATGGTAGAGATCAATTGTCTCAGTCCCGGAGGTATTCCGCGTATAAACCGGTTAGATAACGTAAAGCTTGAAACCAGGGTAATCGATTTTATTGAACAGGAGGTCGCTCGGAGGAAGGTCCAATAATAGACAAACAATCTAAATAGTGTCTGAACGAAAAATCATAGTTTTCGTTCGGACACTAAATAAGAAAGGAATTGCAATGTCCCGTATACATGCAAAACGAAGATGTTCTTTCTGTAGCAGGGTCCTGATTCTCGCGTGTGCTACCATGCTGTTTACCGGGGTTCTCCTCACCGGTTCGAGCGCTTCTGCCGCAACCATGCTCAAGTTGGGTCTTTTAGAAGAGCCAAAGACCCTCAATGTGTGGCGCGCAAGCGACGTATGGTCCCGGAAGGTATTGGGCCTGATGTATCAACCCCTTTATGTGCGTGATCCCGAAACCCTGAAACTTACTCCCTGGTTAGCAGCGGAGGATCCCCTGTTTGATGAAAAGGCCCTTTCCTACACGGTTAAGCTCAGGCCGGCAAAGTGGTCCGACGGTACGGAATTGACCTCGGAGGATGTGGCGTTTACAGGGAATTTCATATTGGAGTTCAAGGTACCCAGATACCTGTCCAGATGGGACTTTATCAAGAAGATCGAGACACCGGATAAACATACTGTCATATTCTATCTCGAAAAGCTGGAGGCCGTTTTTCTCAGCAGAACGCTGACAACGCCGATTGTCCAGAAAAAGGAGTGGGCCGGTTTAATTGAAGCGGCAAAGAAGACCCAAAAGCCGCTGGGGACGCTCCTCAATGAGAAGATAAAAACGCCGGCAAGCAGTGGGCCGTTTGTTCTGAAAGAGTGGCGGGAAGGGGCGTTTCTTTACCTTCAAAAAAACGACCATTTTTTTGGAACAGGAAAGACGATTAACGGCCGGCTCCTCGGGCCCTATATCGACGGGATCATCTTAAAGGTCTTCGGAACCTCTGATGCCGCCATTTTGGCACTGAAGAAAGGGAGCCTTGATATGTTCTGGTGGGGCGTCCAGCCGGGCTATATGGAGGATCTGAGGGCAAATCCCGATATCCAGTTATTTGAAAACGAGAAGAGTGCGCTCTACTATATGGGATTTAATGTCAGAAAAGCGCCGTTTAATGATCCCAACCTGAGAAGGGCCATTGCCACCTTAGTTGACGAGGATTTCATTATCAAACGGATCCTTCAGGGATACGGGGTAAGAATGTATTCGATTATTCCTCCGGGAAACACATTCTGGTACTGCCCGGATGTTCCCCGATACGGGGAAGGGCTTGACAGGGAAGGGCGTATCAAGAAGGCCTTCGGGATCCTTCGTGACGCCGGTTACACCTGGCAGATTCCTCCTGTTGACAGTTCTGGAAACGTGGTCAACGGAGAGGGGATCATGCTCCCCGACGGGCGTCTCATGGAAAAATTCACGATACTGACTCCGCCGGCCGACTATGACCCCCACCGCGCCATGTGCGGCATGATGATGCAGGAGTGGCTTAGGATGTTAGGCATTCCGGCTTATTCCAAGCCGACTGCCTTTGGGGCCTTGCTCCAGCAGGTCAAGGTGCGACATGACTTTGACACGTTCGTCTTGGGTTATGGGAATCTTTCTCTTGACCCTGACTACCTGAGGAATTTTTTCATCTCAAGCAACGACAAGAAACGGGGATGGAACATGAGCGGCTATAACAATCCTACCTTTGATAAGATAGCCGATGAATCCGCAAGTGCCATGAATCTCGACCATCGAAGGAAGCTGATATGGGAGATGCAGAAGATCGTCATGAGGGATGTCCCATATATCCCGCTTTATAATCCGAAACTGATTGAGGCGGTCCGCAAGGGGCAGTTTGCCGGGTGGGTCCAGATGTTGGGAGGTATCGGAAGTGTTTGGACCTTTTGCGAGTTGAAGCCCGTGAAATGACGCAAAGCGACAAGCGCAGCGCGCATCGTGTCACTCTATGCGCGCTGCGCCATGCGCCATGCGCAAAGCGCCCTGCGAGATGTTATGGAACTTAGAAGATACATCGGCCGAAGGCTGATTCAGATTATCATCATCTTTTTTGTGATCCTTACGGTCCTTTTTCTGCTTTTCCGCTTAGCCCCGGGAGACCCTGTTTCGAGGATGGTTGATCCGGATATGACCCCGGAGGATGCGGAACGTCTCATGGTCGAATTAGGGCTTGATAAGCCCATAGGGATTCAATACCTCATATATCTCAAAAATTTCTGCACAGGTCATTTTGGGTTCTCGTTCCATTATGGGGAACCGGTTGTCAACATCATATGGAACCGGCTCCCCAACACCATTCTTCTGTTCACCACATCTATTATCCTGTCGGCCTTAGTGGGCGTATTCTTGGGCAAAATCGCCGCTTGGCATAAGGGTCAAAAAACAGACTCACTGATGACCATCGGGGCCCTGGTGACGCACACCCTTTTTCTTCCATGGCTTGCCTTGATTCTGATCTGGGTATTTGCCTACAAGTTTGGATGGTTTCCCATTACCGGCATGATTTCGGAAGAAGTGTGGCTTGATCCCGACGCCGGCTTTATAGCCAGGGCCTTGGATGTTATGCACCACATGGTCCTCCCCTTGGGCACTCTCTTCCTGATACATTTTGGGGCCTACCTCCTGATCATGCGGAGCAGCATGTTAGAGACGCTGAAAGAGGATTATATCCTGACGGCCAGGGCCAAGGGCCTTGAGGAGAAGGTGATCAGGGATCGGCATGCGGCCCCGAATGCGGCACTCCCCGTAGTCACAAGCATAGGCCTGAGTTTGGCCTTCTCCATCAACGGGGGGGCCCTGACCGAAACCGTGTTCACCTGGCCCGGCATCGGGAGGGAGCTCGTGTTTGCGGTCAGCCAGAATGATTATCCATTAGCACAGGCCTCTTTTTTGTTGATTGCCGGTGTCGTACTGATTTCCAATTTGGTGGTCGATGTGCTCTATGCATTTCTGGACCCGAGGATCAGATATTAAGATGAAGTGAATTAAAATGCCTGAAGTTGAGAGCGGTGATGGGGAAGAGTGGTCCAAATAATCATATGGAGGGGTTAGAAAGGTATCCCTGGTTAAGCTCTTTCTTAGAAGGGTGGTCTATTTTCAAGCAGAGTCTATTGGGGAGGATAGGCCTTACCCTTCTGATTATTTTTGCCTTGATGGCCGTATGCAGCTTCATCCCTCCATGGATCAACCCCATGTATAACCCGATGACAGGAGTCGATCCCGAAATCACCTCGTGCACGGGGCCAACCTTGAGACACTGGCTGGGTACCGACTTCATGGGCCGGGATATCCTGAGCCAGCTCCTGGCAGGCGCCAGGGTCGCCTTTATGGTGGGTATTTCGGCCGCAGTGATGAGTGTTGTTTTGGGCGTGACCATCGGTATGACAGCCGGATATATGGGCAGATTCATAGACACCCTCCTTATGAGGTTGGCCGACATGATTATGGTCATGCCCACTCTCCTTGTGGTTCTGATCCTCGCCGCAGTTTTTGGGCAGCTCAACATCTGGACCATTGTCCTGATCATCGCCCTGTTCCGGTGGCCGGGGGTATCCCGGATCATCCGGGGCCAGACCCTCTCCCTGAAACAGAGGCCTTTTATCGAGGCTGCCAAGGTGGCAGGGGCCTCCCATTTCCGGATCATATTCCGGCATATCATGCCGAATGTCCTGCCTCTGGCATTTCTGTTTATGACCTTTCGGGTCACCTCCGCAATTATTACCGAGGCCGCCCTCGCCTTCTTAGGATTCGGTGATCCCGGCACCGTAAGCTGGGGCATGATGCTTCAGTGGGTCTGGAAGACCGGGCATATGTTTCAGGCGCCCTACTGGCTTCTCCCGCCGGGCATCTGCATCTCATTGATCACGCTTTCCTTTTATATGTTAGGGAGGGCCATGGATGAAGTGCTCGACCCGAGGCTGAGAAAGGAGGACCAGACAGATTAAATGGCCTTATTAGAAGTTGAGAATGTGAGCATCGGCTATAACACAAGAAAAGGATACCTCAAGGCAGTGGAAGGGGTCTCTTTTACCTTAGAGGAAGGTCAGTCCCTGGGCTTTGTGGGAGAGTCAGGCTGTGGCAAGACAACGATCGGCATGGCCCTCATGGGGTTGCTCCCCCCCAACGGATCGGTCAGAGAGGGTCGCATCCTCTTTGAGGGAAAAGACACCTTGATGATGTCTGATGAGGAGATGAGAAATATCAGATGGCGAGAAATCGCCATGATCTTTCAGGCGGCCATGAATGCCCTGAACCCTGTGATACGGGTTGGAAATCAGATCGCAGAGGCAATACTGGTTCACAATCCTTCCCTCGAAAAAGAAGAGGCAATGGACCAGGTCGAGGCCCTTTTTGAGCTTGTCGGAATTCCGGCAGATCGCCTGAGAGACTATCCGCATCAGTACAGCGGGGGGATGAAACAACGGGCGGTCATCGCCATGGCATTGTCCTGCCGTCCCAAGGTGATTATTGCAGATGAGCCCACGACCGCCCTGGATGTCATTGTCCAGGATCAGATTTTGTCAGAGGTGAAAGATCTGCAGAAGGAGTTTAATATCGGCATCATATTCATCTCCCATGATATCTCTATTGTTGCGGAGATGTGTCATGATATCGGTGTCATGTATGCAGGCCAGTTAGTGGAATTCGGATCAAGGGAAGAGGTCTTTGAGTCTCCTGTCCATCCCTATACAAAGGCACTCCTTTCATCCTTTCCTAAACTGACCGGCACAAAGAGTGATCTGATACCTATTCCGGGTGAAACCCCGAATCTGGTTGCCCCGCCGGTTGGATGTCGTTTCTGTGATCGTTGTCCCGGGGCAGGGACGTTCTGCAAAGCGACCGCCCCTGCATGGGTGGATATAGGCCCGCGGCACAAGGCGCTTTGCTGCAAGTGCTGATGGATTTAATATTGAATATTTGTGGAATTGCTCCGTTCAGTTGCAGACAAAACCTGAGAGATTCTATGGCACAGTCATTCGATTGTCATTTGCCTTTCAGGCGTCATTCACTTGTCATTCGGTTGTTTATGTAGCTTGGTCACAATTGAATGACAGCGTAGCGAATGACCATCGAATGACGGCCCGAAGGGCCAATGACTTTCACGGCTGAGGCAGGAATGGATAAGAGAGGCAAACCTATCCTCGAAATAGAGAACGTCACCAAAATATACAAGACAAAGGGGGGGACTCTTTTCGGCCGTCGAAGCAAAAAAGTCACTGCACTGAATCAGGTTTCCTTTGATATATTTAAAGGAGAGATATTCGGATTAGTAGGGGAAAGCGGCAGTGGCAAGACAACGACGGGTCGGTTGATTGTCAGTCTTGAAAACGTGAATTCGGGAAAGATATCCCTGGATGGTCGCGAAATTATCGGATTGAAGGGAGGTGCGCAAAAGGAGTTCCGGCGTAAGGTCCAGATGATTTTTCAAGATCCTTACCAGTCCCTTAACCCCCAGCGGTCAGTCTTTGACACGGTCTCTGAGCCGCTGAAGATTCACAGAATGGGGAATGCTTCCGTTAGAAGGGATACGGTCCGGCAGGCCTTGAAATCGGTTGGACTCTCACCGCCTGAAGATTTTCTTTACCGCTACCCGCATCGTCTGAGCGGGGGACAGCGTCAGAGGGTTGCCATTGCCAGGGCCATGGTTTTAAACCCCGAGTTTGTCATCGCTGATGAGCCAACCTCCATGCTCGATGCCTCTATTTCGGCCCAGATATTCAATATATTATTAAAGATGAGAGATAAACTCGGGGTAACCCAGATGTTTATTACCCACAGCCTGGCTGCGGCTCGGTACCTCTGCGACCGGATCGCCGTGATCTACCGGGGAAACCTGGTGGAGCTGGGCCCGGCAGAGGAGGTGGTCCGAAATCCGAAGCATCCTTATACCCAGGCGCTCATCGATGCTGTCCCTAAGTTCGGTCATAGCAAAGATGCAAAGCGCTACCGAACCCTGCTCAGCAAAAAACGCGAGGTAGCAGAAGATAAAGGGTGCGTTTTCTTTCCGAGATGCGCGGTGGCGCATGAAGAGAGATGTGCCCGGAACCAGCCCGGCCTGACCCGGTCTGGTGATGGACATCTGGTGGGATGCTTTCTTTCGGAATCCTTATTTTGAATGGTTTGATCGATACCTCTGACTTGGACCCGAATGTTCTTGCGTGAATTAGACCACGTTAGAGACCTGCTTGATTCTGTGAACGGCGTTTTTGTCGGGGTTGGCATGACGGCTTTTCCCAGGATCATACCCGCCTATTTTCTTGATTCCTATTTTATTGTGGCGTTCAGGAAAACCGGTGACTTGCCTCTGCTGAGAAAGAAGGCAGGCGTTTTCTGCCTTGAGGAAGAAACAGGAGGCGTTCTCCCGGAAAATATTGCCAATTCCGCCCAGCTACTCGCCCATAAAGCTGTAAGAAACTATTTGAACAAACTGTCCGATCCGAAATTCCTTTTGCCGTATCAAAATTATCCCGAATTAGAGAGGCTGGCCAGGAAAGAGGGGTGGATCACCCTGGCGAACCCCGCGGATCTTCGTCTTAAGCTGAGAGAAAGAGCGCTTTTTCAACGGATGGGGGCAAAGATGGGTCTTCGTCAGGTGCCCGGGGCGATCTGGCCGATCGGGGTAATCCGTGAACGCAGCTATCAGGAGTGGGCCGGCAGTTTAGGGCCGGAGATGGTAATTCAGCTCCCGGATATCGGGCAGGGTGGCGGGAGGGGGACCTTCTTTGTCCGCTCAGCCGAAGGGTATCATCTCCTTGAGGAGAGGTTGAGACAAGGCGCCTGGCGGGACGTTCGGCTCCGGTCTGTCTCGATTCGCAAGTTGATAGAGGGGGTTCCGGTCAGCATGGCCATCTGCATCACGAGGCATGGTATCCTGGTGTCAAGGCTTCAGAAACAGCTTGTTGACCTCCCTTATTGCAGGGATTTTATAGAGAATGGTATATTTTGCGGGCATGTCTGGGATGACACGGCCTGGCCTTCAGCGATTCAGGAGGGCGCCCTGAAACAGGCCAAACGGATCGGAGAATATGTTTCTTCCTTAGGATATAGAGGGATACTCGGGATTGACTTCATCAGCGATGAGAGGGGTGGGGAAATCTATCCGATAGAGATAAACCCGCGCCTTACCGGGGCCTTTCCGATGCTTTCGCTCCTGCATCTCGAGAAAGGCATCATCCCGTTAGAAATATTTCATATGCTCGAGTTCTTGGACCTCCCATACCGGATCGACGTGGAAGAGATGAACGAGAAATATGCCAGACCGGTGAGGGGAAGCCATCTTCTCTTGTTCTTCCCTGCAAGGGGGCGGGGAGTCCCGTTTGACCGGTTGAAGGCCGGGATTTACGAATACAGCCCGGATGAAGATAACATTTTCTTCGAAGGAAAAGGAATGGAGTATCGGGATATGCGAAATGAGCGGCAGTTTGTTGTCGTGGACGGGCCGCCCGACGTCACCGGGAAGGGGGCTGGCGCGGACCCCTTTTCCAGGCTGTGTCATATTCTTTTTTCCTACCCGGTTACGGATGACAAGGGTACGTTGTCGCCACATGTCAACCACGTGTT
>JACKQG010006369.1_pt1 | contig 12508 bp, 12 predicted proteins | sample 8237621 | NCBI WGS metagenome assembly JACKQG01 (sample SAMN15677084, study PRJNA649215) | marine metagenome | biome: marine; feature: Black Sea; material: saline water; isolation source: suspended particulate matter (SPM) from the Black Sea western gyre | collected 2013-06-09/2013-06-10 | depth...
CTCAGGACCAGGTACGTCCAATGCAGGTCCGAAATTTATGGATGTAATTCTATCACCAAAGCTATAAGCAATGTCGTGAATATTTGGATAGAAACCAGGCCCCAAGGCTAACCTTTTCCCCTGGAAATCAATATGTTCATGAAAAAGAGCTTTAAAATCGGCACTTCGTGCAAAATTGGGTCCCTTGAAAACCTTGATTGATGAAATATTATCTTGAAATCCAAGGTTCCCCGTGTACCGCACAGGTTGCCACACAATGCCTCTTTTACCCCCAAAATATGGACGTTCAAATACTTCAGCTATCAGTCGTGGCAACACGACGTTTTGTACCATCATTTTCCATCGCCTCGATATTATGAATTTTACTACGAATACAGATTTATGTTTCGGAGAAAGATTTTAGCTATATCCTAATTAGTGGTTGGTGATTTTATCGAATGGAAGGAATGTTCTCTTCGTCCACATAAGTTAATATAGCATTCAAATGTTATTCTGTCAAATAAAAAAATTATTAATATAAAATTAAGGAAGTATGAATAAGGCAACAATCAATTTTACACTACTCGGCGCGGGGATTCGCCAGTGGAAGAATATAATGCTTGATGTGAGTTATCATATCATGATTAGCCAAGCTATCAAGGTTTTTAACGGAGAGGTGGAGTAGGTTTCCTAACCTGCTATGAGGACGGGTAGATTGCTTCGTCAGATTGCTTTGCTACACTCGCAACGGCACCTACTTCGGCTTCGTAAACCACGTATTACGCAGATTGGGAAATCTGCGCCACAATAAACTGAAAAATTAAAAAATCCAGAATTTAGGTAAAGAAGAATCAAAAAGAATGAGTATCGTTATTAAAATCGCCCGGGCGCGCGAGGCAGCGAGGCTAACTCAAAAAGAACTGGCTGGGATCCGTCCAGAATTTTGTGTAAATTGAAATTCGGATTAGTCATAGTGCGACTCCATTTTTAGTTTACACAAAAAATTAGACCGACCCACTGGCTTGGAGAAGGTCGCGACGGCGATTGGCGCTCACCTAAAGATTGATTTCGTTCCGCTATCGAAGCCTCCTGCAGCAATAGGTTCCACTTTAGATTTCGAAAGGTTACGTGATATTAATTCTTCAGTAGGCACTGGCTCTGGATAAGGTACAGCGTACTTTTCCAAAAAGGCTTCGGAAGCTATTTCAAGAGCTTCTATGATAGCTTCGGACGGAAGTTCATGATTAAGCGCGATTTCATCAATTGTTCGTCCACTACGAAAACTTCGTACAATCAGGTGGACAATTTTTCGCGTTCCCTTGAATGTGGGCTGCCCATGGCAGATATACGGGTCAGCCACGATATATTGACCTAACTCAACGCGCTGATATTTTTGGTCGGACATTGTTTCACATCTCCCTTTGGCATGGCAGGTGAAGCGTAGTTGCGAATCCCGCTCCACCTACAAAAGAATAACATTACTCAGCACAAGCAGACTTGGCTATACATTAGACTTCTGATTCACAACAATTTCAGCTCGTGCTTTGATACCTTCATACCATGTTTGGAATATTTGATTTTTCTTCTGCTGTAGCAAATTGCCGCGGATTTTAATTCTTTCCTTTTCATCCTCCTGAAATTTTTGGGGGTCGAAATCTTGGCGCTCTACCAATTGAACTATGTATGAGCCGTTGATACCCGTTAATGGACCTCTAATTTCATCTTTCTCCATGGCAAATGCCGCAAGCATAGCCTCTTTCGATCTTCCCATACCTGAAACATAATCATTAGTTGAGAGGGGGAATAGTTGCGTTTCTTTAACTTTTAGTTCTTTTGGGGTCGTTCCTTCAGCAGGTTTATATTTTTTCGCCAGATCTTCGAGATTTTCATTTTCTGTCCTTTGGCTTATTAGCGATTGAGCAGCTTTGACAGCTAATTTCTTGGCTTCCTCATCTTTGATGTCATTGGTTACATCATCTTTAATTCCCTCATCCTCAAGTTTGGGAATGTGAGCCAGTTTTTTATCGATGACCTTGGCAATAAAATAAGCTTGAGTATCACCGCTATAATTTGTAATTTCAATAACTTCGCTGGTATAACCCTTCGGCAATTCAAAAACCTTATCAATCAAATCTTGATAAGTCCAACTTGAACCGATCGTCGGAATTTGGCTGTCATCTTTTGAGAAAAACCCCGTTTTGCTCACATCTAGCAAGAGTTCTTTATATTTCTCCAGCTTTGCTGCTGCTTCCATACCCTCAACATCTACATCAAACAGAAGTTCATCAGCCATCTCCTTAGCTTTTGCAATTGCTTCCTCTTTGGCGAGGCTTTTTTGAATTTCAATTCTTACTTCATCTAAAGTTTTAACACTTTCCTCTTTTTTCTCTTCGACCTTGATGATATGGTAGCCGTAAGTGCTTTCAACCAAATCACTGATTTTACCAGGCTCTAGACCGAAAGCGACCTCCTCAAATTCTTTAACCATTCTCCCGCGTCCGAAGAAACCTAAGTCGCCGCCTTTTTTAGCAGAACCTGGATCTTCAGAATATTCTTCTGCCAAAGCCGCGAAATCTGCGTCTGGTTTTTGGGCTTCCTTCAGTACATCTCCAGCTTTCTCTTCTACCTTCTTTTTAGCTTCTTCTGAAGCATCTGCTTCTACTTTAAGCAGAATATGGCGTGCTTTAACTTGTTCTTCTTCAGTAAAGTCTTTCTCTTTGTGTAGTGTATAATAATTGTTAATTTCGGCATCGCTGACAGAAACGTTTTTCTCCAGGTTTTTAGGGTCGATTTTGAGATACTCTATATCAACCTGATCACCTTTCTTGTACTTTTTTTTGTGCTTTTCATAATATTCAGCGATTTGCTCATCAGTAACCGACACCTGGTCTTGAAAATCTCTATTGGAGAATTCAATATACTTTAGCTTCGCTTTTTCATTTTGGCGTCTGTATTCCTGTTCGATTTCTGAATCAGTGACGACAGCCACATCTGAGAGCATTTTAACCAAACGTTGCATACCCAGCGTTTCTTTAAAAGACTCTCGATAACTATCTGCTTCACCCATACTATTGTAAATTTGATACATTTGGAGAGCGCGCGGTTCTTCTAAAATCGCTTTATTGAATTCTCGGTCACTAATGTCAATTTTAAATGCGTCCACTTGTTGCGCTAGCAAAATTTGCTGAACCAATTCATTGGTCGTCTGCTGTTCGAAATCCATATTTCGACTCATTGATGTGAAGTTCTCGCCATATTGCTGCCGTGTTTGGTCTATTTTGCGCCGCAGAGCATTTTGATACTGCTCCTGCGTGACTTTATCATCATTTACCTTCAGAGCTATTTCAGGTCTTGAAAAAAAAGACCCGCCCTTAATTCCAGTGTATATAAACACACTTCCTATGATAAAAACTACTGCAACGCCAAACATCAGTAATCTAGCAATAAACTGTTTTCTAAGAAAAGCCATTAACATAGGGATTTAACCTCCTACTTCAAATTAATTAGTATCTGTTGAAAAAAACTTTTAAAACTAGCCGTGGAAAGTGATGAGTGAAGAGTGACTTATCAATATTCACGTTTCACGTTTTACGAATCACATTTCGTGCACCATGAATAGCATTTACAAATTCAACTATAAGTTTAGAATTGCCACTGTTTTCCAGGATATTTCCTGTGACGATGAAATCCGCTCCTGCTCGGACTTTAGCAGCAGCGACTTGGGGGTTGGAAATACCGCCACCGACGATAATTGGAATGCTGATTTGTTCTCTGACAGACGTTATCATTTCATCTGGAACAGGACATTTGGCTCCACTTCCCGTTTCGAGATAGATTAATTTCATACCCAGATATTCTGCTGCTAGGGCATGAATCCAGGCGATACCTGATTTGTCTCTGGGAATGGGCGTGGTACCGCTCATGAATCCGACGGAGGTTTGAGCGCCTCCATCAATGAGTAGATACCCTGTGGGAATTGGCTCTAAACCGTAATACTTGATGCGTGGAGCTGCCTTGACGTGTTCGCCAATGAGGAATTCAGAGTTTCTGCCGCTGACAAGACTGAGGAATAAAATCGCGTCGGCATAACGAGAAACATGATGAGAAGCTCCTGGGAAGATGATGACAGGAATAGATGTTTTTTCTTTGATTCCCTGGATAGTAGCATCCATTCTATCAGAGACGAGTAAGCTACCTCCGACTAATAATGCATCAACACCTGCTTCTTCCGCACACTGAGCAAACTCAAGCGATTCCGCTACAGTTCTTCGGTCAGGATCAATTAGAACAAGATATCCTGCTTTTGCATGAGTGCGGATATTCAAAAGATAATTTAAAATGGAGGGTGAATTCATAATCTGTCATAACCAGCCGGCGGAGATGAGATGCCTCAACTCTAACAGTAAGCTAGGTCGATTTAAGAGCACCGTCTTGAATACTTGCAACACTGTCAATTTACCTTTAGGAACTTTTGATAGCACTTGAGCGCATTTATCAAGAGTTTCATCACTAAATTTTATCACAGCCTCGCGAACTCGGCAGAGGTGTTTGAATACTTTGCCGACTTCTTTATCCCATCGCCGTTCGTATTCTTTCAAGAATGCCGACGATACATCGTCATGCAGAATGGCTTCGGCTGCAACTTCTGCGGCCAGATGTCCACCTATCATTGCGTTGACGATTCCTCCACCGGAAATAGGGTCATTGTGATGCGCGGCGTCGCCAACCAACATTATGCCATCAGCAACAATATCATGCAAGCTATCGCTGGTGGATACACAACCCGCTATTTGGGAAAGGATACTGCTTTTGGGAAATTCCCGTCCGACGAATTCGTTCAGGTAATCTATGGCGAATTTACCGTTTACTCCCGAGGCATCGCCACCGATACCAACGCCGACGTTGGCGATTCTTTCACCTTTGGGAAAAACCCATGCGTATCCTCTTGGAGCAATATTATGACCGACGTAAAAATCGCAAAACCCCGGTTCGTCAAGGTCAATATTTGCCATAAGATACTGAGCACAGACATCAACATTACTTAGTTTACTGGTGGTGTCAATGCCTGCCCAACGTCCCACCTGAGATTCGACGCCATCGGCTGCGATAACTATCTTCGCGTCAACAGTGTAATCTTTACCATTATATCGGTAATGAACGCCGTCAACTTTGCCACCTTTTTCTCCCATCCCCTGGAGGGGAGAAGGGGTGGGTTCGGATTTTGTAACTCCTGTTACTCTGGCTTTCACCAGAATCTCTGCCCCGGCTTCCGCAGCAGTTTCCGCTAATCTTCGGTCAAATATTTTTCGTTCCAGTACGACACCCGCTCCAGGATATTCAATGACAACCGGAGTCCCATTTGGTGAAAATATTCTTCCGCCGTTTATTTCTTGAGCAATCCAGGCAGGCTCAACGTCAATATAACGACGCAGAACTTCAGTGCCTGTACCTTCTGCACAACGCACAGGAGTTCCAATCTCTTGTCGCTTTTCAAGTAGTAAAACACTTAATCCATGTTCCGCGACTGTCCTGGCGGCGATTGACCCACCAGGACCAGCTCCGACAACAACAACATCGTATTTCGGTTTCACCAAAGGCATCTTTGCTCCTAATTATGGCTTCGCGCTTCCCCCTTACAAAGGGGAGCAGGGGGGTTGTTACTTCGTGAACCGCTTCGCGCAGTTTATCCCGTATAGCGGGGCTCACCGACGGCTTCGCCTTACGGCTTATTTTCGGATGGAATCTTTTCTTTTTAGAGTTAGCACTCCCACAGGACACCCTTTTACACAAATACCGCAATTTATGCACTTTTGATGGTCGATCTTTAGGTATGTATCGATAAGCTCAATAATATTTTGTGGACACACAGCCACACATGAACCGCAGTAACAACAACGTTCTTCGTCGATGAGAATCATAATTTTGCCATGCAACAATACGCTTCGCTGATTGTTGCACTCCATCATTCATCCTTTTTCACCTACAATTTATCCAAGAAACATTGCCCCTAATCCGACAAAAATGTCTAGTTTCATCAGTTTTTGGATTCTGGCGACATTTTTCTGAGATAAGTTTTTCCAAAGACTTACCATACAATAAAACAAAAAACAATCCACGCCAAACACGACTACAATCAGATATTTCCAAGAATACGCGCGCGCTAAATATGGAATTGGACTAAATGCAATAACTAAAGCCATAAAAATAAAAATAAGATACATGGCAGCGCGTGCGCCCCAGAAAATGGGAATTGTTTTAGCTCCGGCTCTTCGGTCACCCTCCACATCTTCGATATCCTTGACAATTTCTCGCGCGGTTGTAAAGAGAAACGAAAAAATTGCAGGGATAATTGTTCCAATTAACGAATTTACCGCAACGCCGCCGGAGATGAAAATCAAAGCTGTCAGCAATCCAACGACGACGTTTCCAGCCAGTGGCGTGCGTTTTAGCCGAACGGCATAGAGTGCTAAACACACGGAAACAGAAAATGCTATCAGAAACGCGGTCAAACCGACGAAAATTCCCATACACGTTCCAATTTCAAGCATGATGACTGAGAAAACCAGTGCTTTCCTGCGTGTGATTTTTCCAGAGGGAATAGGGCGTTTGGGTTTGTTGATTTTATCAATTTCTATGTCACAAACATCATTAAGGGCATTCCCCGCTGAAATGATTAAAAAAGCGGCAACAGCGACGATAAAAACATTAATCAGTGGCGATAATGAACCTGATGCCAACAGAGCGCCCAAGAAAACAGAAATGAAGGCAATCAAACCATTTATCGGTCTAGAAAGTTCGATAAAATATAGAATCTTGCGCATTTCAAATTTAATGACTCACAATACCTTATTTCGCGACAAAACAAATTTCATTTATCGTTGCGATACTACAGTTCAGAAATACGTGACACGTTTCACACATTCATCACTTCACTCAGTGCGCCTATTCTTTCTGCTTCTCGTTCGGTGAGGGGAACAATCGGACCTACCTGGACTCGCTGTTTAGGCGTCAAGCCAGACTCATTGAGAAGATCAGAAATGAGGTCAATGCGATCGAAGAAACTCTTGCGGCTGAAGTAATCGCTAACCACCAAAAGGCGAAGGCGACCGTTCAAGCCGCTCGGAGTAATTGCCATTTTGATGTCACGTTTCTTCCGCATCCGAGCGCACAGTCTATCCTTGATGATGCGCCTTACATCATCCGCGAAAAGATTGCGTCGAGCCATTTCACAAACCTCCTAACAGCATCCAAAAACTTCTCAGCATCGTTCCGTCTATAGGGTTTTGCTGCATAACGAATTTCGACATCCCAGACGGATTCAATAAATTTGTCTTGAACTCTATTTGGAAGTGAGATTCAAGACACAGATTATCGAAATAATTTTTTATCTGCTGGCTGGATTGTAGAGTTTCCTCCAATCCAGCACTCACCAGCAGTGTCCATAAATCGTGCGTCTGCAATTCAGATGGCAATATTTCTTCGCTAATAACACTGACACACAGCCGCCTTTAAGCAGCACTCAACAGCGTAACCCGCCAAATAAACCCCGCTGTGCCAACGCCCATGTTTGAGTAAAAATCGGGCGTCGTTCAGCATCCGACGGGATGTTTGCTCATAAACCGTTCGTTTGGTTCGCTGCCTTTTTCTCTGTGCCATTCTGCCATCTATCTGTGAACTACTAAATTTCGCCGCGACGAGGAAAGTTCATTCCGGCCACCCCTCGGTATCCACAACTTGCCACTCTTGATTTAATATTGCTCGATCCTTTTTAGTAGTCAGATACCCTTCCTTCATCGCGGTTTCTATATCTCGCTTTTCCAATTGATGCATTTCTCCCACAAAATTTCATTGATAAATTGGCTCATGCCTCGTGGGGGGATGAGTTGCTTGAGTTTGACATATAGTTCTTCATCAAGATGTATTGTTGTCCGCATAGACATAATTTTTCCCCCTTAACCCTAACCATTTATCCAAATCGGATTAGTTATACAACGATACACATATTCATCTCTTTGGGAAGTTGCTTCCAATCTGAGATAACAGTCCGAGTTCGACTTAATGGAATGTTTGGACAGATGCGAGTAGTGGTCTTTTATGTCTCTCAAGTCTATTTCAAACTCGATACTTTCCATTTTTTGTGAAAGGTCACCTCGGTACAGAGTTACTTTCGAAATTCTGCCAAACTCTTCGATTGATTTGATTTGAAGTGTAATTTCAAATTCTTTACCTGAGATACTTTCTCCGATATTGGCTACTTGTCCCTGTTTGTTTTTGATATCAAATATGGCTAATGGTCCGTCGGTGATAACTGCTCGTCCGCATCGCATAGCCTCAAGAATGTTTTTTTCATTCAGGGTTGAACCACAGTAAAGACAGGTTCTCGGTTTGCCAAAGGAACTATCCATAGACTCAACTAATTTCACCCAGGGGAATTTCATCTTTCGAGTCCGGTTGAAATCCCCGTGAGCATCGCTGCCGGCTATTATGTAACGTTTTTGTCCGTCCAACAGCAGTTTGAGCCAACGTTTATATCCATCTTTAAATCTCTGACCGGAACAACCGTTCCAGAATTGTAAGCCGTAACAACCGTCCATTATGCAATCAGAGTCCAGCCATGTTCCTCGATTTAAAATTAGTCTTCCCAAAAAGGAGTTATCAGCATTGGGATGCGCTGCATAGGCTACACCATTATAATTTCGTACTATCTCCAAAACCTCCTGAAGGGAAAGGTCAGGTTTGAATTTAAAATCGAACCCTGTTTTGGCTGAATCCCCTCTGCCTGGAATAAATTCGGGAACGCCATAGACCAATAAATGCACATTTTGCCCTTTTGAGTTTCCACAGGATACTTCTTCTCCACGCAACACAACGAAGTCATCAAACTGCGAGTTAGCTAATTCTATCTCCCCACACAGTTTTTTCCATTTTATCAAATCTGGGTCAATGTCAAAGTAATCATCCACTGGCGAATCTAAATCATAAGAATGGTCCGTTACAGCAAACCAATGAAGACCAATGGCTTTGCCGAAAGAGGCTGCAACTTCAATGGGCGCGGCAAATTCCACCTGGTCTTTTGTTTTATCAGAATGCCAATGTGCATCACCATAATACCAACCATCAAATGTTGGAAGCGGTTCTTCGGAGATGTATATTCTTAGTGGTGAATGGGAAAGTCCCGGCAAGTTATCTGTTGAAGCCACCTTGCGCTTGCCTCTTAAAATGAACTCTATTTGCGGATGAATAGCAATTGGCCCAACAACGTCTTCTGGCAATTGGATATAATCCATCGCATACCAATAGGAATCCTTAACATGAATACTACACGGTGTTTTTAAGTTCTTTGGTTTTTGAGATAAGTAAGTTGAAGAGATTGCTTCACCAAATGTTCGATCAAACAGTGAACATTCCATTTCTAATCCTTCACCAAAGATTTGCGCTTTGATGTCCAATAATTCCACTGGATATTTATTCGCATCATTGATAATACAAGTGATAGGAATAAGCTCTCCTTTTCTGGCGCGCCACGGTGCGTCGAAAACTATCTCTGGATAACGCCTTGAAATCAAACTTAAACCTTTAGCGAGAACGAAATGAATTTCTGGATAACTAAAGGCTTTGCGGGATAAAGCTGAAAACAAAATTAGGCTAGAGATAAACCAACTTTTTTCTGACCAGAGTATTGAACCCATTTTATATGTTTAACCTCTCTTGAGTATTTTGGTCCTAAAAAGGATATTTAATTCCAAATCGCTTAAAATAGTACCATTTAACTGTTAGCAGAGTAAAAATTAGCAGCGGAAAATAGTAGGGAATAAGTATAGCTATGAATAATGAAAGCAATAAAATACCTAATTTAGTTGCTATCGCAATAGCGGGAAATTTATGTGTCAATGTCATATAAATGAATAAAGGTAAGCAAAGCAAACTGGCACTTAAAGCTATATAATCTTTCAAAATGAGGCTGAACGTAAGTGATGCAGCTAACAGAAACGTGCTAAGAATGCAAGATTTTTTTACGCCTAATAGAACCCCTATGGTTTTATCTCCAACGTTTTCGTCACCTTTTAAGTCTAGAAGGGTTGTATTGATAAAACCTGCGCCTACGCAAAAAATATATGGTAAAGAACTAATAAGAGATTGTATTGAAAATGCTGATTGAGTTGTCCACCCTACTGCAAAAGCTATAAACCCAAACCCCAGGGCATTTGAAAGTAAATCTAGGATTGGTTTGCCTTTTAACCTTACAGGTGGGATAGAGTATGCCATTCCCCAAATTATCGATAGTAAGACGAGAAGGAAATAAAAATAATTTTTGGTAAACCAGCAGGCTGTAAAAAAAATTGCGCCAAGAAGAAGAATTATACTCTCAACCTTTATAAATTTAATTTTTACATGCCCTTGAGCAACTAAGTACAGTTTGTTGTTAATATCATCTGTTTTCGCATCGGTAATTTGATTTACGATGTACACAGAACCCATGAGCATTGAGTAGAGAAATAAGGTCTTCCAAATTTCAGCGTCTGGATTCAGAATAAACGGTAAGTACTTCAAAGGAATTCCCGAGTTAATCAAGCTATGATAATATCCCAGTAATACCATTGTCCACACAGGTAAAAGGAGTGTTGGTCTTAGCACCGCTAAGTAATCCAAAACACATAAAAAGCGCGTACTGTCAAAAGCACCTTTCGCTTCGCGGGTAGAACATTCCGATTTTATCGGGGATGTTTCGGAAAGCGGATTAAATGTATAAAGTTTCTCTTTTGGCTTGATTTCAACTCTGCCCAATTACTCACTAACTTCCTTTTTTCATCGCCGGTCGTGTAATTCAATTACTAAATCGGCTAGAGTGCTTTTGATTTCCTCTATATCTTGTTGCATCTGTTCCATTGTTTGATGGACAACTTTTAGTTCCTGTCTACTTCCTCCAAAAACAAACCCTTTTTTAGCGGCGGCATACCTTGTCCCAAGCCAAACAATGGTAATAACAGAACCAAAAATGATTATTAAGATTATTATGGCAGTTAAAGCTGCAGCGAACATAATGATTCTCCTTTTAGCTATTCAATTGCTTTTCATTTCCGTATTCTGAGCGAGCGAACATAAGCACATTTATTGATAATAAGATTCTTTTGGCGCTCAAAATGAAAAAGAAAGTTTCCCATCAATCCCAGCTTAGCTTTAAAAGACCACATTGTGTCACAGTTATAAATTGCAATTCTGGGCAAAAAATACAAATTATCAGCTTTTACTATATTTCCTGGATTTAAGCTAAAAGCTGCTGTGTAACCAGATTCTTGTACCAGGCGAGCAGTTCTGGCATCATAGTCGCCATACGGATAAGCAAAGAAATGTATAGGCTTTCGCAACAGCGTTTCCAAAATTGATTTGGAATTTCGAATTTCAAATTTCGCGGTAGAATCATCCTGGTGTGTTAGAAAAAGATGATTAACGCTGTGGGAGCCCAAAAAAAATCCCTCTTGGGATAAATCTTGAATCTGCGACAAGTTAAGATGTTCGAATCTCCGCCATCCGAGTTTTACATCCCAAAAATTCATAGTAGGGGTGGAACTGATGTGTCCGTTCGTGTAACCCGCCAGGAGAAAAACAATGCCTGTATAGCCATATTTCTTCATGATAGGATAAGCGTAATTATAAAAATTTTCGTATCCATCGTCGAAAGTAATGAGAATAGATTTCTCTGGGAGTTTTACATCATTATGTACCTCAGCAACAATAAATTCTGGTGATATACTCTGATATCCACATTCAGCTAAGAATCGAATCTGCCTTTCGAAGGTTTTAGGAGAAATACAGTTGACACCTAATTCTCTCACCGTATCAATTTTATGATATGCTAGAATAGGTAGTTGCTTAGCAATTTGAGTTGCAGAAGAGTGATACACATTTAGACTTTTGCTCATCTAATAATGCCGGTGCCCATCTGCCGTGACGTTCCTTGTGGCATGGACGGGTCTGTCCATCAAGTTTGTGGTATTTTGTTTAATTCAGCAAGTTTCTCTTCTAGTTCAGTAACTTTCTTTTCTAGCTCCGAGATTTGATTCAAAACGTCGGGCAGCTTATGCATCGAAGCTTGGATGCGTAGGTCTTTTGAATGCGGTATGGCTGGGAAACCTGACACGTATGACTTAGGTGGCAAGTCTTTGGTGACTCCGCCTCTTGCGAGGATGACGGAATCTTCGCCGATGGTCAAGTGTCCTGAAACACCTGATTGTCCTGCGAATGTTACACGATTCTTCACCTCTGTACTTCCTGCAATTGCAGTCTGAGCAGTTATCCGGCAATCCTCTCCAATAATAACATTATGAGCGATTTGCACAAGGTTATCAATTTTAGTACCTCGTTTGATAATAGTAGCGCCATTGGAAGTCGTCGCTCTATCAACCGTCGTATTCGCACCGATTTCCACATTATCTTCGATAATGACTGTGCCAATTTGCGGAATTTTATGGTGACGGTCACTTACCGTGGCAAATCCAAAACCATCGCTACCTATTACCGCGCCACTATG
>JACKQG010006371.1_pt1 | contig 12504 bp, 13 predicted proteins | sample 8237621 | NCBI WGS metagenome assembly JACKQG01 (sample SAMN15677084, study PRJNA649215) | marine metagenome | biome: marine; feature: Black Sea; material: saline water; isolation source: suspended particulate matter (SPM) from the Black Sea western gyre | collected 2013-06-09/2013-06-10 | depth...
CGCGGTGCGCCCCGGCGCCTCGGCCCGGGGGCTCGCCTCGGAGACGCCCAGCGGCCCCGGCGTGATCGACGAGGCCCTGAGCCCCGCCAGAGGGCCGGGGGTCCCGCCGCTGGTGACGACCGTGCTGCTCACCTCCCGCACCGACGTCGAGGGCATCGTGCGCCAGCAGCGCCGGACCGCCGTCAACGCGATCCAGCTCTGCGCGCCGCTGGACAACGCGGCCCACCTGGCCCTGCGCGAGCGGTTGCCGGGCATCCGGATCATCCGCGTCGTCCACGTCGCCGGCGAGGACGCCGTGGAAGAGGCGCTCGCGGCGGCCGACACGGTCGACGGCCTGCTGCTGGACACCGGCGTGCGCGAGGGGCCCGGCCGGCAGCTCGGCGGCACCGGCCGCACCCATGACTGGTCCCTGAGCGCGCGCATCGTCGATCGGGCGGTCGTGCCGGTGTTCCTGGCCGGCGGCCTGCGGCCTGACAACGTGGGCGAGGCCATCCGCGCGGTGCGCCCCTTCGGCGTCGACGTGTGCAGCGGCGTGCGTACCGACGGCCGCCTTGACGAGACGGCCCTCGCGGCCTTCGTCGCGGCGGCGACCGACTCCTGAACGGGTGGTACGATTCCCCATGGACGAGCAGCGACGACAGCGCGGCGGCGTGTTCTACGGCCTGGCCGCCTACGGGGCCTGGGGCCTGCTGCCGCTCTACTTCAAGGCCGTCGGTTCGGTGCCGCCCATGGAGGTGCTGGCCCACCGCGTGGTGTGGTCGCTGGTCATGCTGGTGGTCCTGTCGGCGGCGCGGGGACGCCTGGGCGAGTTCCGGCGCCTGCTGCGCGACGGCCGCACGCGCCTCACACTCGCCTGCACCACCTGCCTGATCGCCTTCAACTGGGGCGTCTTCATCTGGGCGATCGATAACGAGCGCCTGCTCGACGCCAGTCTCGGCTACTTCATCAACCCCCTGTTCACCGTGCTGCTCGGCTTCGTCTTCCTGCGCGAGAAGCTGCGTCCCCTGCAGATCGGGGCGGTGGGCCTGGCGGCGTTGAGCATCGTCTGGCTGACGGTCAGCCACGGCCGGCTGCCCTGGATCTCGGTGGGGCTGGCGATCAGCTTCGGTTTCTACGGGCTGCTCCGCAAGCGGGTGGACGCGTCCGGCGTGCAGGGACTCACGGCCGAGACCCTGCTGCTTACCCCCGTGGCCGTCGCCTGGATGATCTGGCGCGAGGGACGGGGCGCGCTGCACTTCCTGCACGTGGCTCCGGCCCTGAGCCTGCTGCTGGCCGCGGCCGGCGTCGTGACGGCGTCGCCGCTGATCTGGTTCGCCGAGAGCGCGCGGCGCCTGCGGCTGGTCACGCTCGGCTTCATGCAGTACCTGGCGCCCACCGGACAGTTCCTGCTGGCGGTGACCGTGTTCGGCGAGCCCTTCGGGCGCACCCAGGCCGTGGGCTTCGGCCTGATCTGGCTGGCGCTGGCCCTCTACGTCTACGACACGCTGCACGGACTCCGGGCAGGCGAACCGCACCCACAGGAGAGGCCCGCTCCATGACCCGCAAGACCCCGCTCGACCTCGGCGAGGATCAGGTGCTCTGGTTCCGCGCCCGCCGCGGCTGTCTGGCCGGGCCCGGCGCGCCGGACGCCGTCACGGCCGCCCGAGCGGTCGTCGGCCTCCAGGCGCAGAAGGCGGCGCCGGCCCTGCTGGGTCTCAGCCAGCGCATGGCCGCGCGTCCCACCGCGGCCGAGCTGTCGCTCCTGCTCAGCGAACCGCCCCGCGCGCTGGTGCGCACCTGGGGCCAGCGGGAGACGCTGCACCTCTTCGACGCTGCTGAGGACTGGGCCGAGGTCGCGGCCGCCCGTGGCCAGTGGGCGCCCGGCGGTCGTCGCGGCCCCATGCCGGACGGGCGCACCCTCGAGGCGGGGCTGCGGGCCATGCGGCAGGCCGACGGCCCCGTCGCCCGCGACGCGCTCTTCGACGTGGTGCCGCCCGCCTACCTGAAGAAGATCGCGGAGCTGGCCGAGGGTACCGGCCTGTCCGCCGAGCGTCTCGCTGCCGCCCGCGTGCTGTGGTGCCTGGCGCTGCGCGGCGACCTGTGCCTGGCCGGCAAGTCCGGCGCCCGGCGCCTGCACGCCCTGCGCGAGGACTGGTACCCCGATCTGGCCTGGCCCGCCGCGCTCGATCCCCCCGCTGCGGCCGCGCGCCTGGCCCGTCGCTACCTGGCCGCCTACGGGCCGGCCACGCCCGCCGACGTGGCCCACTTCTTCGGCGCCCGGGTGCGCGAGGCCGACGGCTGGCTGGCGGCGCTCGCGCCCGAACTGATCCGGGTGTCGTGCGGCGGACGCAAGGACCTGGTGGCCCTCGCCGCGGACGCGGCCGACCTGCGCGCCGACCCCCCGTCGGGCCGGGGTTGGCCCCTGCGCCTGCTTCCCCTGTGGGACAACCTGCTCATGGGCCACAGGGACAAGACCTGGACCGCGCCCGCCGCAGCCGAGCGCCCGGCGATCTGGCGCCGGGGCGCCCACGTGTCCGCCACGGCGCTGCACCGCGGCCGCATCGTGGCCGTCTGGACCCACGCCAAGCGGCGCGGGGGATTGCGGGTGGAGGTGACGCCCCTGGGAGGCTGGCGCAAGGCGATGCTCCCTGGATTGCGCCGGGAGGCCCGGGCCGTGTCGGCCCATATGGAACTGACGGACGTCGAGGTCCTGGTCGTGGACTGAAAACGTCGCAAGGAAAACCCCCCGGCCGCAGGCCGAGGGGTTCGTTGCGCGCGGACGATCCGTCGACGCTAACGGTACATGCTCTTGATGGCGCCCCAGGCCGCCGCGTCGTTGGGGATGGCGCCCAGGTCGATGGTCATCTGGTTGTTGGTCTCGTCGGCCTCGGGGACGAGGTTATAGGGATCCACCGTGACGGTGACCGTCGTGTAGCCGAGCGAGTAGGGGACCGGCTCGAACTCCTTGTTGATCACGTAGAGGCAGCCGCAGTTGAGCAGGAAACCGCTGCTCGCGCAGAAGCCATCGAACCAGCCCAGCCCCGTGTAGATGTCGAGGCAGCCGCCGCCGCAGTCGCTGATGGGCTGCTGCCAGCAGTCGTTGTTGTCCTGCACGTAGGTGACGGTGTCGTGGAGGATCGTCAGGCCGAACGGCACGTAGTACATGGCCACGTCGAAGGCGTGGGACGCCAGGCCGCCGGCGTTGCGCAGCGTGACGACGGGGCGGAGCTGGAACGTCTCGCTCCTGTCCTCGAAGATCTCCACCTGGATGTCGCTCAGTTCGAGGTCCACCAGCGGATCCTGGGCCGCCGCGGGCGTCGCCGACAGGCAGGCCGCCAGCCCCGCCAGGGCCAGACGCTTCAAGTTCGTTGACCGTTTCATGCCGCCGCACCTCTCTTGCGAATGGAGGAGGCACCCCTGCCGACGCATCGACCGTATCCGGCGGTTCGGGGTGATTTCCTGTCCGTACACCACTCTAATTATAAACGAATTTTACTGCCCATTTCAGATATTCCGGGGATCAATAGCGGTGAATTTGATATATAACAACTTACGGGATCCCGCTGACGCAAGGGGGCCCCCGGGGGCTTTCCGGGGAGCCGGTGGGTCGGGCGCTTCGCACGCTCCCTAGCGGTACATGCTCTTGATACCGCTCCAGGTCACGAAGTCGTTGGCGATGGGGCCCAGGTCGATGATCATCGTGTTGTTGGTCTCGTCGGCCTCGGGCACGAGGTTGTAGGGATCCACCGAGACCAGGACCGAGTTGTAGCCCAGGGTGTAGGGCAGCGGCTCGAACGCCAGCTCCAGAATGTACAGGCAGCCGCAGTCGCTCAGGAAACCGCAGTGATCGCAGAAGCCCTGAGCCCGGCCCAGGCTCAACAGGATGTCCTCGCAGCGGCCGCCTCCGCATTCGGAGACGGGCTGCTGCCAGCAGTCGTGATTCACCTGCACGTACTCGACCGTGTCGAAGAGGGCCCGCACGCCCACCGGCACGTAGTACAGGGCCACGTGCAGGTCGTGCGACGCGAGGTCGCCGGCGTTGCGCAGGGTGATGACGGGGAGGATCTGGAAGGTCTCGCTGCGGTCCTCGAAAACCTCCACCTGCACGTTGCTGAGCTCGAGGTCCAGCAGGGGATCGTCATCGGCCGCCGCGGCGGTCGGGAGCAGGCAGACTGCAAGGCCCGTCAGGACCAGGCCTTTCCAGTCCCTCGACCGATTCATGTCCGTCCCCCTCCGCTCGTGATACAGAAAGCCCCGTCGGCACACCCTCCACGATCGCCGATCCGGAGCCGATAACCTTTGAGATATCACGACCGATCATACACGATTGTTCGGACGCATACTCAATATTTCGGAGTCGATGCGCCCTGTATTTGACCTATGATAACTCACTGCGGCGATCCGGCACAATGAAGCCCCCCGGGCGAGGCCCGGGGGGCGGATCGGATCGGGATGGCGACCGATCCCTAGCGGTACATGCTCTTGATGCTGCTCCAGGTCTCGAAGTCGTTGGCGATGGGGCCCAGGTCGATGGTCATCGTGTTGTTGGTCTCGTCGGTCTCGGGGACGAGGTTGAAGGGATCCACCGCGACCGTGACCGTGGTGTACCCCGGCACGAAGGTCGTCTCGGGGAGCTCGTACTCGATCGAGTAGAGGCATCCGCAGTGCATCAGGAAGCCGCCGCTGGCACACGTGCCCTCCGCGGAGCCGTAGTAGATCGACATGATGTCGAGACAGGTGCCGCCGCCGCAGTTGGTGATCGGCTGCCACCAGCAGCTGTGCTCCTGCTGGATGTATGTGACCGTATCGTTGATCAGCTGCTGGGCGACGGGTCCGTAGGTCTGGGCCACGTCGATGGCGTGCGACAGCAGATTGCCGCGGTTCCACACGTTGACCATGGGCCGCAGCTGGAATGTGGAGCTCTTGTCGGGGAAGACCAGGACCTGCACGTCGGCGAGTACGAGATCCAGATCCGGTTCCTGGGCGGTAGTGGTGGACGCCATCGTGCAGAGCACGCAACCGAGAAGCGCTAGCCATTTCCAGTTCATTGACCTCTTCATCGGGATACCTGCCTTTCGTCTTTAGTGAGTGTGTTTCGTAGCTTTTGAGGTCTTCGGGTACACATGCACTGTTTGACCGGCATCTAAATCTTACACGAATATCATTTTGTATTTTCAGAAACAGAGGCGGGCGTCCCGCGTCCGCGTCGCTGACAATCCCTTGGGGCGCGTGATCGTTTTCAACCGACGCGAACTCAAACTGATCTGTCGAGCGGCTCATGGGTATATCGGGATTCCCCGTGGCGCCGGGCACAAAAAAGCCCCCCGGCAGCTCTCCGGGGGGCCGGATGGATCGGGTGGGCGACCGATCCCTAGCGGTAGATGCTCTTGATGCTGCTCCAGGTCTCCATGTCGTTGGGGATCGGTCCTAGGTCGATGGTCACCTCGTTGTTGGACTCGTCGGTTTCGGGAACCGCGTAGAACGGATCGACGGTCACTTGCATGGTCTGGTAACCGAACTCGTACGGGATCGGCTGAATGTAGGGCGTGATGGTGTACTTGCAGCCGCAGTTGTAGAAATTCGGCCATTCAATGCAATCAGCCGTCCAATCAGAGGCGAAGGCGTAGAGCTGCAGACACTCGCCAAGGCCACAGTTGCCGGGTTGGTAGTTCCAACAAGTGTGATGGTCTATCGCGTACTGGACCACGCTCGAGACCAGCTGGTATGTCAGCTGTCCGTATTCGATCAGGACATCCAGATCGTGGTTTTTCGCCTGTTTCTCCGGATCATGCCCCTGATTCGCGAGCCCGACGTACGGCGTGACATAGAAATATCCCTCTTCGTAGACCACGTCCACGAAATCGATGGTCAAGTCCTTCGTCTGCGCGAACGCCGAGCCGGCGGCCAGCACGCAGGCCAGGCTCCCCAGAGACAACCACCATTTCCAACTCTTTGTCCTCTTCATCGCGTTACCTCCCTCTTTCCCTGTAGCGCTCCGGGGCAGATTTGATATCGACCCCCGAATTCAATCGATACAGCCGTCCGATTTGCCCCCCCCCATCATCTTACTCGAAAATAATGACGCATTTTCAGATATTTTGGGCGAACGAGCCTCTGGACGCGCTGTTGTGACGCCAATCGATTGTCCGACAGTCAATACGCCCAGGCGCCTTTATAGCGGGCGTGGCGTAGATACTGGCCACCGGACCGCGGCGGGCGCGTCCGCATGCGCCTCGCACTTGTGGCTGGCGATACCGGCGGGTCGGCTTTATCCTGGCCATGCATAAACGTCTTCAAGTCACCCTACCCATAGAAAAGGACGTGATCATGGCTTTCGAACTGCCCGATCTGCCGTACGCCAAGGACGCTCTGGAGCCCCATATCTCGGCCGAAACGCTGGATTACCACCACGGCAAGCACCACGCCGCCTACGTGACGAACCTGAACAAGATGGTGCCCGGCACCGAGTTCGAGGGCAAATCCCTCGAGGAGATCATCAAGACGGCCCCGGCCGGCGGCGTCTTCAACAACGCCGCCCAGGTGTGGAACCACACCTTCTACTGGAACTGCATGGGCCCCGCCGGCGGCGGCGCGCCCTCCGGCGCCCTGGGCGACGCCATCGACGCGGCCTTCGGTTCCTTCGACGCTTTCAAGGAGAAGTTTTCGGCCTCGGCCGTCGGCAACTTCGGCTCCGGCTGGACCTGGCTGGTCAAGAACGACGACGGCGGCGTGGAGATCCTCAACACCGGCAACGCCGGCTCCGCCCTGACCTCGGGCAAGACGCCCCTGCTGGTCATCGACGTCTGGGAGCACGCCTACTACGTGGACACGCGCAACGCGCGCCCCAAGTACGTGGAGAACTGGTGGAACCTGGTGAACTGGGACTTCGCGGCCACAAACTTCGGCTAGACGGAATCCAGTAGCGCTACGACGGGAGGCTCCTCCGGGAGCTTCCCTCGTTTTTTTAGGGGGATCAGATCTGGGCGATGGCGGCGGCGGCCAGGGCGAGGGCCAGCGGCAGGAAGATGGAGACGGCCGCGCGCAAGACGATCTTCAGGCTCATGGTATGCTTCCCGTTGCGGTACGCATGGTGTGTAGGATCGCGCAAAGATATGCCGGACGGGCTTCGGGTCAAGATTTGACCGGTTTCGAGAACTCGAGGGTCGCATACCAGCCCCACCACCGCAGCGGCGGGACCACCTTGAACAGCGCCCGGTCGAGTCCGTCCATGGCCCGCAGGAAGGGCCCGAAGAGACGCGGCCAGCGCACCAGGGGGATGGCCAGCAGCGAGCACACATGGAAGCAGCGCACCTCCACGCCCGCGAAGTGGTGCTCGAGCACCTTCACGTCGCCGCGGACCAGGGGGTGCTCGTCGTCGGTGCGCATGCGGGGGGTGAGCCGGCGGAAGAGGTTCAGAGCGGGGTTATGGCCCAAGGGCTCCGAGAAGACGGCCACGCCGCCGGGCTTGAGTACGCGGGCCAGTTCGCGGCCGGCGGCGTCAAGGTCCAGATGGTGCAGGATGGCCAGTCCGGTCACCAGGTCGAAGCTGTTGTCGGGGAAGTCCATCCGCTCGGCGTCCATGGCGTGGAACTCGACGTTCTCGGCGCCCAGCTGCGCGGCGGCCTCGCGGGCCACCTCGACCGACCGCGGCGAGATGTCGATGCCCACCACCCGCTCGGCGCCCGCCTCGGCCAGCTCCAGGGAGTGGTGCCCGGCTCCGCAGCCGTAGTCCAGCACCCGGGCGCCGGGACAGCGCGAGAACTCCGCGCGGCGGTAATCGTCCTTGCTGCGCTGGCTGATGGCGTAGTATTTCCAGAGGGGCTCGCGGACGAGGGTCTCGGTGTAGTCGTCGAAGTACTCGGCTTCCTTGCGCTTGATGTCGTCGTTCATTCGGGGCCGTTCGTTCGGGATATGGATTTCTCGTCCGGAAGCCGGAATCTTGTTGTAGGACCGGAGTATACAGCCGACAACTCCCCTGACACAGCCAAATTAAGAGGCAAACGCTCCACCCGCCTTGCTCCATCGCCCCCCGATGATTAGGATGGTGCGGTTCCAACCGTTGTCAGGAGACCTGATGAAGACGCACACCGCACTGCTGGCCGCACTGCTGCTCATGGCGCCCGCCGTCGCCACGGGGACCTTCGAGACGATCTCGTCGATCGCCTTCCCCGAGCAGTACATGGCGCCCGACGCCCGCAGCGAAGCCATGGGCCTGGCCTACACGGCCGTGGCCGAGGGTCCCGCCGGGCTGTGGTGGAATCCGGCGGCCCAGCTCGAACTGCGCAACGTGAGCGTGGGCTACCACCAGGCCGACCAGCTCTCCGACGGCACCGAGTTCACCGCCCTGTCCGCCGCCTTCGAGATGGGCTACCTGCGCCTGGGCGCGTACCAGAACATGTTCTCGACCAGCGGCGCCGTGGACGACCTCGTCGATCCCCTCCACATCGCGGGGTGGAATTCGCGCACGCGCGCCGGCGGCATCGCCCTGGATCTCGGCAGGCTCATGTTCGGCGAAGAGACCACCCTCTTCGCCAGCGCCGGCATCAACTTCAAGTCCTTCGAGTCGAAGTGGGTCGACGTCACGAACGCCAAGGCGAGCGACCGGGACCTGGGCGTCATCGTGGGCACGCGACAGTTCCTGGGCGACAGCGACGACGTCCACCGGGGCTGGGTGTCCTGGCGGCTGGGCGCGGCCCTGGTCAACATCGACCGCACGGCGCTCGAGTTCCCGGCGGACAAGGCCCAGGCCCTGCGGCTGGAGCAGCGCGGCCGGGTGGGGCTGGCGCTGGAGGGCCGCCACGGCTGGCGCCACGGCCTGGGGCACGCCCTGCGCTGGCTACTCACGGCCGACTCGCAGAAGTCCAAGCACGACGACGGCTGGTCCAACGGCACGCTCACCCGCTACGGCGCCGAGCTCACCCTGCTGGGACTGGTTTCCGGCCGCTTGGGCCAGGTGGAGCACGGCGAGGGAAGCGCCTGGAACGGCACCACCTACGGCGGCGGGCTGAGCTTCGTGCCGCCGGGGGCCTTCTTCGGTGTCCGCGCCGACTATGCCAGCGTGCCCTACGGGCAGGACGTCGCCGTCGAGACCGCGCACCCCGACGCGCCCCGGCGCCTCGACCGCTACAGCCTCGCGGTCTCGTTGAAGTTCTGGTCCCCCGTACGCTGAGCCCGGCTCGCCGCCGGTGGCAAACCTCCCACGGGTGTGCTAAGCTTCCCGTGTCGAGTCCGGACCTCTCTCGCTCGGGCCGACCGCCGCCACCCCGCTATACGTACCCCAAATCTCCACAGGAGGCCGTGTCATGCTGCGGTCAAAACGCACCTTGTTCCTGCTGGGATCGATGCTGGCCCTCGCGATGGCGCTCCACGGCTGCTCCGACTCCACCGCGCCCGTCGTCGACGGCTCCGATCTGGGACGCATAGGCACCGAGGGCTCTCTCGATCCCGCATCCGGCACCTTCGTCCTGAAGACCCTCCAGATTCCGCCGCCCTGGGAGGGACAGCCCATCCAGGTCCAGCTCATCGGCTCGAACCTGGGCATCAGCAACTCCGGCGACCTGGTCTCCCTGGACGTGGCCATCCGCAGCCTGCATCCGCAGCCGCTCTTCGCGCCGGCCGTGGTCTGGGTGGACGACTTCACGCCGCCGGGCGTGTCCATCACCAACGCCGACTATGTGCTGTCCCCGCCCGCGGCCGACGCCAAGCAGGACACCTTCGCCTACTTCGAGCACTACGGCTTCGACTACTCCGAGCTGATGGGCGACGGGATCCTCGATCCCGAGGAGACCTCCGGGGCCAAGACCTGGATCTTCCACGATCCCGGCCAGGTCTCCTTCTCCTTCTCCGGCCGGGCCGAGTTCGGTCTGGCGCCCGACCTGCCGCGCATCGCCGGCCGCTGCTTCTTCGACGAGAACGGCAACGGCTGGCCCGAGCCCTGGGAGCAGGGCCTGGGCGGCTCGTACGTCTTCGCCACCCTGCCCAACGGCGACCGGGTGGACCTGATGCCGGGCCCGGAAGGCTTCTTCAGTTTCCCGGTCGTGGAGGTGGGCCTTTACGAGGTGCACTGCGAGCTGATGTGGATGATGCCCTACCTGCCCTGCTGGACCACGCCCAACCCGCGCGAGATCCTGCTGACGCCGAGTCCCGACGGCTCGCCCCACAGCTTCCTAGACGCCCACTTCGGGTTCTGCTGGCACGATCCGCCCCAGGCGCCGCCCATCGTATTGACCGACCTGACGCCGCCGGACCTGCACTTCGGTCACTGGACGCTGATCGAGGCCGAGGTCTTCGGGGAGCGCCTGCTGCGCCTGCACGTGGGCTTCTCGGGCTGCCAGCCCGACCACCCCTTCACGCTCTACGCCAGCGGCGAGTACATGGAATCGCTGCCGCCGCAGATCAACGTGGTCCTCGTGCACGAGATCGAGGAGGACTGCGACGCCTGGTTCGAGTCCGAGCTGGTCTTCGACCTGGGGCCGCTGTGGGAGGATTTCTTCGAGACCTACGGCCCGGGCCTGCTGCTGCTGGACCTGCGCACCTTCGACGGCGAGATGGTGCAGGTGGAATTTCCGGTCTTCCCGGAAGACTAGCCACCGCCGGACACGACGAAGCCCCGTCTCTCGCGAGGCGGGGCTTTTCCTGTGCCTAGCGGTAGCGCTCCCGGATCACCCCCGCGTGATGGATCTCGTGCCCCGCGACGAGCCAGGGCACGCAGGCCACGACGAAGGTGTTGTCGCTGGCCACGCCGCGGCGGGCCAGGGCCTTGTCGTCCAGGTTGGCGAAGAAGGCGACGGTGGCGCGGCGCACCGCGAGCAACTCGTCCAGCAGGTCGGGCAGCGGGACCGCATCGGCGTTGCTGTACGAGGCCCAGCCGTCCTCGTCCATGCCCGGCAGGGGCGTGCCGTCGTTGCGGGCGAAGCTCAGGGCGCGGTAGACGAAGAGGCGCTCGGTGTCGGCCACGTGGCCGACCACCTCCTTGACGCTCCACTTGCCGGGTTTGTAGCGGTGGCGCGCGCCCTCCTCGCCGAAGCCGGCCACCAGGGCGCAGGTGTCCTCCACGTTGCGCGTGAGCATGTCGAGCACGTCGCCGTCGGGCACGAGGTCGATATGGCGGGCGAAATAGGGGGCGTAGGCGTCCGGGGCGGGACGCGGGATCTCGATCATGGCGACGCCTCGACCACGAGAGGAAGCTCGGGATCGGCGGCCCACTCCTGGAGCGAGGCCGCGTACACCGCCACGTCGGTGAAACCCAGCCGGACCAGGACGAAGGCATTGGCCGACGCAGCGATCCCGCCGCCGCAATAGGTGATGACGCGGGCCCCTCGGTCGCCGACGCAGAGCTCGTCGAGCTCGTCGTGGGACCGGTAGCGGCCCGCTTCGTCGAAGAGCGCCATGGTGGGCACGTTCACGGCGCCGGGGATGTGGCCGGGGCGGGCGTACATGGCCATCTGTCCCTTGTAGTGGGGCGCGGGCATCACGTCGATCAGGGTGACGGAGGCGTCGTCCATCGCGGCGAGCACCTCGTCCCGATCGGCGACCAGTTCCGGCCGGGGAGCGGGGGTGAGCCGCTTCGCCTCGCGGTCGGCCGGTTCGGTCGATAGGGGGCGCGCCTCGGCGGTCCAGGCGCCCTGGCCGCCGTCGAGCACCGCCGCGCGGTCGAAGCCGACCCACCGCAGCATCCACCAGACCCGGGCGGCCCAGACCGAGTTGAAGTCGTCGTACAGAACCACCCGGCTGTCGTCGCCGACCCCCAGGGCGCCCATGACCTCGCAGAACCGCTCCGGTGTCGGCAGGGCGAACTCCAGGGGGCTGTCGGTGTCGCAGAGACCGCCCAGGAGATCGGCGAAGCCGGCGGTGGGGATGTGTCCGGCCTCGTAGTCGGCCCGGCCGCTCTCGCTGCGCATGCCGCCTTCGGCCGGCAAGATGCGGACGGTGCAGTCGAGCACGACCAGGTCGGAATCGTCGAGGTGCTCGGTCAGCCACTCCGTCGACACCAGCGAGTCCAACGCCTCGCCGGCGTCCTGATCGGTCTTCGATCCCGAGCCCCCGCAGCCGGCCGCGAGGACCAGGACGGCCATCAGGAAGCAGAGCTTCGTCTTGTGATCGTGTAACGACATCGTGTCTCCCCCTTGGATCAACCAAAGAACAGATAGGTGACGAGAACCGCCGCCAGGATGCCCGCCGCGTCCGCGGCCAGACCGCAGGCCACCGCGTGGCGCGTGCGCCGGATGCCGACGCTGCCGAAGTATACGGCCAACACATAGAAGGTTGTTTCAGTGCTGCCCTGCACCACGCTGGCCAGGCGGCCGGCGAAGCTGTCGGCGCCATGGGTCTGCATGGTCTCGATCAGCATGCCCCGAGCCCCGCTGCCCGACAGGGGCTTCATCAGGGCGGTGGGCAGGCCGTCCACCCAGCGCGCGTCCAGGCCCAGGCCGCCGGCCGCGGCGCGGATCCCGTCGAGCAACAGGTCCAGGGCGCCGCTGGCGCGGAACACCCCGATGGCCACCAGCATGGCCACCAGGTAGGGGA
>JACKQG010006373.1_pt1 | contig 12504 bp, 10 predicted proteins | sample 8237621 | NCBI WGS metagenome assembly JACKQG01 (sample SAMN15677084, study PRJNA649215) | marine metagenome | biome: marine; feature: Black Sea; material: saline water; isolation source: suspended particulate matter (SPM) from the Black Sea western gyre | collected 2013-06-09/2013-06-10 | depth...
GGAAAGGGATAGTGTATGATACTGGTGGATTAAGTTTAAAACCCACTGCCAACTCTATGGATTTAATGAAAACTGACATGGGAGGTGCTGGTGTAGTAATTGGTGCTATGCAAGCTATTGCGGCCAATAAATTAGATAAATATGTTATTGCCTTAATACCTGCAACTGACAACCGCCCTTCAGGAAATGCTTATGCACCAGGAGATGTAATTACAATGCATGACGGAACAACTGTAGAGGTGTTAAATACAGATGCTGAGGGAAGATTAGTTTTGGCTGATGCACTCAGTTTTGCAAAAAAATATAAACCTGAATTAGTAATTGACTTAGCTACTTTAACAGGTGCAGCTTCAGCTGCAATTGGGCATTACGGAATTGTGAGTATGCATGATGGATCTGAAAAAGAACATTCGGAATTATTGAAGGCGGGAGCAACAACTTACGAGCGATTAGCAGAGATGCCATTTTGGTCTGATTATGATGAACTTATAAAATCGGAAGTTGCAGATATTAAAAACTTAGGAGGCCCTTCTGGTGGAGCAATCACAGCTGGAAAATTCCTGGCACATTTTGTTGATTACCCTTGGATTCATTTGGATATTGCAGGACCTACTTTTATAAAAGCAAAATACGGATACAGAGGAAAAGGGGCTACAGGAATGGGAGTTAGATTATTATATCGATTTATAAAAAATAGAGCCTAATGAGTAAAATTAAAGTAGGAATCTCAATAGGCGATTTAAATGGTATCGGTTTAGAAACTATTATCAAAACCTTTAAAGATAGTAGGATGATGGATTTTTGCACTCCAATAGTATTTGGTTCTACAAAAGTTGCTTCTATCCACAGAAAGGCAATTGAAATGCAAGACTTTAATTTTAATATCATCAATACTATTAAAGATGCCAATCCTAAAAGAGCAAATTTATTAAATATTTGGAAAGATGAAGTTGAAATAAATTTTGGTAAAGCTACAACACGCTCAGGGGAGCTAGCTTTTGATTCATTGAAACAAGGTACACAGGCTTTAAAAGATAAAAAAATTGATGTTTTGGTTACCGCTCCAATTAACAAAGCCTCTATTCAGGAAAAAGTAAGCGGTTTTATTGGGCACACAGAATTTCTACAAGGAAATTTTGATGGAGAATCCTTAATGATTATGCTAAGTGAAGTAATGAAAATCGCTTTTGTTACAGGACATGTGCCACTAATAGATGTAAAAAAAGCAATTACGACCGAAAATATTTACGCTAAAACAGTCCAGTTAAATACTTCATTAATTCAAGACTTTGGCATAAGAAAACCAAAAATTGCTGTATTGGGACTTAATCCTCATGCCGGGGAAAATGGATTGCTTGGAGGGGAGGAAAATGAATCCATTATTCCTGCGCTTAAAAAACTAAAAGAAGAAGGTATTATGGCTTTTGGGCCTTACCCTGCCGATAGTTTCTTTACAAGCAAAAATTTGGAAAATTTTGATGGAATACTCTCAATGTATCACGATCAAGGATTAACTGCTTTTAAAACGTTATCTTTTTCTGATGGGGTAAACTTTACTGCTGGTTTAAATATCATAAGGACATCACCCGTACATGGAACAGCATATGAGATTGCGGGGCAAGGAATTGCAGATGAAAGATCATTTAGAGAAGCCGTATTTATGGCTTGTGATATTTACAAAAAAAGAACAGAGTTCAAACTATTAAATGAGAATCCTTTAGTTTTTAGTAGCTAAATATAAACTTAATACTGTAAATAGTAATAAATTTATATATTTGCATCCCTTTAAAATTCAGCAGAATGAATGATTTTACAGTGAAATTAGGAGCAATAACTACTGGTAAAAATTCTTTTTCTTTTGAAATTAAAGATTCGTTCTTTGAAGCATTTCCTTTTTCAGATGTAGAGCATGCAGATATCTGTGCTATCGCAACACTAGATAAAGATGGTGATAATATTTCGCTAAATTTAACTCTTGATGGACAAATTAATGAATTAGCGTGTGATATTTGTACCGATCAAGTGTCGGTAAAAATAGCAGCAGAAACAAAACTCATTATAAAAAGAACTGATGACGATTTAGTGTCAACTGACGAGATATTTTACATTAAAAAAAGCGAAAATAAAGTAGATTTGAAACATTTAATTTTCGAATTAATAATTTTAAGTGTTCCAAACAAACGACAACATGCTTTGGATAAACAGGGAAATAGTACCTGCAATAAAGAAATGGTAGATTTAGTAAATAAATATACTCAAATAAAAGAAAAGCCATCCGACCCTAGGTGGGATGCATTAAAAAGTTTAAACTAAAATAGTAAAAGAAAAAAATGGCACATCCTAAAAGAAGAATTTCTAAAACTAGAAGAGATAAAAGAAGAACACATTACAAAGCTTCTGCCCAGCAGATAGCAACATGCCCAGAAACTGGGGAAAATCATCTTTACCACAGAGCTTATTGGTCTGAAGGGAAACTTTACTACAGAGGCAAGATAGTAATAAATAGCCCGGCAGCTGTATAGTTTTATAATAGATTTTTGTAGTTTTATCACTTTTAAAACTACAGTCTATTTATGAAAATAGGAATAGATATAATGGGGGGCGATTATGCCCCAAAAAAAACAGTTCATGGAGCAATTCTTGCTCTTAATGAACTTCCAAAAAATATAACAGTAGTTTTATTTGGCAAGAAAAATGAAATTCTTTCTGAACTAAAACAACATGACTTTAGTGCCGATAAGTTTGAAATTGTTGATTGTTCTGAAGTTATTAGTATGGAAGAGCATGCCACAAAAGCTTACAGATCAAAACCAAATTCAAGCATTTCAAAAGGCTTTGAATATTTAGCAAAAGGAGAAATTGATGGATTTGCTTCTGCTGGAAATACCGGAGCCATGTTCGTAGGTGGTTTTTATGCCGTAAAAGCAATTCCTGGAATTATAAGGCCCCCTCTTGCCGTGCTAATTCCTAGAGAAGACGGTGGAGTAACGACCTTACTTGATGTTGGGGCAAATACCGATTGTAAACCAGATGTCCTGTATCAATTTGGGACTTTAGGATCTCTATTTTCTCAATACGTTTGCGGTATTAAAAATCCAAAAGTAAGTTTGTTAAATTTAGGAGAAGAAAAAACAAAAGGAAATCTACTCACACAGGCCGCCTATACATTAATGGAAGACAACCCCGACTACACATTTATTGGAAATTGTGAAGGAAGGGATATTTTTAATTCAAAAAGTGATGTTATTGTTTGTGATGGATTTACAGGCAATATAGCTTTAAAAGAAATAGAAGGGATATATAATATTATGAAAAAAAGAGGACTTCTTGATGATTTCTTTAAGCGTTTCAACTATGAAAATTATGGAGGAACTCCTATCTTGGGATTGAATAAAACTGTAATCATAGGGCACGGAATTTCGAATGAAATTGCCATTAAAAATATGATTGTGCTTACTAAAAATATTGTAGAAGCAGATTTAGTTAATAAAATAAAAGAGAATATCCGCTAATGGGAAAGATTACAGCTGCAATAACAGGAATTCAGGGGTATGTTCCAGATTATATTCTGACAAATAAGGAATTGGAGACAATGGTGGACACCAATGATGAATGGATTACAAGTAGAACTGGAATTAAGCAAAGGAGAATTCTGAAAGGAGAGGGAAAAGGATCTTCAGATATGGGAGCAGAGGCAATAAAAGGATTATTGCAAAAGACAAATACTGGTGCAGAAGAAATTGATTTAATTATTTGTGCAACAGCTACTCCGGATATGATATTTCCTTCTACTGCATGCATCATTGCAGATAAAGTCGGGGCAACAAATTGTTTTGCATACGATTTAATGGCAGCTTGCTCAGGTTTTTTGTATGCACTTTCAACGGCATCAAAATTTATAGAAACAGGCACTTATAAAAAAATTGTTGTTGTGGGAGCCGATAAAATGTCTTCTATTGTAGATTATACGGAAAGAGCCACCTGTATTATTTTTGGTGATGGAGCTGGAGCGGTTCTTTTAGAGCCTTCTGAGGATGGGCTAGGGATACAAGATTCAATTTTAAAATCAGATGGGTCGGGAAGAGCGTTTTTACATTTGAAAGCGGGTGGTTCTGTAAAACCAGCCTCTTATAAAACAATAGACAATAAAGAACATTTTATTTTCCAAGATGGCCAGCCTGTTTTTAAAGCTGCAGTAAAAGGTATGGCAGATGTTTCTGAAGAAATAATGAAAAAAAATAACCTGACTGCAGATGATATAGCTTGGCTAGTTCCCCACCAGGCAAATAAACGAATAATTGATGCCACTGCTAGAAGAATGGGAGTGGGAAGCGAAAAGGTAATGCTAAATATTGAAAAATATGGCAATACCACAAATGGAACAATTCCTTTATGTTTATGGGAATGGGAAAGCCAACTAAAGAAAGGAGATAATCTGATTCTTGCTGCATTTGGTGGAGGGTTTACTTGGGGCTCAATCTATCTAAAATGGGCTTACGATTCAAATAAATAGTTATTTTTGTATTTTTAAATAACTATTACAATGAAGAAAATGGATTTAAAAGATATTCAAGAATTAATAAAATTTGTTGCAAAATCTGGGGCTACAGAAGTGGCTTTAGAAATAGACAACATTAAAATTTCCATCAAATCACCAGCTAAGAAAAGAAGAGGTGAAGAAGATGAAGATACCGCTATTATTCAGCAAGTTCCTGCTCCAATTGTAGCGACTCAAGTTGTAGCAGCTCCTACGCAAGTTGCAGTCCCAATTGCAGCAAATACATCTTCTGATGAGGCAAATTATATTACTATAAAATCATCTATGATTGGAACTTTTTACCGCTCATCATCTCCTGAAACGCCACCATTTGTAAATGTGGGGGATTCTATTAAAGAAGGCGATACAATCTGCATTATTGAGGCCATGAAACTTTTCAATGAAATTGAAGCAGAAGTATCTGGGAAAATAGTAAAAGTTTTAGTTGATGACACTACTCCTGTTGAGTTTGATCAACCTCTTTTCTTAGTAGATCCTTCTTAAAAATTTACACCAAGAATTATGTTTAAAAAAATTCTAATTGCCAACAGAGGTGAAATTGCATTACGAATTATCCGTACTTGTAAAGAAATGGGGATAAAAACGGTAGCCGTTTATTCAAAAGCGGATACAGCCAGTTTACACGTAAGATTTGCTGATGAAGCGGTTTGTATCGGTCCTGCTCCAAGTTCAGAGTCTTACTTGAAAATAGCAAATATTATTTCGGCAGCTGAAATTACAAATGCTGATGCAATTCATCCAGGCTATGGATTTTTGGCTGAAAACTCACACTTTTCCAAAATTTGCAGTGAAAATAATATCAAATTTATTGGGGCTTCACCTGAAATGATTGATGGAATGGGCGATAAAGCTGCTGCTAAAGAAACTATGAAAAAAGCTGGAGTTCCTACAATTCCAGGTTCTGATGGACTAATAAAAGATTTTAATGAGTGTGCAAAATTAGCCGCTGATGTGGTTGGATATCCAGTAATGCTTAAAGCTACTGCTGGTGGTGGTGGAAAAGGAATGCGATTAGTTTGGAAATCAGAAGATCTAGAAGATGCTTGGAATAGTGCAAGGAAAGAAGCGAAAGCAGCCTTTGGAAATGATGGAATGTACATGGAAAAATTCATTGAAAATCCAAGGCATATTGAAATTCAGATAATTGGAGATAACTCAGGTAAAGCGGCCCATCTATCAGAAAGAGATTGTTCTATACAAAGAAGACATCAAAAATTAGTAGAAGAAACCCCATCTCCTTTTATGACTGATAAATTAAGAGAAGATATGGGAATGGCTGCTATTAAAGCTGCAGAATCTGTAAAGTATGAAGGGGTTGGCACAGTAGAATTTTTAGTTGATAAAAACCGAAATTTCTACTTTATGGAAATGAATACACGTATTCAAGTAGAACACCCTATTACGGAAGAAGTTATTGATTTCGATCTGATTCGAGAACAAATTAAAGTTGCTGCAGGAATTAAAATATCAGGCAAAAATTATACTCCTCAATTGCATGCCATTGAATGTCGAATTAATGCAGAAGATCCTAAAAATGATTTCAGACCTTGCCCAGGTTTAATTACAAATTTTCATGCTCCAGGAGGTCATGGAATTAGAATAGACACTCATGCCTATGCAAACTATATGATTCCTCCTTACTATGACTCTATGATTGGAAAAGTGATTACTGTTGCCCAAACAAGGGAGGAAGCAATTGCAAAAATGGAAAGAGCTTTAGATGAATTTATTATTGAGGGGATTAAAACTACCATTCCATTTCATCAGAAGTTAATGAAAAATGAAGATTTCCGAAAAGGCAATTACACCACTAAATTTATGGAAACATTTGAAATGTAAAATAAAAAAGCTCTCTTTTGAGGGCTTTTTTAATTGTACTAGTTCATATTTATAATGTTTAAACAATCACTAGTTTGAGCTTTAATTATTATCTCTTCCATTTTTGTTTATTACTGCTAGCGGTTGGCTATGCGCAGTGTCCCGAAGGGCATTGCGTATATGCTGTTAGCTGCTAGCTTCTTTTTTCATTAATCTTAATACTTCTTTTGATTGTTCAAAGTGTCTTTTTTCATGGGTAACAATAATTTCAAAAGCTATCTCTAATTTGTAAATTATATTTTTATTTGCCGGTGATGAAATTATTCTTCCCTTTTCAACCAAGTCTTTCGAATTTTCAATAATTTTTTTTAGGTCTGATTGATGCTCTTTGAATCTATCAAGAATCCCATTTGGAATTTTCATTTTTGAAGGCTCCCAAATAGGAAAAGTGCTCATCTTCTTTCTTCTATCAGGCTGAACAGCTTTTAGAACTGTTCTTCCAAAAAATGAAACAACAAAACCTAATTTTGAAAAAATTGGAGTTTTGTATGTCCCTTTTCTTATTGATTCAATTATTGGAAAATAGGATTTATTGATAACAATTAAATGATCGATATTTTGCGCAATACTCCAAGTTTGTGAATTGGGCTTCCAATTTAATTGTTCAATATCTAATCCATAAAAGATATCCATGAAGTTTTGAGTGGTACTTTCTATTTGTTCGTGCCAGTTTTTCATATTGATGGATTCTTTCTTTTTTGCTTGCAGCTAACGCTTTCGTGCTTGTTTTCGCCCAACGATACACGTTATCTGATTTGAAGTCATTGTCTTTGGGGTTTAACCGTTAATATACCAATCATCATTATGAATGCAGTCAGAATAATTACCTGAATGATTAGTGATTTATTTACAAGTGAAATGGTACTTGTTGGCTCTATAGAGAGAAAAAGTAAAATTGTAATAAGACCTCTTGGGGCTATAAACAAAAGAGGGCGCAAGGGAAGTTTGGAAAGTTTTAGTTGAATTGCCCTAAAAAGAAAAATGGTAAATACAATTCCCAAAGCCCATATAAAGGTGTTTGGGTTTAATACCTCCCTTATCTCTATTAAGTATCCGAAAAGTAAAAAGAACAATGCTCTTACTAAAAAGGATACTTCAATGGTAAGTTCTGTAAATTTCGTCACTTCTTTAATTAAATTATCAGGCCTGAATTTTGCAATCCAATTAAAGCCTTTCAACTCTTTAATGTTGCCTATTGATAAACCAAAAATCAAAATAAAAAGCAGTCCAGGTAGATGATAGATTTTAAAAATCGCATAAATTAAAATTATAAGCAGAATGATTGGAATAAACTTTATGTGATGTTCTATTTTGTTAAGCAAAAAAGAAAGCCCAATTGTCGCAATAAAGGATATAACTAAAATGATTATGAGTTGCAAGCCAAAGTGCGCTACTGAAAGAATATCAATTGCTGCATTTACTGCAAGAAAATTAAAAACAAGAACTGCTAAAATATCGGATAAACTACTTTCATAAATTACAAACTCTTTATTGTTAGATGAAAGATTTCTGACACTTGGAATTGCAATAGCACTGCTGATTACACAAAAGGGAATTGCATTTATCAAACTGGCCTTAAAATCAAAGTTGCCAAAATAGTTGAAAGCAAATGCAAAAAGAAATGCCAAAGCTACCATAGGTATTAAAGCCCCAAAAAAAGATGTTTTGATAAGCCCTAACTTTGATTTGTTTATCTTAAGTTCTAAGGAGCCCTCAAGAACAATTAGTATTAATCCAATTGTCCCTAATACTGGAAGAATGAAAGAAAAGTCAGGAAGCTGAAACCCAAACCTTGTTGAAAGTTGTCTTATTGACCAACCCAAAATCAATAAAAGAATTACAGAGGGGATTTTTGTCTTTGAAGAAGTCAGATCGAACACATAAGCAATAATTAGAAGTAGACAAAATGTTATGATTATAGTTGTTGTCATTATTGGACATGTATAAATTACTCCACTATAATTTTTTTAACCGTATTACCTTTATTAGTAATAACCTTTACAAAATAAATTCCCTCTGTATCAATAGCTATTGTCGTTCCATCATTAACAGATAACAACTTTCCATCAACCGCATAAAGATTTATTTGTAAAATTTCTAAATCACTTTTAACTGTCACTTTTCCAGCTGATGGATTTGGGAACACTGAGATTTCAATATCTATTAATTCATCAATAGCATTTGGAGCTCCTAACTCCCCCCATCTTTTCTCAAATTCCTGCAAGTATATATTTGCAATTGTCGCATTATGAATAATAAGGGTATTTTCATCAGATTCATTCTCTGCATTATTACTCCAATTGTGAGATCCCGTTAGAACTATAGGATCAGAGCCTGCAATATTTCCATCTGCAATTGCATACTTATGATGAAATGAATTTGAAACTCCCATATGAGATCTCATATTTACACCATTAGTCTGAAGATTTGCAAACTCACTGCCCGTAGTATTTACATCTTCAATAATCCCTCTAATATTCACCCCAAACTGAGCATCTTTATCAATTATTGTTTGTGCTAAATCGTCTCGAGTAAAACTTAGAAGTCCGAATTCAAAAGTATAATCAACGCTTTCAATTACCTTAGAAATTTGATTGGTAGTTTGATCAGAGGGAGAAAAGTACACCTCAACATCAGAGCCTCCTACAATAAATTTATGTGGAGTGTTGTCTAATTTATTGGATCCAAAAACTCCTCCCCACATTTCATCAAACTCCATAGTATACGCTTTGGCTACCGCTTCATCCTGAATAAAAATAATATTATTATAGTCATTAAATAAATTACCTGGATTTGTCCAATTGGTAGAGCCTCCCATTATCCATGAATTATCAGTAGAATTTGCATCAACAATAATGAATTTATTATGCATAATTCCTGCTGGTGCAGGATCACGATAAACAATAGGAATGTTCGAATTTAATGAGGATAACATAGAATTCACCACATCATCATCAGCAATATAACGAACAGCAACCCCCCTATTATAAGCGGCATTTATTGCCGCTGCAATGGTAGCATCTGAAGCGTTATACACACAAATATCTAATGTGTTTTGAGCTAAATCCATATATGCAGCAATAGTATCGTTAATAGCAGTATTTATATCTTGAGCAGCTACTCCAGTTGAAAATGAATTATCCACTGAATGATTAAAGTATGGACGAATAACGCCTGATGAATTTGAAGCAGTTGAATATAGTCCAATAGATGAAAATGCAGTATCACTTCCATTAATCGAATAACATTCTACATAATAAAAAGTCGCTGGTGAAAGACCTGTTAAACTCATACTATGAGTTAAAGTATTTCCACCATTATTTAAAACTGTGCCAAATCCATTTGTTAATCCGTAATTACAATTAGTTGATGAAGAATCTGAAACGCTCCAGCTTAAATCAAAAGAAGTGGTAGTAATATTAGATTGAACTATTGCTGAAGTAAATATCAATACTCCTGTTTGTATAATATCAGCTGAGTCTCTTGGCAAAATTTGATACCCATCATTGGCTGGAGTTGAAAAAGTATATTGTGAAGAAATTCCAGTTAGGGTAACTAATCCCATTGGAATCATAGCGTTTACTAAAGGATGTCCAGTTTTTACATAAATTTTTCCTGTTTCGCTATTTGATACAAAATCATGTGTGCCAACTGTAAAAAGTGAGCCCCCATTATTGAAAAGTACATTTTCTATTTGTATCAACTCTCCTTCTGTGCTTTCACCAACTTGTAAGGGCGTAATCACTTGTGGAACCACTGAATTTCCAGCTGAATTTGTTGTAACCGAATTAACCGGTTGCATTTCCATTAATCCATTATAATTTACTAAAACTCCTGTTACAGTAACTTCCTCTCCTCTAACTACAGCTCCTAATACAGCAGGATCATAAAGAGCCATACCTGCGGTAGCATCCTCAATATAACGGATTGGGCCAAGTTCATCTCCATTAGTAACAATCCCAGTTATAGTGACTGTTGATCCTACTCCCATAGCTCTAGCTGCTGCAATATTTGCTTGCGAAAATGCTGTATAACTCAATAGAGTGGACAAAATAAAAATTGTTGTTTTTTTCATTATTATATTATTTAAGTATTATTTTTTATCCAATTAAAAACTAAATGTAGCCGACAAATTTAACCTTCTTCCAAGACCAAAAAATACCCCTGCTGATTTGGCATCAAAATCTTGGTAATTTGCATTATAAGGATCATTATTTTGAGCATCAGAAATATACATTTCATCAAATAGATTAAGTACGCTAAATGTTAAAGCCATTTTAGTTTTTTCTGAAATTTTAAATTTATATCCTGCATGCAAGTTTATCAAATTATAAGACGGAATCTTCCAACTTTCTCTACCTCCATTATCACCATTTAACGATAGAGGATCAAAATCAGAATAGTAATTATCAAAATAAGTGCCATTTAATTTTATGTACGAATTTTGAGATGGCTCATACCTAACACTTAACCCATATTGGGTTTGTGCGGCATCTCCAACATGAACCCCCTCAGCATCAAAAACTGCAATTATTTGATTACCAAAATCATCAATAATTGGATTATTATCATCATCTAAAAACCTTACGGTATCGGATGAAGTCCACTTCCAATCTCCTAAAGAAAGGAGCCCTTCAACACTTAAGTTATTTAAGATTCTATACACAAAATCCATTTCAAAACCTTTATGCAAAGCATCCATTCCATTAATATTTGCTCTATAAGTTATATCGTCAATCATAATTGAAACCCCTCCATCTGCTGGCTTATTTTCCCAAAGCGTATAATAGGCATTTACATTTGCCGAAAATTTTGAAGATCTATAAGAATAGCCTCCTTCTATCGCTTTTACTTCTTCATTTTTTATATCTCTAAATAGTGAATTGTCATAATAATAAACATTATTAAACCTTGGGGCTTTTGAAATAAACCCTAGATTAAAAAAGACATTATTACGATCATCCAAATTGAAATTTGCTCCTGACTTAATAGTAAGCCCTCTAATCCATTTCCAATCTGTTTCTGCTAATTTTGCTTCATCTGAATTCATAGTATAAGCAGTGCCATTATGCCAAATAGTATCTTCCACCATTTTTTTATGAGCTCCAATAAGATTCCCATCATTATCAAATTCTAATTCAGTTGCTACTGAAGTCCCTAATGCTTCCACATATGTAGTGTCGGCTAATACTAAATCTTTTTTACGGAAATAATCGATTCTTTTATAGCCAGAATTAGAAGCAGATATATTGCAAAATGTACTTATGGCTTCATTTTTATGTTCTACTTGATAAAAAATTCCACTCCATTTTACTATGCCATCATTGTGATATCCTACTATATCTCCCGCATTTTTTACTTGGGATTTTTGTGTTTTATTGGCATCATCAATAGCATAGTCAGCACCTAATAAATCATATACTTCTCTATAATGCTCTCCTTTATAATAACGCATATCTAATCCTCCAGAAAGTGAAATTTTATCAGATGCTTGGTAGCTTAGGGTAGATAATCCTCCGTACCAAAAATGATTATTAATAGAGCTTCTAAGATAGGTTCCAGCCTTATTTTGGGAATCAGAGTAAAGTGCATCTATATTATTTACATTAGCATTGTAGGCCTCTTGCAAATTGTATTGTCCATTAGTATCATAATTAGAAGAATTGCCACTTAAGCCTGTACCCCCACCATTTCCAATTGATAAATATACTATATTGGATACATAAAGTTTGTCATTAATTGTCCAAAAATCTCGCAACGAGAACTGAGGTTTATGGTAATAATTCTGGGATGTATTTAAAGTTTCTTTGTTATGAATAGTATCTCCATTTTCATCCAAGCTCCACCTGTCTAAATGCCCCCAATGTTTGTTGTATGCAATTCCTTTATTAACTATTCTTGCTGAAAAATCAGAAGTATCTCCAAGAGATCGAGCATAAGCTGTATCATAAGTAGCTATATCACTTTTATAAGATCTTTGTCCGTGTTTTTGAGGGGCTCCCATGGCAGATAGACTTAAAATATGATTGCCTAATTCTTTCTGAATTTTAGCATAATAAAAATAGCCT
>JACKQG010006374.1_pt1 | contig 12504 bp, 10 predicted proteins | sample 8237621 | NCBI WGS metagenome assembly JACKQG01 (sample SAMN15677084, study PRJNA649215) | marine metagenome | biome: marine; feature: Black Sea; material: saline water; isolation source: suspended particulate matter (SPM) from the Black Sea western gyre | collected 2013-06-09/2013-06-10 | depth...
CTAAAGTGAACTAAAGCGTCTAAAGTGAACTAAAGTTACTAAAAGAGGAAGAGCCTGATGACAGAAATGATATTTGTCAAGGAAGAATGGATAAAGGTTTTAGAGGGACTCAAAGAGGCCTACCGGATATTTGTCCCAGTCAAGGATGGGGACTTTCACAACTTCATGGCCTTTGATAAGGGTAAGATTCCCGACTTTGATTACCAGAACAGCAGGTTGTCCCCCAAATCAATGGTCTATCCCCAATCGGAACGTATGTTCGAATACGCCCTTGATAGGGCTGATTCTGAAGCAAATATCGTAAAGGAGTCTCCCAAGGATTATTCACCTAAGGCAGTTGTGGGGATACGGCCCTGTGACGTCCAGGCATTTCAGATCGTGAAGCGCAACTTCGACAATCCCGAGTATCGAGATCCCTGGTGGGTAAAGCATTTTGAATCGACCACATTAGTGGGTCTTGGCTGCGATAAGCCATGTTCCACGTGCTTCTGCACAGAGGTGGGAGGAGGGCCTTTCAACCAAGAAGGGCTTGATGTCCTTCTCTATGATATGGGGGAGACCTTTCTCGTTAAGGGTTTGACCGACAAGGGTGAGGCACTCTTGGGTAAAATAACCGGGGGGAGTCCTGCTGATGATCAGGCATTGAAAAATGCTGAAGATCTCGCTGCATCCGCATCCGAAAAAATCACCGCATCCATACCCACGAATAAGTTAAAGGAAAAGGTGTCAAACGATCTGTTCAATGCACCCTTCTGGGAAGATATAGCCTTCGCCTGTCTCAATTGCGGCACATGCACCTTTCTCTGCCCAACCTGCTGGTGTTTTGACATACAGGATGAGGTCTCAGGGAAAGAAGGAGACAGAATCAGGAACTGGGACTCCTGCATGTTCCCGCTATTTACCCTTCATGGCTCAGGTCATAACCCGAGAGACAGCAAATTCCAGCGCGTACGACAACGTTTCATGCACAAGCTGAAATACTATGTGGACAAATATGACAACGGCGTTCAATGCTCCGGATGCGGCCGCTGTGTTAGATACTGCCCGGTCAATATTGATATACGTGAAGTTTGCAAGTTGATGAATAATTACGAAAAGAAGTGACTAAAGTGACTAAAGTTTGAAGTGACTAAAGTTAAGGAACTTCGTGGCTTTATTTTAAGAAAAGTTCGCATAACTCCACTTTTTCAGTTTTTCCGTTTCCCACATTTGATCCCACTAACGGCTGGAAAAGCATAAAAGCCTTGGCCTTTACCATAATTTTAGTCACTTTAGTTCACTTTAGGCACTTTAGATCACTTAAGAAGGAGGATAGCTCCATTGGAAAATCCGTATTTACCCTATCCCGTTCAAATAGATAAGATTATCACCGAAACCGAGGACAGGAACCTGAAGACCTTCAGATTTACCTTCCTGAACCCGGAGAATGAGGAAAAATTCGCTTACACACCCGGGCAGTTTGCAGAGCTGTCCATAGCGGGAAAAGGAGAGATCCCCATCGGGATAGCGTCTTCGCCCACAGAGAAGGGGTTCGTCACTTTCACTGTAAATAAGACGGGAGTTGTCACCACTTATCTTCACAACATGAAGGAAGGGGACGTGATGGGAATCCGCGGGCCTCTCGGCAACTGGTACCCGTGGAAGGAAATGGAAGGAAAAAATGTGGTAATCGTAGGAGGTGGATTTGCCTTTACCACATTGAGATCCAGCATCATTTATATGATAGATCCTGCCAATCGCTCCAAATTCAAGGATATCACCGTGGTGTATGGCGCCAGAACCCCTGGCATGCTACTTTATAAAGATGAATTAGCCCAGTGGGAGCAGCGGGATGACATCAACATGCATATCACGGTTGACGGTACGGATGACCCTGACTGGAAATACAACACCGGTTTTGTGCCCACCATAACCGAAGAAAAGATTACCAGCGCGGATAATGCCATTGCCATCGTGTGCGGCCCGCCTATCATGATCAAGTTCACACAGCCGGTACTGGAAAAACTCGGATTCCCGCCAGAACGGATTATCCTCTCTCTCGAAATGCGAATGAAGTGCGGCATCGGCATCTGTGGCCGCTGCAATATCGGGGATCAGTACGTGTGCAAGGACGGCCCTGTCTTCTCATTAGCACAGCTCAAGGAAATGCCGTCGGAATATTAAAGTTGCTGCAAAACACCCGCCCTCGGACAGCCTCCTTGCTCTACAATTGCACAAAAACCCCGTTACTCTGAAGACATGGATAGCGGAGTTTATTGTTCTTCCGGTACCCAAGGCAATAGCATTTTCTTAGATACACGCTGAATTTTGAAATTTTCCGGACGCCCAGAGGCCTCACACTTTCCTTAGCCCTAACTATGATCTGGGGAGGACTGAAAACATGAAGCATTTGAATTTACGTGGTTTTCCTATGGCTTTGTTGCTTATGATGGTCGGTATTTTCATGCTCAAAGGGTGCGATAGCGGTGAAAAAGCAGTAGATAAGGTCACTGGGAACCAAGACGTCAAGCAGTACCATAAACTGAAAAAAGATATCGAAAAGATAGCTGACCAGCAGGCGAAAAGGTACAATGAAATCTCGGATGAAAATAACAGGGAGGGCGAAGAAAAGCGATGATGGTGATGGATTTCGGGTGCTACAAGGCAAGAAACCTATGACCATAATGAAATTTTATTGCCTTTAAATTAGTTGAATATTCTCTCTTGTATTATTCCGGTGTGTTATGTAAAATAATCTCAATCGGTTCCTGAATCGGACAGGCCTCTATTAGAACCCACCTTCACTAAACTGAACCGCAACCGAGATATAGCCGGCCGATCCCAGAGCCTGGTTCTACATATTTAATTGGCGATTTCTAATACTTCAGACAGACTCCTGAAAAACAGCATCTACGGCCGCTATGCGGTGTTTTTGAAAAGTTTTAGAATCTATACCCAGGCGTTTCTTACCTTTCGGCAAAAAATTAAATAAAAACTACTAACTATTAGGAGGGCTTATGTCAGATGAATTGAAAGTTCAAGAAAAGAGTATCGACCCTGCTGTCCAGCAAATGATTTCCAAGGCTGATGAAAAAGGAATTGTCACGGTCTGGGACAGGTATGAAGCCATGACCCCTCAGTGCGGTTTTGGCGATACAGGGCTTTGCTGCCGTCACTGTCTCCAGGGCCCTTGCAGGATAAACCCCTTTGGGGAAGAGCCAAAAACAGGAATATGCGGAGCCACTGCAGACGTTATGGTGGCCAGGGGGCTGGATAGAGCCATAGCTGCAGGAACAGCTGCCCATTCGGGACATGCCAAGCACCTTGCACACACTATGATGAAAATGGCCAAAGGAGAAGCCAAAGACTATTCCATCAAGGATGGTGACAAGCTCAAAGCCGTTGCCGGGCGTCTTGGAATTGCCGTGGAAGGCAGGGAAGATATGGAGATCGCAAAGGATGTTGCAGCGGCTGCCCTGGCTGATTTTCATGAAAAAGAAACCCCTGTTTTATGGGCTGCCACCGTTGTGACGCCGGGCCGTGTAAAGGTGCTTTCGGATCTGGGTGCGGTCCCGAAAGGCATTGACCACGAGGTTTCTGAAATTATGCACCGGACTCTGTACGGTGTCGATGCGGATGCCGTCAATCTGCTAATTGCCGGAATCAGATGTGGTGTGGCTGATCTTGCAGGATGCTACATGGGTACTGACCTCGCTGACATCATGTTCGGGACACCCACCCCCGTGGTATCCAAAGCCAATATGGGAACCCTGAAACAAGATATGGTCAATATAGCTGTTCATGGGCATAATCCGGTCCTTTCAGAAATAATCGTTGCCGTTGCAGATGACATGAAAAAGGAGGCCGTTGACGCCGGAGCTGCTGGAATAAATATTGTGGGCGTATGCTGTACCGGAAACGAACTCATGGAACGTCATGGCATACCTTCGTGCACACATTCGGTAAGCCAGGAAATGGCCATGCTGACAGGTGCCGTCGACGCCATGGTTGTCGACTATCAATGTATTATGCCGTCAGTTGTTACGGTTGCTGAATGTATGGGAACAAAAATCGTTACCACGATGGATCTTTGCAAGATTACCGGAGCAGAACACATAGAATTTAGGGAAGAGGCCGCGGTTGAAAAGGCAAAGGAAGTCATACGGGTGGCCATAGAGGTCTTTGATCGCAGAAAAGGTAAACCGGTTGATATTCCTGATATTGAGAATACCGTAATTGCAGGATTTTCGGTTGAATCTATTGTGGCCGCTCTTTCCAAACTGGACGCGGAGGACCCGCTAAAGCCCCTTGTTGATAATATAAAAAACGGTAACATCAGAGGGGTATGTCTGTTTGCAGGATGTAATAATGTGAAGGTGCCTCAGGATAAAAACTTTAAGATAATGGCGGAAAGACTTCTAAAGGAAAATGTACTGGTTGTTGCCACAGGGTGCGGTGCCGGTGCGTTGATGAGACATGGGTTCATGGATCCTGCAAATGTGGACAAGTTATGCGGGGAGGGTTTGAAAGCTGTTCTTACGGCCATAGGTGAGGCAAACGGGCTGAACGGGCCGCTTCCGCCAGTATTACATCTCGGTTCATGTGTTGACAATTCAAGGGCTGTGGCGCTCACAGTAGCTGTCGCCAACTATCTCGGTGTTGACACCGACAAACTGCCCGTGGTTGCTTCGGCTGCCGAGGCCGTATCGGAAAAAGCGGTTTCCATTGGGGTATATGCCGTGGCTGCCGGTCTTCCCACACACGTTGGGGTTATGCTGCCGGTCCTCGGGAGCCCTGCGGTTACAGAGATTCTCACGGACAAGGTAAAGGAGTTGACAGGTGGATATTTTATCGTGGATCTTGATCCTGAATCGTCGGCTGACAAACTTTTGGCGGCTATTGATGAACGCCGTAAAGGTCTCGGACTTTGATGCGGTTTCCGGCTTTTTTTGCAAGCCCAACAATCATAAAATGGAAACAAGGAGTTAGCCATGTCTCAGCCAAAAGAAATATTTGTTGTAATGAGCAGATGTACCGCATGCAAAACCTGCGAAATTGCATGCGCAGTGGAACATTCTGGAAGCAAGAATCTATATGGTGCGATTTCGGAAAAACCAATACCCAAAAGCCGCGTCTATGTGGAATGGGTAGCTCCAGACGGGAAAGTGCCTATTGTATGCCGGCACTGTGAGGATGCTCCCTGCATGCATGCCTGTATCAGCGGCGCCATAAGCCGGGATGACGAGGGGGTTGTGATTACCGACAGCGATAAATGTATAGGGTGCTGGACCTGCGTAATGGTCTGCCCTTACGGCGTTATCGGCCGGCACCTGGAAGAGCACAAGGCTTATCGCTGCGACCGGTGCCCGGACAGAGAAATTCCGGCCTGTGTGAGTTCATGCCCCACAGAGGCGCTGGTCTACCAGACTGTTGATGCCTTTTCAAGTGATGCACGAAAAGATGTTGCCGGTGAAATGCTCGCCGGAGAAGGGGATTGAAATGGCAGAGGATAAAGCCAGGTATGTAATAACAGGAGGCAGCGCAGCCGGGATGGCGGCCGCGCAGGCCATTACGGAGCAGGATCTAAATGGTATTATTACAGTGCTGTCGGAAGAACCGGATATGCCGTATTTCAGGCCTTTGATACCCTATATGGTGACCGGAAAAAAGAGTGCCGGAGATATGCAGATGTCGGGCAACGGGCCTTATAAAGGATCCGGTATTGATATCCATGTAAATTCAAGGGTTGATTCTGTGAATGTCTCTGAAAGGACGGTAAGCATAAACGGCCAAGGGAATATATCCTATGACAAGCTGCTCCTTGCAACCGGAAGCCGCCCATACCTTCCGCCGGAGATTAAAGGGGCCGATGCAAATGGTGTCTTTGCGCTTCGTACGCTGGCCGACGCTAAGGCCATGGCCGAAAGAGTGAGTGTGACAGATCATGCCGTAATGATCGGGGGCGGTCTGCTTAATCTCAAGGCAGCATTTGCTCTTTTGGAGAGGGGTGTAAAAGTCACTTTGGTTGTTTACTCTCCGGAAGTGCTTTCACAGCTTATGGAGCCTGATGATGCCTTGTTGATCCGTAATGCCTTGGACAGGGCCGGTTTGAAAATAAAAACCGGGTGCAGCGCAACAGGTATCCTGTCCGACAAAAGCGGTGTTACGGGAGTTAGCCTTGATGACGGATCCGAGATGCCCTGTCAGATGATCTGTATCGGCAAAGGGGTAAGGCCTAATGTCGACTTTTTATCCGGCAGTGAGATAATAATAGACCAGGGTATCGTTGTGAACAGGTATACAGCCTGCAACACGCCGGGCACCTACGCTGCAGGCGATGTTGCGGTCACCTTTGATCCTGTAACAGGTGAAAGGATAATGACTGGTTTGTGGACAAACGCTGTGGAGATGGGAAGGTGTGCCGGCTATAACATGACAGGCAGAAAGACTGCCTATTCAGGCACCTTTGGCATCATGAATGCTACTCAGATTGCGGATGAACCCTTTGTCTCGATGGGCATTGTACATACTAAGAATACTGATTATGAAGTGCATGTTCGTAACACCGGATCAACGTACCGTAAGGTGGTTTTCAGCCCGGATAATGACCGACTGCTTGGAGTGCTGTTTATAGGCGACATCACAGGTGCCGGGATGTACCGATATGTGATACGGGAAAACATGCCGATTAACGAGATAAAATCCCTTATAATAAATCAGAGGCTGCATTATGGGCATTTTATAAGGAACTGACGGACAGGAAATTTTTGGCAGAATAATTACAAACACTTGAATCCTTGACCCCTGGCATCCTTGGACCCTCTTCTCCAACTAAATTGGAGAAGAACCATTACAACTTGATTATTTATTAAAAAACCCCGTCTGAAATTGAACGGGGTTTTACTATGGCCATATGACCAGTGCATAGAGGATCATTTCGATGTGAGTGTTGACAACCTGAAAAATAAGGATTCTAACCGGGTCGTCGTTACCGATGCCGCAGTGATTACAGGACTGGGAAACAACCTGGAGTCATTGTGGCAGGGACTCATGGCGAATGAAACCGCCATCCGGCCGATCACGCGCTTTCCGGTAGATCAGGACTTCTACAAGGCAAAAATTGCAGCCCATATTGATGATTTAGAAGCTGCCAACAACCGTTCCATGCTTGAGCATTTACTGGACCGCCTTGTCCTTGAGCTGGGATCGGTGCCGTCTGATTCCGCCCTGATTACCGCGACCATAAAGGCAGGTGCCGATAATCTGGAGTCATTTTGTAGAGGCGGACAGGCCAATTTTCAGGATGTATTGCTGTCTTCCATAGCGAATATCGTCGGCCCCAAACTCGGTCTGATCTGTAACGGCATATGTATCAGCGCCTCCTGTGCCTCATCTACCATTGCCGTCGCCCATGGTGCTGCGCTGATTGAATCAGGCAGAGCCGAGGTCGTGCTGGTCTGTTGTGCGGACCTGATCACGGAATATCACTTTTCGGGTTTTTCCGCATTAAAGGCATTGTCACCGTTTCCCTGCCGACCTTTTGACCGCGACCGCAAGGGTCTGTCGCTCGGAGAGGGAGCAGCGGCATTACTGTTGATGAATGCCGATCGGGCACGCCGGGAAAATCGGAACCGGCTGGGCTCCCTGCTTGGTTGGGGTATTTCCAACGATGCCACTCATATTACAGCACCTGCCAAGAGTGGTCGAGGTCTGGTTCAGGCCGTTGATCAAGCCCTGAAGACAGCGAAAAGAAAACCGGAACACATTACTGCCATTAATGCCCATGGAACCGGTACAGTTTATAATGACTTAATGGAACTCAACGCTTTCCGGCAGGTGTTTGGTGAGCGCAAGGTACCTATGTATTCCATAAAAGGCGCCATCGGACATACCCTGGGAGCGGCCGGAGCCATCGAGGTTGCCCTTGGTTTAAAAGCTCTTTCGAGCCGGGTGATCCCCCTGACAGTCGGGTTTGCAAATCCGGAAAAAGGCGCCGAAGGTCAGGTCAGCTCTGAATCGCAGCCGGTTTCCGGGGACTATCTTTTAACCACCAATTCGGGATTCGGCGGTGTTAATGCCGCCCTTGTCTTAGGGAGATAATTCGACCTTGGGTGTTCATATTACAGGAATCGGATGGGTGACCGCGGCAAGCATGGGATGCGGCAGGGATCATGAGCGTTTTACCATGCCGTGGGGGCCACTGCCCGAAATCAATCCATCAGACATGTTTAAAATGCCTTATCCGAATTTCAGACGCATGGATAAATACTCCCGGCTGGGATTGACGGCTATTGGTTTGGCTCTCATAGATGCTGGTCTGTCTGAGTGGACCCGGGAACGTAAAATCGGTATCGTCGCATCCACAGTATATGGTTGTCTGGAGACGGATGTCGACTATTATAAGACGGTAATCCCTGACAGAGGGGCCAATGCCAGTCCGGCCCTGTTTTCATATACCCTGGCCAACAGTTACCTCGGAGAGGCCGCGATCCGCTTTGGACTTACGGGGACCAATTATGTCCTCACCGAACAGCATCCTACCGGATTAGCCGGTTTGCAAACCGCACTGGATCATATTATCCGGGGAGATGTGGAACAAATTCTTGGTGGTGTTTGTGATGTGGGTTGTCCACAGATTTTTGGCAAACCAGGTATAGTACCGCCCGGTGCGGTTTTTTTTATGATTGAAAAGTCGTTTGCCCGGAAAATTTCATCATATGGTGAATTATCTATGGATGAGAAAGGTGGCATAATTTATAATGGGAGCGAAATTAAAGATATCGCCATCCTTGTTCAGAAATGCTTAGATGGATTTCACCATGCTTAGTTCCTGTAAATCAATTGTAGAGGTTTTTGTTAAAAAAACGCTGGAACATCCAGACCGGATTGCGATAACTCTCATTTCCGATGATGATTCTGAAGAAAAAATTTCTTACGGTCAATTGCATAGTAAAGCAAGTTCCTGTGCCCGGATACTGCAGTCCAATGGTATTAAAAAACAGGATATTGTCATTATTTGTCTTAACCACTCACCTGAGCTTGTAGCGGCTTTCTGGGGGATCCTCTATGCCGGGGCTATCCCAGTCATTTCCCATTATCCGGAGCAAGTACCTAACCGGGATAAATTCAAAGAACAGATCTGCAGTTTTGTCAAAAACTCCGGTGCCCGGGGTGTAATAGCCTTACCGGAGCTGAAGATTGGACTCGGTGGTTCCCTAAGAGATTTAGACTGTCAGGCAATAAGTGCAATGGAAATTCTAACCCGGCCCGGCAATATGGATTTATCCATGCCCAGGGACTATGCTTCTCGGGAACAGACTGCCTATATTCAATACACCAGCGGTTCTACCGGGCGACAAAAAGGAGTAAGGCTTTCGCATCGAGCTATTTTGAATTTTATCCAATCTTATACAGTGGCCTTAGATATACGTCCGAAAGATGTAATTGTTAACTGGCCGCCCCTCTACCACGATTTAGGTCTTTTTTCAGGCGTAGTCCTGCCGCTCACCATCGGTATTCCATTAGTCTTAATGTCTCCATTCAAATGGGTCCGCAACCCGAAGGCCCTTTTAGAGATCGTCCAAAAGCATGGAGGCACGCACTGCATATTTCCTAATTTTGGTTTGAATCACACCCTCCGAAGCGTGAGAAATCAGGACCTGAAAGAATTGGATCTCAGCACTTTACGATTTGTAGGCCTCGGAGGTGAACCGATCCTTTATGACAGCATAAAAGATTTCTTTGATTTTTTTAAAGATTTTGGATTAGCAGCCACAGCCATAAAACCGGGGTACGGCATGGCGGAAAACACCCTGGCAGCTACCGTAACCAGAATGGAGGATGAAGTTTCGGTTGACTGGGTTGATGTACGTTCTCTTTATGATAAAAGAAAGGCTGTGCCTGTTGATTCGGACAAAAAGGGGTCTCTCCCTCTCGTAAGTTGTGGATTGCCGCTGGACGGTGTGGATGTGGGTATTGTCGATTCAAGCAGAAGCCACCTGCCTGAAAGATCAGTCGGCGAAATTGCCATCCGTACAGGTTTTCTATTCAACGGTTATCACCAGAATCCCGAACTGACGGCCAATGTAATGCAGGACGGTTGGTATTATACGGGTGATATCGGCTATCTCGCTAAAGGACATCTTTATGTATGCGGTCGCAAGAAAGATCTGATTATTAAAGGCGGTCAAAACATTCATCCTGAGGATCTGGAAACCGTAGCAAATTCAGTTTCCGGTATTAGGCCCGGCAGAGCGGTTGCTTTTGGAACCGATGATACAAGCACCGGAACTGAAAAAATTGTTATGGTCTGCGAACTGACGTCCGGTACCCCCAAAGAAGAAAGAGGGAATATCGGTCGTGAATTACGTCGCCGCATCTTTCATGAATTGTATGTTTCGGTCTCCAGAATCCGCTTTGTTGAGTCCGGATGGATAGTTAAAACCTATAACGGCAGAATGGTCCGATCCGCCAACAGGATGAAGTATTTGAAGGATCAAATATGACACACCCGTAAAAAGTCAATGGCCCCTTTTCGTCATTCCCGCAAACCTTGTCCTCGACCTGATCGGGGAGCGGGAATCCAGGGAAATCAATCACTTCTGCAAAATACCGCCCTTTGGTCCATTAGCTTCTAATAAGAATTGTCAAATATAATCGGCGTTGAGGCACCCCCTGACCGATAGGAGTTGACACATTCAATATACTCATCCTTCACCATTTTGCCGATACCGCACCAGTAGGCCGGCCAGTTGGTATCATCGATGTTGTTGGCAGCGTTATGCCCCGAGTAATAGAAACCTCTGTAGTTCTGCTGGCTAAGCACATCTGTTGCCAGTTTCGGGAAAAGAGACGTCAGGGATAATTCCAAGGGCATTTCGGTGATGTAGGCCTCAGAGAAAACATAATAATTGCTGAATTCTGGAGATGCGCTGCCCAAATGGCAGGCCACTGAGCGATAATCAAGCAGCTCCCAGTTTTCTCTGTCCATGGTAACGACCCTGAAAGCCGGGTCGTTGCCAAAGATAGGGCTCACAGAAGGGACGGTTATGGTCGCCTTATACGCAATGCTGTCATTTTCAAGAAGGAGCTTGTATTCATCCATGTGAGTATGGGCAGAGAAAACCACTTCAATGACATGCTCGTAGCGCTTGCATATCTCCAAGAATAGTTCATGGTACTCTTCTTTCCAGAAGCTGTCAGCATTGGAAATATACCCTGATTTGTCCATATAAGTGCTGACGGTGCCGAAAATGTCAACTCCGGGCGGGATGTGTGTGATGAGCCAGACCTTCTTACCTGCACTACCGGCCTCGGCCAGGGTCAGCTCAAGCCAGTCCAATTGTTTTAGAGCGATGTCATCCCCTTCATCGGCGTTATTTTCAATCCTGTGTCGGGAAAAGAGGATGCTGTTGAGACAGACAAAGAGGGCCTTGGATCCCGGTGGATCGGCTACATAGTACCCGCCGGCAGGGTAGGTTTTGAAGAAGTCTTCGGAATCTGCACCACCAAGGAGAAGGGTAGAGTAAAATTCTTCAGCTGTATCGGCCAGAAACTTTCCTCCGGGAACAATCTTATAGTCCCCGGCGTATGAGTCATTGTTGCCGAGAGTGAATATTACCGGAAGATCCCCGAACCGTTCACGGACCTGTGAGGCGAAGAAAACTACCGTTTTGTAAACAAACGAACGAAGGGCCTCTTCATCTTCTTTTCCGTAGAGATCGAAAAATTTTTCAGGGAATTTGTGGGCGAGGATGTCACCCGGAAAAAGGAGCACGGGGCTGGAACCGATTTCCATCAGCGCCGAGTCCAGGGCCCGGGTAAGGAGCGGGTAGTTGCTTTCGTTCCCCCACAACAGGGGTTCTGTTATACTGGAGGTTTGAAATATTGAGGCCCATTGCTCTACAGGAGAATTAACCAGGTCGTCAAAGAGGCCAGGGTCGTAGAAGGGGGTAAAATGAATGTCCGAGATGATCACGAGAGGGACAGTCCCCCGTGTAGACCCATTGGAAGAACTGTCCCCACATCCTGTAACAAAAGCAAGAGCTATAGCTACGAGTAGAAAGAAAATATGGCTGCGTCGTTTTTTGCCCAAAGTCACATACATTTCATTCGAGATATGATTAACAGTGGTGTTTTAAACAGCTCACGGGTTCAGGGTTTAAAGGTTCAGGTGAACCTGAGAACCTTCCATCAGATAAAGCCCTATTCCCCTTCATGCCCAGCGCTCCTAATACCTGGTGATGCAAATGACGCGCATAAGATTCTTTCAAAAGCGCTAAGCACTTTCCGCACCTACGTTCCCCCTTGATCACCAGGGCACTTTCCCCGGAAGAACTATCTTTACGATTTTCATTTCTTGCACATATCTTTACGATATCATATAGCTACCATGACAGCACGGTATTTTTAACCCAAGGACAGGGCTCGAGATCGTAGTTGGCCTGCGCCGGTGGGGAGACGCGGAACGTCTCCATTAATCCTATGACACAAACCATAGCCTATCAGCTGACCTTTTTAGTCTGT
>JACKQG010006375.1_pt1 | contig 12503 bp, 7 predicted proteins | sample 8237621 | NCBI WGS metagenome assembly JACKQG01 (sample SAMN15677084, study PRJNA649215) | marine metagenome | biome: marine; feature: Black Sea; material: saline water; isolation source: suspended particulate matter (SPM) from the Black Sea western gyre | collected 2013-06-09/2013-06-10 | depth...
CCGAGTAATGCCACCTTCAGTTTGCTTTTTGGACAAGGCAGGCGGGACGCCTGCGATACGTACCGCAGGCGTCCCGCCTGCAAACACACAAATCAATCTGAAGACAGTATACGTCGTTATTTCTGATCTGCGGTCTGCCCTGAGCAACGCCGAAGCGGTTCATTCGGAGAGTTCGCCCCACCCAAAAGCTCGTTTTCCAATGTTTGGAAAAAAGTAAAAACATCCAACGCAGTTGGTTCCAAGGTTTGGAAGCCCTGTGTTTCTCTGCGGCCTCTGTGGTGAACTTTTTACCGAATGAAGTGACAGGAGACGGTTTGGCGGAGAGCGTCGGCGATGATGCGGATGCCGCCGTTTCCCGAAATGTCGGCGGCGTCGATGACGCGGACGGTGTCGATCCATTTTCCAGCGGAGGGAACGAGGTCGAGCAGTTTGCTGGGCGATTCTTCGAAGAATTTCGTATTGAGGTAGTTCTTCCCTTTGTTGGGGAAAAGCGCGAGGTAGAGCATGTCCATTTCAACGAGCTCATTGAGGAAGTGAGTTCCGAGCGAGACATCCGGCACGAGGTTGTCGTGCATGGCGACGATTTCGCAGAGGATGGAGACGGTGTTGATATCGCAGAAGGAGACGGGAATGCCGAGCGACGGGCTGCTGGTTCCCCAGCGGCCGGGGCCGATGATCATGACGTTTTCGGGCGCGTCTTTTTTCTCCGCGCGGTTGATGTCGCCGATCAGCCGGGCAATTTCGTGGCGGGAGTTGACGGGTAGCTGCCCGTAGCGTTCGGGGACGATGTAGATGAACCGGTTGATTTGTTCGACGCGACTTTGGCCGACCACGGCGCCGTGTGCTTCGACGATGCGGTCTTCGTCGGCCACATCAATTTCAGGCAGGTCGATGGTTTCTGAGCCTTTCACCTGAAGCGGGCGGCACTGGAGCAGGTTGATGTGATACTGCTTTTCGTCGATGAAGTTGGCGGTGAACTCGATGTCGACGGGGTGGGTGTAGGCGTGGGCGAGTGTGTCGAGGATTTCGCGGATGTCGGCGACAAAGCCGGTCTCGGTGAGGAGCTTGTCGAAGGTGAGGATGCGGTGGGGGGTTGCGCTGCGCGGCTGGCTCGGATCGATCTGGGCGAAGAGTTCAACCGGCAGGTTGTCAGCGTCTTTGGTGAGATCTTGAAAATAGTCGGAGACGAGCTGGTTGGCTTCGAGATCGAGATAGTCAACGCGCCGTTGGGTGTATTGCGCGACTTCGTCGAAGTTGGCTTCGGGCCGCTTGTCGGGCGCGTTGAGCGCGACGATCCGGGTGTAATCATCGTCGGCCTGGTCGACCGCCCGGGTGCCGAGGCCGAAGACGAGCCGCATGACGCCCGCTTTGGGGTCGATGCTTTCGTGCCAGGCGTAGGGGTTAAAGGAAAATCCGACGCCGGCGGTTTCGGGGTAGAAGTTCCGCCCGTGCATGGTTCCGGAAACACGCATGACGAGCAGGGCCATCTGCTCGTCCTTATCGAGCATGCCGCGGCGCGCGCGGTAGCGCAGCGCCCGCTCGCTCATCGAGCTGGCGTAGATTCGTTTGACGGCGGCGAGGAAGTCCTGCATGCGCCGTTCGCGCGGGCCTTGGTTGACGCAAAAGACGCTTTCGTATTTTCCGGCAAACGAGTTTCCGAAATTGTCTTCGAGCAGAGAGGAGGAGCGCACGATAAAGGGGGACTGCCCGAAGTAATCAAGCATTTCATCGAACTGCTTCATGATGTAGTCGGGAAAGTCGCCGGTGATGATCCGGCGGCGTGCCTGTTCGGCACCGCTCAGGAATTTTTCAGGGTCGCGCTGGTTCTGCCGCACCCACCAGATGCCGTTGCGCACGAGGAAGGTGAAGAACGCATCCGATCCGATAAAGAAGGAGTCTTGCGCTTCGAGCAGTTCGATGAAGCGGGGATTGGTCTTTCTGACGATGGCGCGCGCGAGCAGCATTCCGACCGTTTTGCCGCCGATCAGTCCGGTGCCGATCATTCGTTTGCGGATGTCGAGAATATCCTGCAACGTGAGATAGCGCGCGACCAGTTTTTGCATGCTCTCGTCGCGCGAGATCACCATCCGCACCAGTTGCTCGTAGATCGACTTTCCTTTTTCCGGCAGGTCGGGGCGGTACTCGCCGGAGGTGATCAGTTCGCGGGCCTGCAGGAAGGAGGCGTCCCAGAAGCCGAGGCTGCTGTCGGAGTCCAGGCCCGACCATTTGGATGAGGTCAGAATTTCTGAAATGACGGCGCTGGAGGTTACTGGGCTGAAGTCATCGCCATGACGTACATGAAGCGTGTTCATAGTGGGCGAGTAGCGGTGTTGCACTTTGATTGGCCGGACGTAGAGTTCGTCTTTGTGGTAGTAGACATCCAGAAAAAGCTGGGTGGTGTTTTGGATCGGGGTAATGGCGTGAGATGTGTGGTAGTTGCGGTAAAGTGCGAAATAGGCAACCGTCTCCATGTCGAAGAGATAGGGACAGGTCAGCATAAAGAAATTGCCCAGCATCTGGTCGGAATACCAATCGATGGCCAGTCGCGACAGGCAGTCGAAGACATAAAATGCTCCAAGCCCCGCCTCTTCGATCGCGGCATGAATTTGTGCGATAAAATTTTCGAAGCCTTCCTCGGGATCAATCTCGTGAATTTCCGCGCCCATCTCTTCGGTGACGAGCGCCTGATGGCGGGCGTAGCGGAAATAGATCAGTTTGCGGCCGTTTTTCACTGCGGCTTTGCAGTATGGGGTGACAAGCTCCTGATACTCCTCAATCGAATCGACTTGCCAGACAATGTTGTCGCCGGTCAGGACGCCCTTCAGTGCTTTATCGAGACCTGAAAGCCCAGTGGTCAGTCCTGCGTCAATTGTACTCATAGAAGCTCATCCTTTTGCTGGCCGTCGATGCTACTGTGCGAGCCTTTCGGTTGCAAGAGCGAGAGACGTGTTCCCGCAACCCATCATGTTATGCGCATATGCGCATAAGATAATAATACGCCAAAACCGTTAACCCTTTGAAAACGTGGCACTATTGGAATGCGCAGAAAACACGGAACGCCCCAACGGTTGGAAAAAGTCGGGCAAACGTTTCCAAACGTTGGAAAATTCTGTCGACTGATCTCTGATGTCTGACTCCTGATCTCTGATCTCTGATCTTTGATCTCTGACTCCTGACCCCTGATCTTTGGCCTCTGGCGTTTAGAGTGCGGCGAGGCGGTCTTTGAGTTCGGTGTAGTGGAAGAGGCGGTTGAAGTCGACGAGGCTCGACAGCGCGCTCGATTCAATTCGCAGTCCGGTCTCTTCAAAAATCGACATGGGGTTGAGTCCGCCGATGATGATGGCGCCGACACGCTGCGGGCCGACGGATACGCCGTAGAGGCTTTGGCCGGGGCTGCCGAGGCAGAGCAGGCTGCCGAGCCCGAGGGTTTCGAGCTGTTCGGAAATGCTGCGGACCGCATCGGCGCTGTCGGCCGGAAATTCGCGGAAGCTGGCCCCGATGCGGCCGTTGCCGGTGGTGACGGCTCCCATATAGTCGGCCATACCGCTGCGGATGAAGACAACGAGCGGGTCGATGCTGGTTCCGTCGTAGTGGATGATGTCGACGAAGCGGGTGGGGTCGCCGTCGCGCAGCTCGAGCAGTCCGCCGAAGCGCGAGAAGGTGGGGATGCCGCGGCGAAGCAGGACGCCGTTGAGTGTGATGGAGCAGACGGTGCCGATGCCGATGTAGCCTTCGGGGATGTTGATGCCGACGTTATCGTCGCCCGATTCAAAGAGGGCGAGGAGTTTGCCCATGGAGTAGCCTTTGGAGAATACTTTTTCGATGAGCTTGCGACGCTCGTCGGTGAATTCGTTGAGCGGAACGGCGGAGACGTTGACGACGACGGAGCCGCGACGGAGGGCGGGGTCGAAATCCATGCTGTAGGCCATGGCGTCAATTTTGCCGGATAGCAGGCCGATGCGCTCCATGACGCGGGAGGTGCCGGCCTCGCGTTTGCCTTTGTCGGTGATGATCCGTCCGCGCCGCCCGCGGTTTTCGGTGAGGCCTTCTTGATCGAGCTCCTGCAAGTAGAGGCGGACGGTACGCTCGCTGATGTCCACATCCTGTGTATTTAGCAGTTCGGTAATGCCGGCACTGCTGAGCGAGCCGTTACTGCGGTGCAGAATCTCTAGAATCGCCAGCCGTTTCTTCTCACGCTTATCCATAGGTCAAACCTCCAATTTCGGCAAAATTGCCGATAAGTGTTTTTTATGCAAGCTTTTTGATAAATCTTTTGCCCACTGATCGGATTTAAGTTATATAGACCTCCTGTTTATCGGCAAAAAATTGTCGTAACAGCGGCAACGAATTGCCGATGGAGGTTAACAAATTAGAGAAGGAGCAATCATGAGTTATGTAGAACGCGTATGGGAAAAAGTCTCCCAGCGGAACGCCGGGGAAGTGGAATTCCTGCAGGCCGTCCGTGAGGTGCTGGACTCGCTGGAACCGGTGATGGCAAAGAATCCGCAGTATGAAGCGGCGGGAATTCTGGAGCGTATCGTTGAGCCGGAACGTCAGATTATATTCCGTGTTCCGTGGAGAGATGATCAGGGCAAAACCCAAGTCAACCGCGGCTTCCGTTTTGAATTCAACAGCGCACTTGGCCCGTACAAAGGCGGCCTTCGTTTTCACCCGACGGTGAATCAGAGCATCCTGAAGTTTCTCGGTTTCGAACAGGTGTTCAAAAACGCGCTCACCACGCTTCCGATGGGTGGCGGTAAAGGCGGATCCGACTTCGATCCCAAAGGGAAATCGGACAACGAAGTGATGAGCTTCTGCCAGTCCTTCATGACAGAACTGCAGCGTCATATCGGCCAGGACACCGACGTGCCCGCCGGGGACATTGGCGTTGGCGGTCGCGAAATCGGCTTTATGTTCGGACAGTACAAGCGCATCCGCAACGAATTCACCGGCGTGCTGACCGGTAAAGGTCTCGGCTGGGGCGGCTCGCTGATTCGTCCGGAAGCAACCGGCTACGGCGCGGTCTACTTCGCTCAGGAAATGCTCAAAACCTGCAACGATACCTTTGAAGGTAAAATCTGCACCGTGTCGGGTTCCGGCAATGTGGCGCAGTACACCGTCCAAAAGATCAACGAACTGGGCGGTAAAGTGGTGACGCTTTCCGACTCTGCCGGAACGATCTACGATAAAGACGGAATCGATGCGGAAAAACTGGCTTGGGTGATGGATCTCAAAAACGTCCGCCGCGGCCGCATCAGCGAATACGCCAAAGAGTTTGGTGCCGAGTATCTCGAAGGACAGCGCCCGTGGGGAATCAAGTGCTCCTGCGCATTCCCGAGCGCCACGCAGAACGAAATCAACGGCGAAGACGCCAAAACCTTGCTGGACAACGGGTGCTTCGTCGTCAGCGAAGGCGCCAACATGCCGAGCACCCCGGAAGCGGTGGATCTGTTCGTTGAGAAGAAAATTCTCTACGGCCCCGGCAAAGCGGCTAACGCCGGCGGGGTGGCAACATCCGGTCTGGAAATGAGCCAGAATTCCATGCGCCTGAAATGGACTCGCGAAGAAGTTGACAGCAAACTCAATGGCATCATGGTCAGCATTCACGAAGCCGCCCGCGCGGCCGCCGAGGAATATGGCCAGCCGGGCAACTATGTCCTGGGTGCGAACATCGCCGGGTTCACGAAAGTGGCCGACGCGATGCTCGATCAGGGTGTTGTCTAACCAAAAAAAACAGATCGGCGGGTTGCCTTGGCGGCCCGCCGAATGGTTGACTTCCTTTCTCCCTCGGGGAAGGGAAGTTTTTTAACCAGGGAGTATCACGTGATGAACCGGATTCTTGAGAAAAAGCAGCTGTCGGAAACCGTATTTCAAATGCGGATCGACGCGCCGTTAATTGCCAGCGAACGTCAGGCTGGGCAGTTTATTATTCTGCAACTGTGTAAAGACTACGGTGAACGCATTCCGCTCACCATCGCCGATGCCGATCCGGACGAAGGCTCTATCACCATCATTTTTCAAGCTGTCGGGGGAACCACCAAAAAGTTGGCGCAGATGAATGTCGACGATAAAATTGCCGCGCTGGTCGGCCCGCTCGGCACGCCGACCCACATCGAAAACTTCGGGACGGTGGTTTGCGTCGGCGGCGGAATCGGCGTGGCCCCGCTTCACCCCATTGCCCAGGCGCTGAAAGCCGCAGGCAACAAGGTCATCATTATTATGGGCGCACGCAACAAGGAGTTGATGATCCTCGAAGACGAGATGCGCGCGATTGCCGATGAGCTGATCATCTGCACCGACGACGGATCGTACGGCCGTAAGTGCCTCGTGACCGAACCGCTCAAAGAACTTTGCGAACAGGAGCCGAAGCCCGCGCTGGCCGTTGCGATCGGCCCGCCGATCATGATGAAGTTTTGCGCCGAAACCACCCGGCCCTACAAAGTGCCAACCCAGGTTTCGCTCAATACCATTATGGTGGATGGAACTGGAATGTGCGGCGGTTGCCGCGTCACCGTCGGCGACGAAACCAAATTTGTCTGCGTGGACGGCCCTGAGTTCGATGGCCATCTCGTTGATTTCGACAATATGATCAGTCGCCTCGGCTCCTATAAAAAGCAGGAAGCGGGTGATCATCACTGCAAGCTGGACGACGTTTAATCCGGAATTAAAATCATGACCTATATTTCCCCTGAAAAACTGGCCGATGACGCGAAGAATGTTCTGGAAGAACTCAACGCGCGAATCGAACCGCTGAAACCCAAAGACCGCATGGCGATTCCCGCGCAGGAGATGCCGTCGCAAGATCCCGCCGTACGCCGTGGGAACATGGAAGAGGTCGCGCTCGGCTACACGCCCGAACAGGCGAAGCTCGAAGCCGAGCGCTGCTTGCAGTGCAAAAATGCGCCCTGTATCGCAGGCTGTCCGGTGGCCATTGATATTCCCGGCTTTATTCAGGCCATTGCTGACGGCGACAACTTGAAGGCGATCGACATCATTAAAGAAAGCAGTTTGCTGCCCGCTGTTTGCGGTCGCGTCTGCCCGCAGGAGTCGCAGTGCCAGGCCCCGTGTACGGTCGGCAAGGCGCTCAAGTCCGTCGGTCAGGCGGTTAACATCGGACGCCTCGAACGGTTCGTCGCCGACTGGGAGCGCGAGCAGGGCCTGATTGAAACGCCCACGGTTAAACCCGAGACGGGTAAAAAGGTCGGCATCATCGGCACCGGTCCCGCCGGCCTCACCGTTGCAGCCGACGTCCGCCGCGAAGGGCACGCGGTTACGCTGTTTGAAGCATTTCATAAACCCGGCGGCGTAATGATTTACGGCATTCCCGAATTCCGTCTGCCCAAAGCGATTGTGCAAAAAGAAATTGATACGCTTACGGCAATGGGCTGCGAACTCAAAACCAATTTTGTGATTGGGCGCACCCGTAAGATCATTGACCTGCTCGAACAGGACGGCTTCGATGCGCTCTTCATTGGTACCGGCGCGGGGCTACCGCGCTTTATGAATATTGAAGGCGAAAATCTCGTCGGCGTTTATTCGGCCAATGAATATCTGACCCGTTCCAATTTGATGCGCGCCTACGATAAAGAGCGTTCGGCCACACCGATTTTTGAATCCGAAAAAGTCGCCGTACTCGGCGGCGGCAACGTCGCCATGGACGCCGCGCGCACGGCGGTGCGTCTTGGCGCTAAAGAGGTGCATCTGATTTACCGCCGCACGGAAGTTGAAATGCCTGCTCGTGTCGAGGAGGTCGCTCATGCCAAAGAAGAGGGCGTTATCTTCCATCTCCTCGAAAATCCCAAACGGATTTTAAGTGACGAAAAAGGCTGGGTGAGCGGCATTGAATGTTTGCGTTACGAACTCGGCGCGCCCGATGACTCTGGACGCCGTCGTCCGGTCGCGATTGAGGGCAGTGAATTCGAAATCGATCTCGACACCGTCATCGTTGCCATCGGGAACGATTCCAACCCGCTGATCCGCCAAACCACCCCTGGCCTTGAAACCAACAAATGGGGCAACATTATTGCGGACAAAACCGGCAAAACCTCGCTCGACCGGATTTTTGCCGGTGGTGATATTGTTCTCGGAGCCGCCACGGTTATTTTGGCGATGGGTGAAGGCCGCATAGCCGCCGCCAGCATCAACAAAATGCTCGTTGAGGACTGATTGGACAATCAGGATTATAACATCTTCCAAAACAGACATTTACACGATTACCATTCCATACCTTTAAAGGTATGATCATTTGGAAGGGATTTTATAAAACACTGTATTCAAGGTGGTTATAAAATATGTTTATTACACGCTTAAACGTATGCCAATCCTGTGATTTTCTCTTGGAATCGAGGTCATCCGGCGAAATTGCCGATAGTTCTTGTCGCCTCGGGTAAAGCTTGGTACAAAAATGTCTCTTTTAATCAAAAAGGCGCACTTTTGAAACCAAGCGGAGTTGTTATCATGGTCCAGGGCGAAAAAGAACTCGAGATCCTCTACCAAATTTCCCAGGCGGCGGCGACGCGGCCGCATACCGTGCATGAATTGATGGCCGAGGTGCTCGATATCATGGAAACCGAGCTCGGGGTCTCGCGCGGAACGTTGACCTTGTTGAAACCCGATACGGATACGTTTGTGATTGAAGCCTCGCGCGGCCTGACCGAAGAAGAAAAGCAGCTTGGGCAGTATAAGCTGGGCGAAGGGATCACTGGTCGTGTGGCGCAAACCGGACGCTCGGCGCTCGTTCCCGATATTAGTAAAGATCCCCGCTTTCTCAATTTGACTCAATCGCGAGTCGATAAACCGACTGCGTTTATTTGTGTTCCAATTGTTCATCAAAAACAGGTTGTCGGGACGATGAGTATCGACCTGTCGATTACGGAAGATGAAGAGGAGCTGCAGCGTCATCAGAGATTTCTCGAATTGGTGGCTAATATTCTCGCTGAGGCCGTTGCAGGAATTCGTGAGGCGATCGAAGAGCGCACGAGCCTGATTTCCGAAAATGAGCGGCTTCGCCGTCAGTTGGGCGATCGCTACCAGATGCATAATATCATCGGAAACTGTAGTGCGATGCGCAGTGTGTATGAGCAAATAGTGCAGGTGGCCGACAGCACCGCCACCGTTTTGATTCGCGGGGAAAGCGGAACCGGCAAAGAGCTAGTGGCCCGCGCTGTGCATTACGGCGGAGAGCGTCGCAACAACGCCTTTGTGAGTGTCAACTGTGCCGCGCTTCCCGAAAACCTGATTGAGAGCGAACTGTTCGGCCATGAAAAGGGCGCGTTTACCGGTGCGACGCAGCAGCGCAAGGGACGCTTTGAGATGGCCAACGGCGGAACGATTTTCCTAGATGAAATCGGCGATATTTCCCCCGCCGTGCAGGTGCGACTCCTGCGCGTTCTGCAGGAGCGGACCTTTGAGCGCGTGGGAAGCAGTGAGGCGGTGCAGGTGAATGTGCGTGTGCTGGCCGCAACCAGTCGCAATCTTGAGCAGGAGATTGAAAAGGGCGTGTTCCGCGAAGACCTTTACTATCGTCTCAATGTGTTTCCGATCATTCTACCTCCGCTGCGCGAGCGCCGTAGCGACACCATGCTGTTGGTGGACCACTTCCTTCAGAAATACAGCGAGATGTACGGCAAAAACATTAAGCGGATATCGACGTCTGCGATCAACATGATGATGGCGTATCACTGGCCGGGCAATGTGCGGGAGCTGGAAAACTGTGTCGAACGCGCGGTGCTCACCGCCTCCGACGAGGTGATCCATGGCTATAATCTGCCGCCATCGCTGCAAACCAGTGATGAAACCCAGACATCTATCTTCCCGCGCGATGGTGTGGATTTGAAAACGATGGTGGAGAGTTACGAAAAAGAGATTATTACCGATGCGCTCAAAAAGCACCGCGGCAACGCGGCGGCCTGCGCGCGTTATCTCAACACCACCCAGCGAATCATCAACTACCGAATTCAGAAATTGGGAATTCAGCCGGCGGAGTATAAGTAAACGCCCCGCATGGACAGCGGAACAGCTCCTTTGAGACAACCGGACATTTTAAAAACTCTGACTGATTCTAAATCTGTGCAACAGAAAAGGCCGCTCGCTTGAGCGGCCTTATACCAAATTCAGATAGCTTTCGGTATTTGCAGGCGTCCCGCCTGCCTTGTCCCGAAACCAAACTGAAATTGGTATTACTTATTGTGGATGCAGCACCTGGAGTTTCCCCGTGTTTTGGAAAGATCCGGGAAGGGGAGGGAGGGGTGGTGGCGGGACCCGGAATCGAACCGGGGACACGGGGATTTTCAGTCCCCTGCTCTACCAACTGAGCTATCCCGCCGTGTTGAAAGAAGCGCGCATTGTACGGAAATGGAATTCGATGTCAATGCGCAGAATGTACAGAATGTATTGAAAGCGAGACGGGGAAAGATTGTCTGGTTAAAAAAATGGGGGCGGTGCCCGATTGCACCGCCCCCGTAAAGCTGGACCCGCTACGGGTCAACCGGCAGGAAGGTTATCTTCCGCCAATAGACCACGACAGCGCGCCCTTGAAGCTGCTGTTATGTCCGTTGCTCTCGGTGAGAACGGCGGACAAGCTTCTGCGTCTTGTATTCTTGCTGTTTTTGTCTTTTTTCATTTTTCCTCCTCTATCTTGTTCTTCTGATAGAAGTGTTTTCTAACCGTTTTACCGGTTCCTCTTTTTTAGCTCCCGCCCTGTGCGGTCGCCTGTTTTTCTTTCTCCAACCTTTTTGCCGCGCCGTAGCTTCAGCGAAGGCGGGTGAAAAATTTACTGTTGCTTCTCTTTTACCCTAATCCGAAGGGATGTCAACCCGTTGAATGTTAATTTAATGTTAGATTTTCATAGAACACAAATGAGTATACCGCATTTGCTGACATATATCGCACCATATGTAGTTTATATGATTATATTACTAATATATACAGACGGAATGCGGAGCGGGCTGTCGAGGTGAAAGGTTGAATTACCAGTTCAGCGTCAGGGAAACCCCGGCATAGCGTTCCGGCGGACGCTGGCCGGGGAAGGCCTGGAAGTTGTCGTCCCATGCGTTGTTGATCAGCAGGGCGAGGGTGGCGTAGTCGAGTTTCGGCGGCGTGTAGCGCACCACGAAGGAGCTGTCGGCTCCGAAGTCGCTGCTGGTGCGTGTATTGTTTTCGGTCTGGTAGCGCAGGGTCTGCACAGTGCCGATCTCCACGGCGTCCACCGGGCGCCAGAGCAGGGAGGCCTGCGCGAGGTGTTCGGGATAATCAAGCGCGTAGCGCGAGGCGTATCCGTTGATGCCGGGGGCGATGTTAATGTCGCCAGCCTCTCTGTCTTTATAGATCCAGGTGTAGGCAAACTGCATTTCAAGGTTTTGCGCCGGATACCAACCGAGCCGGGCCTCCACGCCGTAGACATCCAGATTGCCGATGTCGGCGGCAGTCCAGCGCGCGACGGAGTTGGTCTTCATCCAGTCGATGGTGTTTTTGGAGCGGCGGTGGAAGGCGGAAACTTTCCAATCCGTCGATTCGGAGGGGATGCCCTTGAGGCCGACTTCCATCTGCTCGGTGGTTTGCGGTTTGAGACCCATGTTGCCGAGGCTGCCCGGCGAGTTGTAGTTCAGTTCCGTGTAGGAGGGCAGGCGAACCGTTTCGGTGTAGGAGGCAAAGGCCGTCAGGTTGTCGGAAAGGATGTATTCCGCGCCGAGTTGCGGGAGGTACTCCGGCGAGTTGCCGGTGAAAAATTCGCCGCGGACTCCGGCGATGATCTTCAGCCGGTCGCCTTGCCACTGCGGCAGTAGCGAAACCCCGCCCCGCGTGCGGTGGAAATAACCGAGCGGGCCGGAGCCCTTGCTGGCGACGCGTTCTTCATCGACATCGGTGCGCCAGCCGAGTGCGAACCCGTTGACTTCCAGCGTGCGGCCGTCAACAAAAGCCGAGCTGATGCGGGAGCGATGCTGGTTGCGGTAGCCGATGGTCGGAAGCTGATAATCGTCATTGAATTCGTGCCAGGAAACGCCGCCGCGCAGGTAGGATCCGTTCAGGTCGCCCTTGCGGGCGGCTAGGTAAATCAGCGTGTCGTCGGTCTTCTCATCTGCGGGCAGGGTGTCGGACACGCCGTAGTAGCCGCGCGCGCCGAATTCTTTTTCCTGATGGGCGATGATTAGATCGATCTGGGTGTCGTCCTCGCGGAACTGCAGGTGGCCGCCGACATATTCGCGGTCATAGTCGTTATCCGGATAGTCCACGCCGCTGGCCGATTCGCGCCCGGCGAAAACGCCGAGGCCGAGCGTGTCGCTGAGCATCCGCTGAAGTAGCAGACTCTGCCAGTCGCGGTGGTCGGTTCCGAAGCCGGCTTCAAACTGTTTTTTTCCAGACATTGGAAGCAGGTCGAAACCGACGGTGCCGACCAGATGGCCGCCCTGATTGTCGAGGCCGGTGAAGACCGAGGGGCGCGAGAGCATGACGGCGGGCAGGGGCAGTTCGGCATTAAAATGTTCGGTCTGCGGGTTGCGCAGCGT
>JACKQG010006376.1_pt1 | contig 12502 bp, 10 predicted proteins | sample 8237621 | NCBI WGS metagenome assembly JACKQG01 (sample SAMN15677084, study PRJNA649215) | marine metagenome | biome: marine; feature: Black Sea; material: saline water; isolation source: suspended particulate matter (SPM) from the Black Sea western gyre | collected 2013-06-09/2013-06-10 | depth...
TTCGGAGGCCAGCCTCGTAAGGGCTAATCTAAGAGGCGCGGACCTACCCAGGGCGGACTTAACGGGGGCAACCATGGCGTCGGCGGATCTGTCCTACATGTACCGCCGCCGTACAGACCTTTCAGGAGCAGACCTCGACGGTGCTGACTTCTCGGAATCGATACTCAGTTATGTGAGTTTCTCCGGCGCAAACCTTCGCATGGCAAACATGTTTGCGGCCCATGGACCCTTTTTGGATTTCTCCGGCGCAGACCTTTCTGGAGCGAACTTCTTCGGCACGGACTATTGGTCATGGGTGTTCACAGGTGCGAAAGCCGATACGGGCACCATCTGGCCGGATGGTTTCAACCCAGAAGCCGCCGGAGTTGTCTTCCGAGATTCGTAAGTCGACCATCCACCTGGTCGTCGCCGACAATGCCTCTTGACGGGGACGGTGGACACTGGGTCTTCCCCTAAGGTCGGAGCGGTGAAGGAATCGATGGTGTTGGTGGCTCTGGTCGCAATCGTGGTCGGGTGCTCTAGAGAGGTGCAGGTCGTTCAGTGGTCCGTACCTGACTCGTGAAGGCACGAGGGGTGATGAACTAGCCTGAGTCGAGCAAGTGACCGATGGCTAGTAGAGCAGGTGGAATCACAAATGGAGTGGTACCTAGGGCCGCTACGAAAATATGCAGACTTCACGGGCCGAGCGACACGAAAGGAGTACTGGCTCTTCTTCCTAGGCCAGTCCGTGATTGGTCTTGTGCTTAGTTTTACAGTCCCCGTTCTCTACGCCGTTTTCCTCCTAGGAACGATTGTTCCTATGCTCGCGGTGTGGGTCCGGCGGTTGCACGATACGAATCGCAGTGGCAGGTGGTGCTTTATCGTCTTGGTGCCCCTTGTCGGAAACATCGCGATGCTTGTGTTCCTTGCAACCGAAGGAACCAGCGGAGACAACGACTATGGGCCAGCACCGTCAGTACTCGCCGCCGGGTCCCCTCCCAATGCCGGTTCTAGTATTTCGGCGAGGCCACCATCGTCTAGCAATCAGTCGAGTGCACCAGAATCGTCTAGCAGGGACTCGGAACCTAGTGCCTCGCCTCCACCGGAGGTCTCGCGACCAGTAATCAAGATGAGGGGCCCCGGGGAAGACAAGCCATCGACGTAATGCTGCCCTCAACCTGGATTGACTGACTGGAGCCAGCCTTGGACAAGCCATCTCAACTGGGAGACCGTCTATTTGGTTGGCGCTCACATGCTCGAACCGGATTACTTCGACATATTCAGACCCCCCACTTGCGAGTCCAGCCATACCGGAGACGAACCATTGCTTTGTGGCCCGCGCTTGCGGTAGTTGCCGTGCTAGTTGCAGGTGGGTGCGGCGGCGGAGGAAGCCTTGGCCCGGGATTTGCGCCACTTTCAATCCCGGAAGATGACTCTTCGGGCAACAGTTACGCCGCCGTCTGGTTTCTACTCGATCAGTCAGGATCTATGAACGACGTGAGAGGAGACGTAATCGACGGGTTCAACGGTTTCATATCTGACCTTAGAATTGACCCAGGCGAATGTCTCGTAACTCTCGCGCTGTTCGATGGGTCGCGGCGACTGAAGACTGTTTTCTCCGTGACTCCAGTAGCCCAAGTTCCGATTCTGAGTTGGAGCAACTATCGGCCAGACGGACAGACACCTTTCTACGACGCGTTGGGAGGACTCATTCAGCAGGCCGACGATCGTGTGGCGCAACGGGCCAGAGATGGGCTGCCAGCCGAAGACCAACTAGTCGTAATCCTCACTGATGGTCAAGAAAACGACAGTTTCAAGTTCGGTCAGAGAGACATTCGTGGGCTCATTCAAGATCGTCAATACCTAGGATGGACGTTTGCATTTCTTGGTGCCAACCAGGACGCATACACGGAAGGAGCGAAAATTGGTTTAGTAGGCGGAAATATTCAGAACTTCGACGTGTCTGTACAAAGCATTGCGCGTGCGTATGCGTCGGTGTCTGATGCGACCGCCTCATACTGCGCTAAGAGCACACCGGAGAGGAAGGCATCAGGGTCGAGTTTCTTTGGTGGTCTTGGGTAGTCAAGTGAGTCTTCGAGGCTTGCTATCAATTTCTGAGCAACGATTGGAAGAGTCCTCGACTCGAAGGCCGGGTCGCGCACTTGGAGGATCCGGACCTTGTTCCCTGTGGTCAACCTCAAAGTTGTAGGCAAGTGATTGCAGATGCCAGTTGATTCCAGCGGTGCCTTGCCGCCGTTCAATCGGTCCGACCGAGTTGGTTCAGGCGGCTTTTCTGAAATCTTTAAGGATCCGGATCATCCTGAACGCCTGATAAAGGTCTTCAAGTTCCCCCTAATTGGTGCTGATGCTGAGCGGTTTCACAGATTGGTTGACATTAGAGACTGGGTGAGACCAAGCGACACAGCGACGTTGACATCGCGATTCGCCTGGCCGATCGAATGGTGGGGAGACAACACTGGCGTCACCGGGTTCTCAATGACTGAAGCGCCACCGGGGTGTTGGTTCATGGTCACGGTTGCTGGAAGAACAATTCGGACGCTTCTTCAACTCAAGTACCTCGAAAACGCGGCTTGGTGGCAAAGGCGTGCAGTGTCGTCAGAACCACCAGACCTTCCTCCCGACAATCGTAGAGAGTTGGCTATCGACTGGATCGACACGATCGAGACACTGCACAACAACGGACTGGCGTATGGGGACATCTCAAGCAACAACATATGCGCAAATCTCTCTGAGAGGCCGACTGTCTACCTGTTTGATGTTGACTCAATAGGGCTGCCAGTGGAAGTCGAAGCAGGCCAAGTTCGCACAGTTGACTGGAATGCACCCGAGGGCTTAGACGCAGTTCATCGCGATCGAAGCCTCGCTGCTCTCCTCGTCTGGCGACTCTTCACTGAGACTCGCCTTAGTTATCCAAAGCAAAGTGAACAGCACCTTCTTGACGCAGTGGGTTCAACATCGATTGCTGGCAGTCTGGAATTGGCTTACTTGAATGGAGACGCTGATGCACTGTCAGAGGTCTCCGACAGTCTTCGAAGATTGCGATCTGACGAGATTGCCTCAGTTGCCCTTGCCCGAGCCGAACAGACTCGTTACGCGCGCTTCATAAAGAGGGAAGCGAGTCATGGACCCACTGGCAGGTTCGCAACAGCCGAACAAGACGCTAGGACTCAACTTGAGTTCGAACAGACCGTCGATGAAGCAACGAGCGCTGAACGAAACCGGTTAGTTGCTCGGGCTGCCTTTTCTCACCCCGGTTACGAGTTGGATGTTCGCCCTGATACCGGTGCGTACCACCGACCAACGAGCGTTGGTCAGCTGCGTGACCTCATCTACGACGCGGAATTCGAGAGACTTGCCGCGAATCTCGCTTCTCAGGGGCTCGGAGACCTTGAGACCGACCCTTGGCTTCCGCGAGCGATTCAGCACGCACTGGTAATGGGAAGTAACCCAGAAATCGAAATTGTGGAGTCAGACGGATCCGCGACTATTTCGTGGCAGTGGCCAGAGTCAAGTTTCGTAAACGCAGCAGTTATTGACGTAACCGCAGTTAGACACCATTTGTCAAGAGAGGTCGTCGTCAGACATGCAGGCGAGCGAAATGGTGTGGCTGTAGTTGAAAGCCAGACTCCGCTAGAAGGCAAAGTCGTACTTCGATTTGCCGTCAAGTCTCGATCTGGCCGCGTGTTTGCCGGAAGTGAGCAATCCGTTTCTGACTTCACAATTACAAGCCCAGCACTCATAGTGCAACGCCTTGCCTCTGCGGTACGGTCGGCTGGGAGCGCTCAGGTGCCCACGACGAGCGTAAGGGTGCAGGATCCAGTCCAGGTTGCTGCAGATCAAGAACGTAGACGTCTAGCCACAAGACTTCACCGTCGCCGCCGTGCGGCCACTGTCGCAGTATGGCTTGTTGCAGTATCTGGAATCGGATTGCTTGGGTGGAGACTGTTCACGACTCTGGCATGGGAGACCTATCCAGCCGAGTCGGTGTTTGCGAGCGACAGGGACGGTGACTGGGAAATCTATGTTCGCCGCAATGGTGGAGCGGTGCAGCAGTTGACTTTCAACGACCATGATGACCGGAACCCTGCGTGGCATCCAAGCGGCAGGTTCATTGCGTTTGAAAGTAACTACGACGGTGACTGGGAACTGTTGCGAATGAATGCCAATGGCACAAACGTGGTCTCGTACACGTTCAACACGTCCGATGAGGTAGATATGGCATGGTCACCTGATGGAACACAATCGGTGTTTGCGAGCGACAGGGACGGTGACTGGGAAATCTATGTTCGCCGCCATGGTGGAGCGGTGCAGCAGTTGACTTTCAACGACCATGATGACCGGAACCCTGTGTGGCTGCCAAGCGGCAGGTTCATTGCGTTTGAAAGTAACTACGACGGTGACTGGGAACTGTTGCGAATGAATGCCAATGGCACAAACGTGGGCTCTTACACGTTCAACACATCCGCCGACGTAGATATGGCATGGAACAAACCAAGACCGAGACTGAGATGGGACCCACGGAAATGAATGATGACGAACTTGTTATTGAAGACGGGGAAGCCAATGGTGAAGAGGTCCTCGACGTGGTCGGCCTCGACTCTGAAGACACGACCGTAGACGGTGACGAAGAATCGGACGGGACTGGCCAGGGACACTGGGATCGCGCGCAGTTAGACCGAGCACAATCGCGTCTATCCGACTGGGCAGAGCAGTGGAACGTGGAGGCTGACCCTTACGTCGCAGGGCTCTCCGAGACTATTAGCGGTGGACGAAACATGACGATGTGGGCGTCGCTCGACCCCTACATGAGGCTTCCAACGCCAGCGCTACGACAGGGGCAGTCGATATCGCTGGTCGCTCAAATCCTTGGCATCATCCGAAATGTCCTCGTATTTGTTCCGGTCGCAATCACATGGTGGGCAATCGGCGAAGCAACAGACAGATTCGGTCAGCACAACAGCCTCAAGCAACTCGGGGAGAAGACAAACTTTCTTGACTTCTGGCAAAACGGCTACGGCATGCTTGATGACATCAAGTTGTTTGGTCTAATCGGCGTCAAGATCCAAGAGATCGCCCTAGTTGATTCTCTCATTATTGTCGCCGTGGTCGTATTGACCCTTCTTTCAAGCACTCTCGGCCGAATAGCGGAAGGGCGAGGCGACAAAGCTGAGTCTCGTGCGCTAGCAGACAGAGAAGACGTCGCATTGGTTCTAACTGAGGCTCTAGAAGGGAAACGATCAGCAAGCCCGGAATCGATAGCTGGAAGCATTGCCGATGTGCTCAACGATCTCGTTGATGCGGCACGAGAAGTAAAGAGCGCAGCCAATCAACTCGAACAGGCCTCAACAGGAGTCGGGTCATTCTCTTCACAAATCACAGAGTTGAACACAACACTCGGCGAGTTGTCTCAAAGAGTAACGATCCAGGTATCGGGCGATCTCGTAAAGGCCGTCGATGACCTAAGCGAGTCAGTAGCCCGGCTCAATACGGCGGTAGTGGGTGACACAACCCGCCTAATGGGCGATGTGATCGCAGGCCTAGACGGCGTCACTGAGAAACTGGAGCGAACGGGATCCTCAGTTGAATTTGGCGTCAAACGGCTTCGAGATGATCTCGACGCAATTCACAGCCGAATCACTGGAACCTGATAGGTAACGAGATGGGAGCGTCGGCGAGGAAACGGAAGGGCCAATCCGAGCAGGACCCTGTTGGGCTCGCAGGCTGGCTCTACACGGATCTTCTCCTTGGTCTGATGGTCGTGTTCCTTGGCAGCGTCACGTTCCAGGTCGTTGCCTCAGGTTCGGACCAGGATGGTTCCCAGACCGGTGGTGTGGTGGCGGCAACGTCGACGACGAGCACAACTACCAGTACCACGACTACCAGTACCACGACTACCAGTACCACGACTACCAGTACCACGACTAGTACGACTACGAGTACCACTACCACTACAACTGTTGCTCCTACTACTACGTCAACGACGATTCCTATGGGGATGGAACAGGGTTGGTACTGCTTTCGAATCAACGACAGGCTCGACGACGTCGGTGTGGATGCCATGAGGGTCGAACTCGCCAGACAGTTGAGGAAGGCAGGTATTCATGATCGATATGCCGGTCTGGTATTGACGTTTGGTGTGCACAAGGGCACGACTAGCGGAAAGAAGTTTGCGGAAACCTTCAACGATGAGGTGCTGAGAGGGATGCGTTTCTTCAGTAGCGCCGTGACACGTCACTTCTGGGACGGAGTGCCAAGAGGGCCAGACAACGTGAGTAGCGAGTGGGTTACCTCTACTGGAGAACCTGTGTTAGAAAAACTTGAGGGTGGAGTGGTTCTAGATATCTACTTGCTGAGGACTGCTGGCAAAGAACCAAGTATTCCTCCAGGACCGGATTGTGGATAGGAAACCAGACTTGCCTAGGTGTTTGTCTCGCTGGATCGGTGTTTCGTCATAGCGATCACCGGTCTACTGCGCTTCCGAAGTGGTTGTATTGGGGCCTGTAAGACAGGTGGACGGTGCGGCTGCGGCTCTGCTGGGCCGTAATCAGCGGTTAGTTCCTTTACCCACTCCTTAGCGGATGGTCGATTAGTAGGGGCCATGCTGCGTCCAATGAGTGAGTGGAGACGGCCTGGAGCACCATCTGGGACTCGGGCTGAAGCGATTCCAGTTGGCGGGAGGTCAGTTGTAGCTGCCCAGACGGAGCGGTAAGCAGCGAGGCCTAGCTTGTAGATGTCGCTCTGGCGGGTGGTTCGCAACTGGACTACTTCGGGGTCTTCCCAGTCGGGAGTCTGCTTGGCGAAGTTGACTGCCGTAGATCCACGAACTCGAAAACCGTCACAGTCAATGAGCATGATTCGCCAGGTGGGGTCATTTGTCCAGATGATGTTTCTGCCAGAGATGTCGCCGACGACGACATCGTGTCGGTGGAGAATCTCCAATGTCTTAGATAGGTCAACGACTAGTTCAACCACCTGAGGGATTGACGGTTGAGGAATCTCTGAGACCAGTTTCGTGTTGTTCCGGTATCGGTTACGCATTGAGAGGTAGTTCCAGTCGCACAACACCTGTTTGGGCCGCTTTGCTAGACCGTGGGTAAAGAAAAACGTGTCTGGGATCCGCTTCATCAGGTAGCCACGCAACCGGCCATGGTCAACAACTGAAGACTGCGGCCAGGCGGTTCGAGTGCCTACCCAGGCTTGATCAGCTTTCTCCCACTTAGCGGGCAAGTCAGCGAGGCTTTGAAGGGCAGTCAGGTTTGGCGGGCTTTGGCTACTCAGAAAATATTCTTTGTAGACGGTTGATGGGTCATCAATGAACTCAAAGACGCGACCCTCCGCGCCCTGGCCAATTTCGTTCAGTTTGGTGATGTCGATAGCCGACTGATACGTGATGGCGTTTGGCATGGCTAAGACAGGTATTGACCGCGGTTCGGCCAGCACACGATCGCGGTTCGGTCGTCGTCTGCAGAACTCAGGTCGAACGTCATGTCGTTAATGAACTCATGCAAAGCGACTGGCTTTCGCCACCGGTTGGCCAGGTACGTGCCGACGGCGAGCATGTCGTCACCCTGGGAGATGAAATTGCCTATCCCATCGGTAGTAAGAAACAACACGTCGCTATCGGCTATCGTCACCAGCGATGTTGTTAGTCGGTCGACGCTATGAACCCCCCGGGTTGCCGAGTCGACAATGTCACTGTCGTTCGAACCGGTTAGGCAGTCCCACTTGTTTTCCGACAGCCGGTATGCGGGGCTATCACCAACGGATCCAATTAGTGCGGTGCGACTCTTGTCGGTAGCTGGAAATGCGGGCACTACAGCGAAGGTCAGAGTGGTTTCGATATCGGCAGACGAAACCTTGGCCGGAGATTGCGGCGGTGCAGATAGGTCGCCACTCTTCCACTTTGATGCCTTGACCTTCGCTGTTCTAAAGGCCTCCTCCGCTGCAGCTTCGACTGCTTTTTTGCCCGGAGTGTCTGTATTGCAGATGCTGCCGGTGAGGTGGCTGCCAAACAGTTGTGTGGCTCTTCTTGAGCCGAAGGATGAGTACCTTGCACTTCCGAGTCCATCGCCTATAACTGCAACCAGAAAAGACTGCCCAGAAGTAGTGATCCCAGTCGAGATGAAGAACGCGTCTTCGCATCGGTTCCCATCGTGGCGGTGAGTGTTGCCACGGATCGACGCGGCCGCAACGGCGAGATCTCCTACGGTTCCAATGTCGCATGTAACGTCGTCGGAGTGGCCTGTTGATTCGAGATTCCACCAGTCTGAAACCCACCATGGTTTGCTATGAAAAGTTGATGGCCGGTTGGCAATCACAACGGGACCAACGCCAGGCAATGCCTCGACCGGCTGCTTCTTCGGCCGCCGCTTCTTACGTGACACGTGACTCTATGGATCTACGGATCAGGACCATGAGATCTATGTCTCGTCCATCACGTCCAATGGAAGTGAGATCGTTCCGTCTGGCGCTGGTGGAATGACGAGTGTGGGGTTTGAGGAACTACTCGACTGAACGATCGAGTTTGTCAAGGCACGCATAATTTCCTTGAGAGCGCTACCAGGATTGACGTCTTGTTCGGCGAGGAACGCTGCGATCGTTCCAACTTGCCGGATTGTGTCACCGTCGGCCCGATCTACGCCAAACGCAATGATGTTTGGCGCGTGCGGATTAAGGGACTTGTCAGTCAACTCTCTGTGGCTGTCCTGCCAGTTTGAGTCTGTCGGCTCCCCGTCACTGATGAAAAAAACGGCAGGGCGGAACACTTGGAATCCGTCTGCTCGAAGCATCGCTATGTCCTGGGCGATCTGTGTCTTGAGGAGTTGAAATGCGGCGCTGAAACTCGTAGCCCCCTTTTCCATAACGCCCGGAAGGGCATCAATGTCAGATGCCGGTGCCAAAGGACAGAGGACTTCAGCGGTGTCAGAAAACGAGATAAGACATATTCGCGACTTATCATTGACCAGTGGGTCTGACGCTATCGAGGCGTGGAGATCTGGAAGACCATTGTTGATCGCGTCGATTCCGCCGTTGTAGGCCATCGATGCAGACTCATCGCAGACGATGTAGAAGGGCAGAACCTGTTCACCCGTTTGAACTTGCTCTACGTCCGTTGCACTCATGTGACTGTCTCCTCACTAGCTCATGTCTTCGACAAATTGACGCTTAGGTGCGACAGCGGTAATCGAGGCGGGTCGATCTGGGGCCACCATTGACTACTTAACTGTCGGTTTCTGGCTTCATCTGAATTGTCGGCCGCTTCTTGGGGGTAGGGGGTGGTTGACTTCGTCGAGGTGGCGGAGAAGAGGTGACTGTTGGAGCCACGGATTCAGGGTTGTGCGAGTAGAGGTCCGGGCGTGAACTTGTGCCTACTGGAGTGTGCCCAGTGGTGGCTGGCGGGGATGCACTCGGTGAACTTGATGTGCGCTCGCCGACCCGAAGCTCCGTGTTCCCAATTGTGAGGACGTCTCCGTTAGACAGTGACCCGCTTGATGACACCGAGCCGTTAACAGTTATTGGCGACGCGGTGGAAAGGCATTCGAAAGTAGCGACGTTGCCAACTCGGCGAATACTGATGTGGTGTTCGGCTACGTCTCGATCAGCAAGAATCGTCACCGGGACATTTCGCGCGCAACCAACGATTGTCGTTTCGTCATAGATGATGAACTGCTGACCGGTCATCTCACCTGATGTGACGGTAAGCCACATGTCTGTTCTCAGGGTGTCGACGAGACCAATGAGTGCACCCATGAGTGCACCGATTAGTAGTAGTGCGATTAGGCGCGATGGCCGAGCGGACCCTGATCCGATGATGTTGTCGACGCTGTCAAACAGCAACCCACCGACCAGGCCACCAACGGCACCGCCGATTAGACCGTTTTGCATCCGTTTCTTAGACTGAAAGCCGACGCCAAGAGCCAGGCCGGACAGACCACCAGCGATCATCCACCCAATGGCTCTAGCGGGGCGCACAAGATTGTCGACAGCGGTACAGAAATTGTCGCTCTGGCGGGTGCAAAGTCGGATTGCCTTGTCGATCTCCTCTGCGTTCAACATTTCGGTATACAGAATTTGTGCTACGAATCCAGCGATCGCGCCACCGATAAGGATCGCTGGGAGTGAGCGCAACACCGTCTCGGCTGCCTTTTGAGCATTTCTCTCGCTAATACCTTGTGAGGCGACAAGGGCAGCGCCCACTCCAAGAAGGACTAGCGCAAAATAGACGGCCGAACTCGCGTTGACGCTGGCAGCAAAGAACCGACTGCCGTTCTCACCGATTTGAATCTCGCCTAGACCAAATCCCAAAAGGCCACCGACTAGGCCCGCAGCACCAAGAACCAGTGTTACGCGACTGGCATTGAACTCCTTACTGTCGGAGGAGAGAGATGTGCTCATGTCTTGGAAACTAGCCGCTACATAGTGTTGCAACCAGTGGAAGGAGACTTGGCGCTTGTTTCCGTCGTGCACTCCATTGTTCTCCACGGGCTCCACATCTGGGTGGCCAGGGCCTTCGAGCGCATCGGCGCCCTACCCCCTGAGATGCCCGCGGTCATCAACGACGTTCGTATTGGTAACGAGGCCGCTGCGATCCGCATTTCAGGTGGCGTCCTCATCATTGTCGCCGCCCCGGCTTCGGGAAAGACCCCGATGTGATGGTCCACGAATGGCTTCAACTTCCAAGCGAGGCGATTGACACCTCGCTAATAACCAGCGGCGGCAACGCCGTATTCAGCCTGAGATGTCGTAAACCCCTCGTACTCCAACTGGTCGATCAGCTCGCTGCGAGAAAACGCCGAGTACTCCAAGTGATCCGCTGCTGACTTGCGGGCATTCCGTTCGCCCTCGGATTCGTACACCGTTGTGGTGGGTGCAGCCGTTGTGGTGGGTGCAGCCGTTGTGGTGCAGCGGGGTTCATTCAGGCGTCCAAAGCGGGTGATCTCGGCGAGGCAGTCGCAGACAGATGGAGGGACCGAATCTTCGACGCCTACTTACACTCCGACCAAACGGGCGAACCATTCAAGGCCCATGAGTTTCTCTCCGACTGGTCAGAAAGGATCAGCGGCATGGGAGCAGTCTCCCTAGAGGGGCCATACGACGGCCGCTTCAGCGACGTGAAACAACATGTGGAGAGCATGTGAATATGACTAGGTCTGATTCTTCACTCGACTGATGAGGTCTTCCAGCGCCAGTCGGCTCTGATCAGAAGCGGTGCCATGCTCATCAAACTTGATGCCCTCCGCTTCGAGAAGTTGTTGGCACGTTTCGGGCCCCTCGTCATTGCCTGACTTCCAGCCACTTGGAATCTGGCCTCGAAGGTTCAGCACGCGGTGAGGGTTCGGAAAGTCAGGCATAAGGCGAGCCATATTGCCGATTGCCATGGCAGCAGACGAACGGCCCAATACTGCAGTTGACAGATCTCCGTAGGTCGTCCATTCCCCCGGGTGCACCAACTCGGCAACTGGGAACACTGAAGCGGCATTTGCTGTAGGTGTTTCTGCGGATGGAGTTGTATCGGGGAGTTGGGTCAGGAAGTCAACAATGATTCCTGTTCGGTCTTGCCAGTCGGTTCTTGTAAGGAAGTAGGCGTCGCCTGATGTGCCGAGCGTGTCTTCCACGTCTTGTGTTGCCAGATCAGGAAAAAACTCAGCGAACGCGTCTGAGCCGTGATGGATGCGTAGTCCTTGGCCCGGCCGAGGGTTCAGAACCATCAGGTAGCGGTTCTTGTGTGACTGCGGCGTGATCATCACCGTGTGCTTATACGGGCGACAGAACAGCCCAGAGGCGGTGGCGGCATCAATAATCTGCTGGTAAGCCTCGCCGACACCCTCTGATCCAGCGGTGACACCCATTTGCTCAATCGTGCGCGACTGCTTATGTGGCCGGTGTCCTGCTGAGGTTCCCTCATCATCAAGAACCTCACGTACGAGCAGTTGGGAGTTGTTCGGTGCATGGAACACATCGAACGACACGACTCGGATCGGTATTTCGAAGCGACTCAGGTACTCAACAACTCGCTTCATTCCGGGATCAACTCCAACCCCAGCAACGATGATTGACACATCACGATCGTCGTCGTCGGCCTCAAGTTGGTAATCGACCGATTTCAGGACTGTCTCGGGGCTGGGGAGTCGGTCAAGTCCGGACTCAATCAATGACCGCAGGCTGTCCCCGTCGAGTGTCTGGATGCAGGACGCGTAATCAATGGCTTGTGCGAGAGCCTCTCGGTAGAGGCGATCCCGCTTTAGTTCAACAATGATCCACCTCCCCTTGGCATCAATGCACAACAGGTCGATGATCCCTGCTTCTGTATGAAGTTGCCGGGCAACAACTTGTAGACCTTCTGCGAGCAGTGATGGGCTCGACGCTGACCAGTCTTCGAGATCTACCTCAAGACGCACCTGTGAGCGCTCGACACGAACAGGTGGGCCATCGCCAACTGACCAAATACCGATCTGAGCAGCCATAGACAGACATTAGGCGTGAGGAATCTCGCCATTGTGTA
>JACKQG010006377.1_pt1 | contig 12499 bp, 13 predicted proteins | sample 8237621 | NCBI WGS metagenome assembly JACKQG01 (sample SAMN15677084, study PRJNA649215) | marine metagenome | biome: marine; feature: Black Sea; material: saline water; isolation source: suspended particulate matter (SPM) from the Black Sea western gyre | collected 2013-06-09/2013-06-10 | depth...
TGGCGCCTCTAGTCATCGGTCATGAGTTCTCGGGGCAGATCGCAGAGATTGGCCCTGATGTTCAGGGGCTGGAAGTCGGTCAGAAGGTAGCGGCTGAATGTCTCAGAGTCTGCCACCGGTGCTACTGGTGTAGGCGCGGTGAGTATGCGTCCTGTACCAACCAGGTGTCGATTGGACAGATGGATGACGGCGGGATGGCCGAATGTTTTATCGTCCCGGCTGAGAACTGTATCCCCATTCCAGATGACATGCCTGAAGACGTGGCTGCTTTGGCTGAACCATTGGCGGTTATGGTGCGCGGCGTTCGCAAGGGGCGGGTGATGGCGGGTGATGTCGTCACCGTTGTCGGTGCGGGGACGATTGGCTTGATGGCTGTTGCGGCCGCCAGGGTAGCTGGGGCCAGCAAGGTGATTGTGGTCGCTCACGGCGGCAAACGCGCCGAGGTTGCCAAGTTGATGGGTGCCACCCACGTGTTCAACTCACATGAAGAGGGATGGAGAGAAGGATTTCTGGACATCACCGATGGCTTGGGATCGGAGGTCGTCATTGACGCCGGTGGCAATGCGGATGCGATGCGATTGGCGGTTGGCCTTACTATGCGCAGGGGAAGGTGCGTGTTCAACAGTGTGATCGCCGGCGACGTTTCCATTTCCGGCTGGGACACGGTGGTCAATGAGAAGGAGATCATCGGCACGGTATCCCACTCCCCTGACCGTGAGTTCAAATGGGCAGTACAGTACATGGTCGATGGACGGGTCAATGTTGACCCGGTGATCACAAGCAGGGTTCATATTGCTGATGCGGTTGGGGGAGGGCTTTGACAAGCTCTTGGTCGACCGCAACCAGATTAAGATTCTCGTCACCCCCCATGAGGAATGGGTGAAATGATCCTTCAGTGGAGGAGGAAGCCGTTCGATGATTGGGAACGTGAAGAACTTATTTGACCTGACAGGCAAGGTTGCGCTGATCACCGGTGGGGGGCAGGGGCTGGGCGAATCTATTGCTCAAGGCTTTGCCCAATACGGTGCAGCGACTTCGATAGTGGACATCAACCCGGAAACGGCAGCAGGGGTGGCTGAAGGCATCAACGCGGCTGGCGGCAAGGCCATTGCTGTTCAGTGTGATGTTTCCAAAGAGGAGCAGGCGAGAGCCGCTGTGGCAGAAACGTTGGAGGAATTTGGCAAGATTGACATCCTGGCAGCCGTGGCCGGAATCGGGGATCGCAATTCGGCTGAGGAGATGGCGATTGAACAGTGGGATCGGGTGATTGCCATCAACCTCACGGGTGTCTGGCTGTTTGACCAGGAAGTCGGAAAACACATGATTGAGCGGGGCGAAGGCGGATGTATCATCAATATGGCCTCTATTGGCGGGCAAGTTGCTGTGCCCACAGGGAATGCGAATTACTGTGCCAGTAAGGGGGGTGTAATTGCGCTTACGCGTGTTCTGGCTGTCGAATGGGCGCGATTCAATATCCGGGTCAACGCGCTCGCTCCCGTTCAATTCAGAACCCCCTTGATAGCCAATCTCATAGAGCGAAAACCAGAGGTCCTTGACTACTTCCTGGGAAAGATACCTCTGGGCCGCATCGGTGAAGTGCGTGAGATCGTTGGCCCGGCAATCTTCCTGGCCTCAGACGCATCATCTATGGTGACCGGGGCTGTGTTGAACGTCGATGGGGGGCGCACGGCGAGTTGATTGTCCGTCCTGACGTGAATTGGACTGTGCCCGTGCAAGGCATGGCCGCCCTCAGATGCGACCGGTGCCCCGAAGCGCAGCGTCTGGGGATGTTCCCCTCCACGATGTAGTGGTGCCGGGGACATGACGGGAGTCCGGGTGACAGCATCATATGGGAGTCAGCTGTGATTGTTGGTCTGTCACACTCGGGTTGCACGGTTAGCTATCTCGAGCAATCTTTGCGGTTTTATGGTGAGACACTTGGGATTGAGCATATCAGAAGCCAGGTGACCGATCAGCCATACGTGGCCTTGGTAACCGGTTTTCCGGGATGCAGTCTCAAGATAGGCTTCGCTCGAATCGAAGGTGACGGTGTTCCCTTTGAGATCATTGAATTTGTAAGGCCGGCCGGTGGTAGGGCGCATACCGGCTTCGGTATTACCGGGAGTCCCCATCAATGCTGGCAAGTTGACAACCTGCCAGCGACCTGTCGGCGACTGTCACAGGCCGGTGCCTCATTCTGTACTGAAGAGCGACACTTGCTCGTTGACGGGCCGTGGGGTGAAGCCCAGGGTGCCTTCCTGCGGGACCCCGATGGCCTGCTGCTCGAGTTGATTGAACTCCCTGGACACCGGGATGGGCCTGGTCGCCTGGTTCGCATGCACCCCTTCGGCCCTGCAATTCTCAGATAGGAGGAGGATCCTATGTTCTGTCCTGCAGAAGCCCAGGAAAAAGAGCGTCGTATCCACGCCATGCTGACTGACCTCGGCTATGACTCACTGATCATCACCCGTCGCGACAATTTCGCCTGGCTGAGCTGTGGGGGACGGGCTGTGGTGGCATACACAGTGCCAGACAGTCCCGTCTTCCTGGTGGTGACGCCCCAGGAGAAGTACGCCGTGGGCCTCAGCATCGACCTGCCGCGCACCATGGACGACGAACTGGTCGGTCAGGGGTATCAACCAGTGTCACTGCCTTCCTTTGGCAAAACCCCGGCCGAAGCTGCCCTGGAAGTGGCTGAGGGCGAAGTGGCTGCCGACAGCCCAATCCCCGGCGCGGACAGCATCGGCCCAGCCGTCACGGCGCTGCACGAGCCGTTCACTCCCGAGGAGATGGAACGCTACGCCGCGGCCAGTCTGGAAAGTGGAGAGATCCTGCACCAGCTGGCTCATTGGGTAGAGTCGGGCATGACCGAGCGCCACGTATTCGCCCACATGTGGAAGCTGTACCTGGAACGTGGCTTTGAAGGGTGCTGCATGTTCGTGGGCTCCGATGAACGCATCCGGCGCTACCGTCATGCGGCCCCCAGCGACAAGCCAATTGAGAAAGCGGTATTGCTGGCGCCGTGTACCTCCAAGTGGGGGCTGCACGTGCCGAACAGCCGCATGGTCTACTTCGGAGAGCCGCCCGACGACATCCGGCGCCGTTTCCAGGCGGTGGCAACTATGCAGGCGGCGATGGTAGCCAGCACACGTCCTGGCGTGAAGTTGTCGTCGTTGCTTGAGCTGTGCTTCAGCCTCTTCGAGTCGCTGGGTTATCCTGAGGAGCGCACAGTTCATTGGCATGGAGGCCCGTCTGGCTACCAGCCCAGCTACTTCGAGCGCTGCCAGGATCCAGAGGAAGTGGTCAAGCCCAACATGGCGTTCACCTGGTATGTGACCGTCGCTGGCGCTAAGAGCGAGGAGCTGATGCTGGTGGACGAGCAGGGGGCCAGCCTCAAGTCGGTCGCTCCGGGATGGCCTATGCTGGAGATCGAATATGACGGCAACCAAGTGGCCATACCGGACATCCTGGTTCGCTAGTCGCAGAGCAACACAGACCCCACTTACTGGAAGCGTACTTCAAACGAGATGGATGGAGAACCGCTTGAGCATTGGCTCGACTGCGGAAACGCACGCTATTCTGAAGGCAGATCTGTGCCAACAGGCCAAGCGAGGGAATGCACCCTTGTGAATGTCCGAGGCGAGATCTTTCAGGAAAGCCGTACGTCCGGTTTGAGGAGGGGGGACTGGGGCAGATAGGTGAGAATCCAGGGCTGGGCGCCAGGCGCAGGCATCCTCTGCCATTCTCCCGAATATACTGGAGGCGACCGAATCGGTCGGCTCTGCATTGTGGACGCGCAAATATGACAGGCACTACAGAGGTGCAAGACAGCGAGGGGGCAGCCGCTGCCTGGAGAGATGGCTAAATCACTTCTCCAGGAGAGATGATGCCTAGGCCGTGTCTTACTGTACTAATCCCCACTGATCAGGAGGCCAGTACGAGAGCCAGGCGCGGCCCACGACGTCTTCCAGAGGCACTGGGCCGAAGGTGCGCGAGTCATTGGAGAAGTTGCGATTGTCTCCCATCACGAACAGGTGTAGTGGTGGCACATCCATCGGCCCGTAGCTCCCGTGGGTAGGCTGAGTCACATACGGCTCCGTGAGCGGTTCATGGTTGACGAGAAGCTGACCGTCCCGGATCTCCACCTGATCACCCGGCAGGCCAACCACCCGCTTGATGAGCAGATCGGAACTTCCTTCGACCCGGACCACCACCACATCGCCCCGTTGCGGGGAGCGGAGGCGCAGCCATTGGCTGTACGAGAGTTTCTCTACCACCAATCGCTGGTCGGAATGCAGGTTGGGTTCCATGCTCTGGCCGTAGACACGGGTCGCCTGGGCCAGGAACAAATTGATGACGAGCGCAATGATGATCGCCGGCGCTATCGTCTCAAGCAGGCCACGCAAGCCGCGGGCAACGTACCGCCCCACAGAAAGATGTTTTTCCGACAGTTCGGGAGATGGATGACCAATCAGTCCTCTCTCCCGCATCTCATCCATCTCTTGGGCTGGCAAATGCGCACCTGGCACGTTGGGGAGGTCCGGCAGAACGGGAGGTGTCGCCTGCCCGACCCGTTCTTGTTCGGACAGGGATTCCCGCGTCATTGCCGACGACTGCGCCGGCCCAGGTGATTGCGGATCAGAAGACTCCGTCATAGTATTCCTATCACGAGACGCTATGATCGGCGGGGCTGCCTTCTGCTGGCGCCACGGTCACGGCTGCCACGGCTGGAAGGGCGACGTCGGTCGCTTTCGATTGCTTGCTCTACAGTCCAACCCTCCAACACCGCCTGGCGAGAGAGACGGATCTTGCCATCGGGGCCAATGCTCACCACCATGACCATGATCTCGTCCCCCACGCGTACCACGTCCTCAACGCTGGCCACGCGGTAGTCTGCCAGCTGACTGATGTGGACCAGGCCGTCGGTGCCGGGCAGGATCTCCACGAATGCACCGAAGTCGGTGGTGCGCACTACCTTTCCAGTGTAAATCTTGCCAGCTTCCGCTTCTTCTATCAGAGCCTGCACCATCTCGATAGCACGCGTGCTGGCATCGGCGTCAGCTGATGCGATGAACACAGAACCGTCATCCTCAATGTCAATCTTGACGCCGGTTTCATCCTGAATGGCCCGGATCATCTTTCCACCTGGGCCGATGATGCGACCGATCTTATCCGGTTCAACGTGAATGGTGATGATCCTCGGGGCGTAGGAAGAAAGGTCCTCCCTCGGCTTGTCAATGGTCTCCAGCATGCGGTCAAGGATGTGCAGCCGGCCTTCGCGAGCCTGAGCCAACGCCTCCTCCAGGATTTGGTAGCTCAATCCACGGATCTTGATGTCCATCTGTAGGGCGGTAATACCCCGGCGGGTTCCGGCCACTTTGAAATCCATGTCTCCCAGTGCATCTTCCAACCCTTGAATGTCGGTCAGGATCGCGTAGCGGTCACCTTCGGAGATCAACCCCATGGCGATGCCACTCACCGGTGCTTTGATGGGCACACCTGCGTCCATCAACGACAGCGTGCTGGCACACACGCTGCCCATAGAGGTGGAACCGTTGGACGAGAGGACTTCTGACACCAGCCGCAGGGTGTAGGGAAACTCATCCCCGGCGGGGATCATGGGCAGCAGTGCCCGTTCTGCCAACGCGCCATGCCCTATCGACCGGCGGCTGGGGCCACGCATAAATCGAACCTCACCGGTGGAGAAGGGCGGGAAGTTGTAGTGATGTATGTATCGTTTGGTCTGGTGGGGACCCAGTGTATCCATGTTCTGCTCCTCACGAGGGGTTCCCAGCGTAGTGATCGTGAGCACCTGGGTCTCGCCTCGAGTGAAGAGACCAGAGCCGTGGGTGCGAGGCAACAGCCCCACCTCACACCAGATAGGCCGAACAGTGGTGGTATCCCGTCCATCCGGTCGCACGCCCTCATCGAGAATGCGTTGCCGAACAACGTGTTTGAGATCCTCATTGAAGACTTTCTTCACGTCCTTGGGATCGATTGCTTCGTCGTCCGCGAAGCTGTCGACGATCTCATCTCGCAGACGGTTGACGGCTGCGTCGTTCTCCTCCTTGGTGCCTCCCAGAACCGGAGCGATACGTCCTTCCAATCGTCCGGCCACAGCCGCTTTGGCCTCGGGAGAAACCTCCAGCACGGTGAATTCCATGGGCGGTTTGCCAACCTGGGCAGCCATCTCCTTCTGCACCCGGATCAGGTCCTGCATGGCCTCGTGTCCTAACCGCAGCGCTTCCAACATCTTGGTTTCTGTTACTTCGTTGGCACCTGCCTCCACCATGACGATGGCGTCTTCGGTGCCCGCCAGTCGCAAATCCAGGAGGCTGTTCTCCATCTGGCTGGCCGCGGGATTGATGACCAATTGATCATCGATCAGTCCCACTCTGACCGCGCCTACCGGCCCGCCGAAGGGCATGCCGGATATCATCAGCGCCGCCGACGCCGCGTTGATAGCCAGGACGTCCAACCGGTTCTCGCCGTCAGAGGAGAGGGCGGTCAGGGCAACCTGAACTTCGCTGCGAGTTCCCTTGGCAAAGAGGGGCCGCAACGGTCGGTCGGTCAACCGGCAAATGAGAATCCCGTCCTCGCTGGGCCTTCCCTCGCGACGGAAAAAGCTGCCAGGGATACGACCGGCAGCGTACAGGCGTTCCTCGTAATCCACGGTGAGGGGAAAGAAATCGGTTCCCTCTCGCGGTGGCAGGGAGGCTGTAGCCGTCGCAAGCAACATGGTATCACCAGCACGAGCCAACACAGCACCGTTGGCCTGACCGGCCAACTTGCCGGTCTCGAATACCACCTCTACATCCGCAACTTGCGCTGCGAATCGACGAACTTGTTCTTTTTCCAACATGTCTAAGTTTTTTCCTCCTGAACCACAACTTGCCCACAGAGATTGGCGAGCCGCTGCTCCACATGAATCAAGCGAGTAGACGGCGGTGCATCTACTCGCTTGATCCTACTAGCTGCTTCACACACTACTTCCGCAGTCCCAGTCGTTCAATAACGTCCCGGTAACGGGACGTGTCCTCTCGGCTAAGATACGCCAGGTGACGGCGGCGCTGTCCGACCAGTTGCAGCAGGCCTCGCCTGGAGTCCTCGTCGTGTTTGTGCGTCTTCAAGTGGTCAATCAGCTGATTGATGCGAGTACTCAGCAATGCAATCTGAACTTCAGGCGATCCTGTGTCATTGGGATGGACGTGATAGGCGCTAATGATGGCCTGTTTCTGTTCTCTGTCGAGCGGCACGCTGCCCTCCTGACCGATATCGGACAATGAGCAAATCGGGTCTCACTCATATGTTCTTGCTGTCTGACTTTCGACTAACTTCGTTATTATATCACAGAAGAACCAGAATGCAAGAATGCATGCCGCGGTGCGCCGTGGCTGCCGGGGTCCTTTGGGAGCCACCACCTGGCCGGGACAAGCCGTAGCAACGATCTCAAGAATCACTCAAGATGGGCAGCACGTCGTGGGTCGGTTTGTCATAACCTCTCACAGGTGCTACAATGCCCGCATGCGATTCGATATTCTTACCCTTTTCCCCGAGATGTTCCAGGGTCCCTTCGACGCCAGCATCATTGGGCGCGCGTGTGAGGCTGGACAGGCAACCATCGTGCTACACGACATCCGCGACCATGCGCCCGGCCGTCACCGCGTGACCGACGATACGCCCTACGCCGGGGGTGGCGGCATGGTTATGAAACCGGAGCCCATCTGGAACGCGGTGGAGAGCGTGCTGGGATTTGACCCGATTGGTCGACCTGATGCCCCGCCGATTGTTCTGCTCACGCCGCAGGGACGTCTTCTGAATCAGTCGCTCGCTCGCGATCTGACTGCCCACCCTCGCCTCCTGCTCATCTGTGGCCGGTACGAAGGTGTTGACGAGCGTGTCCGTCGCTATCTGGTCACCGACGAAATCTCGATTGGCGATTATGTGCTTTCAGGAGGCGAGATCCCGGCAATGGTTTTGGTGGATGCTGTTGTTCGCTTGCTGCCCGGCGTGTTGGGCGATCCTGGTGCCACAGCAGATGATTCCCATGCCACCGGGTTGCTGGAATACCCCCACTACACCCGCCCGGCGGTCTACCGGGGGCACGAAGTCCCCGAGACCTTGTTGTCTGGCCATCATGCCCAAATCGAACGCTGGCGGCGTCAGGCGGCATTGCGCCGCACCTGGGACCGCAGGCCCGACTTGTTGGACCACGCCTCCCTGACACAGGCCGACCGTGAGTTTTTGGCTCAATTGGACGCTCGGGATGGGATTGAAACGCCCACGGTCCCCTTGGTTGATGACAAATGAAATTTGCCCCGTGTTGGCAGCCATGGTACAATCTTGGTTTGTGACCTCAACGAGGCCACACCAGTGTGATACTATGTTAAGGATGCAATGAAATGGCAAACGCAGTCGAGCTTATGCAGTCCATTGAGAATCGCAAGGAAGACGTTCCTCAAATGGCGCCTGGTGACAACGTGAAGGTTCACGTTCGGATCGTCGAAGGCGACCGGGAGCGATTGCAGGTTTTTCAGGGTGTTGTCATCCGCAAGCGGGGATCGGGTGTCAATCAGTCGTTCACGGTTCGCCGCATCGCCGCGCACGGCGTTGGCGTTGAGCGAACCTTCTTGCTTCACTCACCGCGTGTTGAGAAGGTCGAGGTGGTTTCCCATGCTCGCGTGCGCCGCTCCAGGATATACTTCTTGCGTGATCGTCGCGGGAAAGCGGCGCGCCTCAAAGAACGCCGGAGCTAATGCCGTCTGGCGTCGGCGCCGTGGACGTTCCTACCCTTGATACTGAACTAGCTCTGCATTCGCAGGGCTATGATTTTGTCGCTGGGCTGGATGAGGCCGGGCGAGGAGCATGGGCCGGACCGGTGGTGGCCGCCGCCGTCATATTGCCGCTGGATCGGCCCGATTTGGGCCTTGTTCTGCAGGACGTGCGTGACTCAAAACAGATCTCTCCCGCAAAGCGGGATGTCCTCTTCAGTATCATATCGCAGACAGCGTTGGATGTGGGCGTTGGCATCAGCGCCCCCGGCGTCATCGACAGGGATGGCATTGTGCCTGCCACCCGCCGGGCAATGAAGAAGGCACTGACCCACCTCTCACTGCAACCCAGTTATCTCATCCTCGATTACATTCGGCTGACCACACTCCCCTTGCCGCAGATCTCCTGTCCCAGGGCTGACTCCCAGTTCTTGTCAGTGGCAGCTGCCTCAATTATCGCCAAGGTCACTCGTGACCGGCTGATGATCCTGCTCGGTCAACGCTATCCGGGTTATGGGTTTGCTCGCCACAAGGGCTATGGCACCGCGGGTCATCGGGCTGCGCTCGTGTCCCTTGGCCCGGCTGCCATTCACCGAATGTCCTTTGCGCCGCTGCGCTGCCCGGGGACGTGACCTCCTCTGTGTCGTTGAGAGGATCTCAGACCAGCGACTGATAACACCGCTGGCGGTATCCACATCCGGCACAATGCTGTGGTTCGTCGTGGCCTCGGTGTACAGCGTGACGCTTCGCCTCCCCCCCATCTGCTCGCATGTTGCCGGGACACGCAGCAATTCACCACGCAGGGCCCACGTGTAGTCCACCCGGAAGACAAAATGAGGATAGCGAATCAGACCGTATTGGGGGGCCTGGCCAACTCATCTCTTCGGTCAGGAGGCAGTAGGCTGCCAGCTGAAGGACGTGCGACGGATTAGGGATCGGGAGGCGTAGTGCCTGACTTGACCTCGACCGGGATGATTCCGGCGTGTTTCTCAACCTGTTAGTCTGTGGGTGGGGGAGAAGAGGGGTTATTCAGGCAGGCGCCAGTCGCCGGTGTCAGCATAGACGATGCGCCCGGCCGGCAGTTGGGCGCTCCGTCGGCCGCGATTGGCCTGGCGCTGTGCCAGCCAGCTTCCCGCCAGGATGACGATGAACGCTTCCAGCAGCGGTACATCCAGGCCGGGCAGTGGGCTCACAACGAGTCGTCGGCTGGACCAATCACGCCCGACCACGCCGTGATCTCGATGGGCACTCCCACCAGACCCCACCTTGCCAGCCACTCGGCATCCTCTGGCGAAATGCGGATACAGCCCCGAGAGGCAGGCTCCACCCCCAAGGCGTCCAGGCGATCGTATACCTTCTCATCGCCATCGCGAGTGTACGGTGCACTGTGAATCAGGATGGATCCCTCTGCGCCGGGGAAGAGATACCATATGTAGTCGGCCCACAGGCTGGTGCCTCGAAAGGCTGCTTTTCCCCAGAATGGCCCGATCCTGCCGCTCCAGGGAGGGGTGAAGGCGTTTGCCACCGGTGCGCCGGTGCTCACCGGGATGGCCCGAATCACGATGCCATCTTCATAGACGATCATCACCTGGTCATCCTGGTCCACCAGCACGAAACGTTCGGCTGGGGGAGGTGTCAGTCCCAATGACGCTGGAACGAAGGGGGTGGGCGTGGGCAGCACGAGGTCGATCGCCATGGGTTCTCGGGTGACGACAGTCGTGGCCGTTGGGGATGAAGCCGGCCGCCGGGTAGTGGTCGCCGCGGGTGGCGACACGGGCTGTTGACCCGAATCGGAAACAGCGGACGGCGTCTCCGTTGGCTGGGGCTGAGAGGTGGTCGAGACCGGAGTCGCTGGCCCATCGGATGCCTCTATCACCACCGGGCGATTGGTTATCCCCATCTGAGACAACACATTGGTTATCGATACCAGATGCAGGCCAAAGACCCAGGCGGCGACAGCCAGCAGCACCAGGGCACCGATGATCGTCCGCCTCACGTTTCTCACGGCCTTACTCCCAGCCACCGACACAGAATGGATATCCCCAACAAGAAACCCACCCCCAGCAGAACGAATCCAGCCTGTGGCCAACGCTGTGATGCGGATACAACTTCTCCATGCCGGGCGTGAACCTCAATACCGCCAGTCAGGGCAATCTGATTGGCCGCTTGATAGCCGCGAACTGCCGCGTACCACCAGGCACGCCTGCAGAACACGTACTGTCCGATTCCACTTGCCCTGATCACTCGGGATACGGAACCACCCCTTCCCCTCCCACGTGATATGTGGCTCTCGTCCGACAAACTGAATCGGTTAGGCAGTATCATGAGTTGTTGTGGCTTTCCATCCCGCACTAGTCCTCTGGCGATTCCTCGAGGATGCCTGTTCCCTGGCTGAAAGCACCGAGGGCGCGTTTCATCTCTTCTTGGCGGACGGCAGTCGTCAGATCGCCCCGGGTGCGCTCCAACACACCACGCACCATATCCGTGTTGCGGCGCAGGCCACGGGTGATCGCATCCGGGAAGTCCACCGTGATCAACACGCTGTAGATGTCGTCCATGGCGACCAGCAGTCGCTCACCGACAGCCACATCCCCCCTGCGCAGCCGATCAAGCAGGTAGCGGCGCAGCTCACCCACCGCTTCGGCCAGACCATTCAGGTAAGCCGATGATGTTACGTTGAGCTCTTGGGGAGTTGGCAAATCGTCATCGGTGACCAGCGCGTATGTGATATGGGCCTCACTCAGTTCTTTCAAGGCGTCCTGGGTGTAACCGGTGTGGTACAGCTCAGGATACGCGGCAATATCAGCCAGCATTTCAGCCACGATGTCCCGTGCAGTCGCCAGAAGGTGCTGTGCCTCCTCAAAGTCATCCCGGTGGCTGGCCCGGATTGAATTGGCACAGTAGCGAATCACCTGCCGGGACCGGCGCAGCGTCTCATCCCGCACCGCACTCCGGGCTTCAAATTCCTCACAGGTGGTGTCAACGATGGACTGAAGATTGTCCAATACACACTCCTGAATGACCGCATCCACTGGAAAACAGACTTCTCCTCAATCTTTTCGAGAGCTATTTGATAGGGGCGGTGCTCTGCGTCATGCGCAAGATGCCACCACCTGGATGGTCTGAGGAAACCAGACTTCCGAAGCCCTGAAGACTTCGGAAGTCTCCCCAATCCTTCAATGACACACACGCCGCTGCCCCCATAGGGCAACTCTCAGCTTGCACCAGACTACAACGTGCTGTCTGCCAGACGGGCTAGAACGGAATATCACCCTCGTCCCCACCCGCTGGTGGTTCCTGCTGGGAAACGGACGAGTCGCTGACATCACCTTCACCACGACCGCCCAGGAACTTCACGGTATCAACTGTCACTTCATACTGCGCTCCTGGAGTACCATCACTTCTGGTATACACCCTTGGACCTCCGGTGGCCGAATCGGGATTTATCCGACCCTCAACGTACACCTGCCGACCCTTCGTCAAGTACTGATTGACCGTCTCAGCCAACTTGCCCCATGCGGAGCAGCGGAACCAGACGGTTTCCTCTCCGGGTGTCCCATCCTTGTTGGTCCACTTTCGGTTGGTGGCCACCGAGAAGTCGGTAACAGCGGTACCACTGGGAGTATATCTCATTTCCGGGTCACGACCGAGATTGCCGATGATGGTAACTCTCTGGAACATTGCTACACCTTTCCTTTCGATCAGTCTTGAGCCTCCGAATTACCAGA
>JACKQG010006378.1_pt1 | contig 12496 bp, 7 predicted proteins | sample 8237621 | NCBI WGS metagenome assembly JACKQG01 (sample SAMN15677084, study PRJNA649215) | marine metagenome | biome: marine; feature: Black Sea; material: saline water; isolation source: suspended particulate matter (SPM) from the Black Sea western gyre | collected 2013-06-09/2013-06-10 | depth...
CGTCTCCAGGTATATTTCCCAAAATGCAGTTATATCATCTTTATCAGGAAACTGTCCCCAGAAGGTTCCGAGGCTATCCCACATATCACTTAGTGTTCTAGTATATTTACTTGCCATTAGTCTAATTTATTGATGCCGTACATACTGCTGTTGTCAGCAAAAAATGTTTTTAGTGTTCCACTTAGAGTGTATGTTGACGTTACAGTTGCAGTACTGTAAGTACCGTCATAACTCTGGTCTTTAACAGTTCCGGCGATAGTTGCCAAATCTACATATGTAGCCCCAGCACTATATGCTGCGTTAACTAAATCAGAGTACTCAAGCATGCCGTCTTCAATACCATTGATATAATCAATCAACGCTAACTTCATTACTTCCGCAGTAACATCACCTTTATAATTAAATTTAGATAAGGTCACAATACTTTGTGGATAGATTTTACCTAGAGTAGAGGTTCCAGGGTATCTGTACTCGTCAGAGTCAAGAAGAGCCTGTACACTAACTCCATCACTATAATATCTGTATAAGATGTTTATTGATATTCCGACTATGCCAGCACTTCCGAATACAATTTTAATATTATCTTGGGCAGAAAACGAGAGTCCGGGAGAAGGCCTTTCAATGCTGTAATCAACATTCTCTACAAACGCAACACCTGTTGCAGTTCTAGACACTCCAATAATATCGACAATAGGGAAACTAAACGCGCTGTTAGTTCGTAGTGTTAGCTCCTGAGACGCCATCGTCACACTTTGGGTATCCGTTGTAATTTTAGTTTTATCATTAATATAAATATCGGTCATGTTGCCACGATGTATACCAGATAGTAGTGTATTAGTAGCTGATACATAGTAACTTCTCAGTAAATGCTCATCATCTTCGTAGTTATATGGAGTAGCTAGGACATTTACATAATCCTCACTATCTCTATATGTAGCTATATCTGTTAGGGCCTTGACTTGCTTCATCTCAGCATTAGTTGATGTCGTGTCAGCAGTACCAGTGCCACAAAGGTCCCATGCATTAGTATTTTGATTTCTGACAAACCATTTAAGAGAATTTACTGTATCACCCCAACCAACACCATAATATGTTAGAGTAAAAGGGTCGCCGTCTATAAAGTCGGCATCTTTAGTCTTTAGTCTAAATAAATGCATTGGGTATGTTTCTACGATACTAGTAATCTTAACTGGACTGTACCACCACTCACTATTTGCTGTCTCAATAACACCAAAACCAAAATGGTCTCCTGCGCTTTGAGCGATATATGGAGGATATGTTTGCCCTCTATAAATAGTTCTATCTCCAGCTAATAAAGAATCATCAAAAGTATCTACTGTATCGATCCAAACATCCATACCGTTCTTATCATAAATCTTGATTACGTATTTATACCAAGTATCTACAAGAATCTCTTTAGCTGCGGCCATTAGGAACTGGTTTGTTCCGCCAGTTTGATCCCACATCTGTTCTTCATTAATAAACACATCACTGTTAAGTGCATCATTATCAACAATATAGACGTTATATTTAGTACCATCCCCTTTACGCCAACCTATACCGTAGCCATCAAATGGGACTGCAATGTTTTCAGAACGACGCACAGTGATGTAAGACATTTTTCCTTCATCAGTACTATCATTAGTTTTAAATTGTCCCTCAATCTGGATACCAGTGTGTTGGTCAATCGGTGTTGTAAATACTGGAGACATATTATTTTGCTCTGCCATAACAGAAGCAATTGAGTCAACTATGCCTTGAACCTGGGCACTAGTGGTTGTGTTAGTTGTGCTAGTGGTAGCCATTATGCTGCACCTCCTGCTATAATTCCATCTTCCTCGTCTTGTTGAGCAGACTCATTGTCATCCAATAAAGAAACTAAATAACTGGTAATTTCTACCATCAATTCATCTGGAATATTTACCAATGCCCCAATACTAGATGGATTAGTTTGGTCCCATGGAGTATCCTTGATTCCTAGTTTAATAGTATTACTATCTACTGTAATCTCCTGTGCTCGAACTAAGGAACCTTTACCAACCTTACTATCACTCGCAACCCAAGGAAGTTTATACCCAGTGGCAGTATTTGTCTCACTAAAATTCTCTTCTAAAATATTATAAATACCAAGCTCTGCGTATAAAGGGTCATCTTCTCTATAGATACCCTTATACATATCATTCGTAAACTCATAAGTAAAGTCACCTGGAGCAGGCAGTTCTACTACAGTAGTATCATCAGTGTCAAGAAACCTACCAACATACCCCTTGCTTTCATTATACGGATAGTTATATAGTCCAGAGACTTTATAGTTAAAGTCACTCTCATATAAGTTACCTACCTCAACACCAGAGTAAGTGATATCCCTTAACATTTCAGTGTCTCCATTACCAACAACAGTTAGAGAGGTGATAGTCGGATAAGTTGTAGCCAAGGTACGTTTAATACCATCTGCGGACGCAATAGATTGGTTTGTACTAGCCGCCAATATCCTTGATTTTAATGCGACATTATCCTCTCTATCGATAGAGTTTGTAATGGCTGTCGTATTTTTAACTGAATTAGGTGACGGATAGAGATTAGTAACCAATCTAGTAATAGTGTTGGCTGGAGCCTCAAACTCGTCCCCGAAGTCAGCTGATTCGATTGCCACATCTCCAGTACTATATAAAGGAAAGTTAGCATTATTAAGTAGCATCATTTCTTTTGTAATAGTGTAGGCTGCTGTAGTAACGTAGTTGTACTGTGAGTTTCTATCAGACAATATAGTTCCCTTTGGTATATGTGCCGTTGTTGGTATATTATAATAGAACCTAGCAGTCCCAGTTGCCTTTTGACCCGCTATTCTAGTAATTAAATAGTTAGCCGCCATGGCGTCGACGTCATCGTCAGACATAGCATCTATATTTAATAGACTAAGATTATCTGTCATATAATCTTCAAAGTCTAATGTAGGTTGGAGCACTGCGCTCAGTGGATTGACAAATAAGTCACCCATTGGAGAGCCTGGAGAAACGTCTATCGACGGATCATGCTCTTTAATCTTTTTCTTTATAAATTCTTTTGCGTCCATAATTTATCCTTATGATATTAGTATAAATGTAGAAGTCGCTCCTCCTACAGTATTCACTCGTACCGTGATATCCCAGGTTTGTGTAGCCTGTTGATACTCTACGGCCCTGACCTCGATACTTGAAAGTTTCTCAATATCCAACAAATCAGTTTGAGAATCTTGTTCTTCTTTTGTTTGGGACTCTACAAAAGCAAATGCGTTTGCAAAATCGTCTTGTAAGGCTTCTTCTTGCCCTGGCACATAACCATTACCAATGATTTCATATAGACTTCCTCCTATATCTCCATCAAAGCCATTAGACCCTTGCGTAGTAAATAGTCTTATAATTACGTTCTGAACCAGAACTGCCGTCCCAGTTACAGTCTGCGGAGATAACCCGTTAAATCCAAATTGGACAACTCCGTCACTATCCACATAAAGGCATCCTAAAGTCTTATGTAATATGCTCATTTAATTAAACTCTCCTTGGTTGTTAACCCTTGCTTTTCATACACTTCTTTAACAGACTCCTCTACTTTACTAACATTTTCTTGAGTCACTGGAAGTTCGGCTTCTGGAACAGTAGTTCCGGTAAGCAATTCTTTCCGAATTTGCAATTGTTCACCAGCTACAGCATTAGATTGGATAGTAGCGTTTAGTTTTTCTTCAACAATCCTAGCTTGGATTTTAGCCTTTTCTCCAGCCTCTTTAAGCTCATTGGTAACTGAAGGCCTTCCAAGCTGCCCAAGGCAATCGCCTATGTTAGTAAAGGCAGAACCAACAGACCCCATTGCGACTTTAAAAGCATCACTCATTTCGCCAACAGATGGTATATTTTGTACAGCGTTAAGCCCAGCTTGACCAAGTTCAACCGTATCTGTTATAGCCCCAAGACCCAGATTGGCCACTAGTTGAATATTTCCCTGCTTAAATTCATCAACCAAATATTTTATAGTATTGTTTTTACTTACAAGTTCTTCGTTGTTTAAAACTCCTTCCAAGAAAGCAACCTGCTCTTGCATTCCAGGAGTATCTAATATACTGTCAGTAAAAGTCTTTATGGCGTCTATAAGGACCTTATCTTCTCGTATGGAGTTCCCTAAGCTTAGTCTACACTCAGCTAACTGATTTTGGATAGCTAGTAATCCACCCCTGTTTGTTAAATCATCAAAAAGATGTCCTATTAATGCATTTAATTGGATAAAGGCATCTTCTCCAGCAGGAGTATTGTCGTTATCATCGTTGTAAAGCCCAGTCTCGTCATTTGTATACCCATCAATAAGTTCTAAAATAAAATCTAAATTGTCATAAGAAGCCCCGATACCCTCTGCCTGCTGACCAAATGTGGAGTCAAGTGTGTTAAGATTTCTTTTAACTGCTTCTATTTTAGATCTCCATGCCATCATTTTAAATGATTTAGCTGCAGTTGTCGGAATATTTATTTGGGGAGAAGTCTGATCAGGTGACCCTACTGGATGAGGAACGTATTGTTCGATATCATCTTTTAATGTTGTTAATTGGTCATATACCTTAGACACCCCTAGGTTACTTAAATTATTTACTAAAGCCATGTCTCCAAATGCTCCAGTATAAGTAGACAATAGTCCCAGTCTCTTTTTAATGGTAGTATTTAAACCACCCAAGTTTCTATTTGGAAAAGAGCTATTATCTTCTATGATACCACGATAGCTTATGTCGGTGAAATCTACTGTAAATAAATTTCTACTACTATCTGGAGCGGCAGAAATTTTTGGAGCAAAGTTAGACAATAAGGCCACTTTCTCTATAGGGCCTAAAGGCAAATACCTAACAACATTTAACCCTAATTCTTTAACTTTCATGTCCAGCATTGCGGCTGTTCCAGAATAGTCTATATACTCAAAAATACCTGTTAAAAAGGTGTCAAGTTGTTTTGACCGTGACGCCGCTTGCCCAGAGGTATAAACTTGGTAATCTTGATTTCTAGTCTCTGGCCCAGTATAGTCTTCTTGATTCTCAGTAATGACATCGTGGTATAGATCATCATAAACGCTCTGAGGGTTTCTTAGGGCATTGTGCCCTATTTCCATCCATTGTGGAGCGAAGTGAGCATCTTCAGCTATTTGTGCTAAAGCGTCTAGAACAGGAGTCTCCATTATTTCTTGAGCCTCACTCAACCTATCAGTGATAGTTGGAACAGAGTCATTGCTATAATATTTAAGAGCCTCTAACTGGTCGTATAAGTCTTGAAGTAAACTGTGTGCCCCAAAAATTTCCTCATATGCTTTTTGCAGTATGAGGTCATCTTCGTCGCCCCGTTTGTCAAGCAAGTTTATCATCAGACTTATAATGCCACCAAGATCTTGAACGTCATTAAGAAAGTTAGATGAGACAATTACTCTAGATTCAAGCTCATATCTAAGCAATGTGAATAGAAAACCGGCAACACCTAAATATGCAAGGTGCCCTCCAGACAGAATGGTAGCTAATTGCCGTCCAATTGAACCTAGGCCTTGCGCATAAGTAGCGTTAAGACCATTAGCAATTATTTGTGACGCAGCTGAATCAAGAGCAGCCTCACCCAAATCACCTAATACATCTGTGGTCTGAGCAAGCCCGCTGGTAAAGTCAATCGCCCGAACTTTATCGGCAAAGGCCGCAGTACTGGCGCTGGCATTATCAGCGATGTCTCTTAAAACTTTAGCTAGTGCATCATTACTACAATCTGGCATTCTGTATTTCCTGTGCTATTCTTTTAAAGCGTGTTTTAACATGCGCTTCTGGTTTATGTAGCTTTTCAGCTATCTCTTTGGGAGCCAATATCTGCTTTCCACCAATTCCGAAAGCATACTCCATAATTTTTTTGTCTTCTGCAGATGAGTCAAAGTATACAAACTCGATAGACTCTTTTAAACTGCCTTTAGTTCCATAAGCTGAGTAATCAAAGAAGCCACCCATCTCATCACCAGAATCATCGTCCTTTGACATAATATTTAAATCATTACGTAACTCAGATTGCATTCTTTCTACTTCAGCAGGAGACCATTGTAGTGCATCGGCCAGTTCTACCTCAGTAGGTTCCCTTTCTAGGTCCTCAGTGAGGTTCTCACGGATAGTTTTATACTTACCTATAGCTATGCCTCGGTGCTCTGGAATCTTGCCTATATTTTGATATGTGAGCACATAGCGCTGCAAGTGTTTTAGGTGATTAGTTACATGAGTATTTAGTTGGGCCTTGTTTGGATCATATGAATCAAATGCCCTAAGAGCTAGAATCTTGGCCTCTGTTTCAATAGCAGTCCTGGGAAGAGGGCTCCCGTTATATTTATTTACTTCTTTAGTCAGCAGAGGCGCTAAGCTAGTAACTAGCTTATCTCTAGATTTTTTATTTTTATTTTCTGACCAATCTTGCCAGAGTTCCAGTTCTTGATCTTTTCTACTCATTATTTCATTAGGCCCTTAACTTCTGCATAGGGGCCTGTCGCCACTATTCCATCAAAAACTGTAGTATAAAATAATACAGCTGTTAATGCGGTTAGCCAATTTTCTCCCGTATCAATTTTAGTGGACCATATAAGAGTAAAGTCTAATCCACTTTTCACTGTATTCCAGGAACGTGATTCAGGATCTTCTCCCCACCAACCACCAACAGCGTCTGAAAAGAAAAATAAATAACTAGATTCTGTGTCCAACTTTCTTATCATCTCATCCACTCTTGTGGCTTCATCTGTGACAATGGCCGGGTCATCGCTAGTAAGCGCGGCAAAGTCTACACGGTCGTATTTATTAAGGGCTGACTTGTAACCATTGTTAACGATATTTTCAACGAAATTACGTACAGCACTTTCCACAGTCTCGGCTTTATAATACTTCTCAAGGCGTGATGACATATTGCCCTCTTTAGAAGCCTCTGTCTTAGCCAAGTGTAACTTTTCTTCAACTGCAGTTCTCGCTGTTATTTCAGCCTCGTCCGCATCAGTTACGAGTTGGTGCCAATCGGTTAATTTCTCCAATAAAGCATCTGTCTTAATCCAAGCATTGACAGAGTAAAGAGATTTAATTGTATTTCTATTGTTTTGAGTTTTTATAGTCTCCTGCTTTCTAACTATCATAGAAAAAGAAAACTGTGCTAACATTGGACTATTAGCGTTATGCATCACATTGACATTCAATATAAATCCACGTAGTCTAGTATTTTTAAATGTTAGAACTGCCTCATAATTATTCTCAGCTAGCTTAGTACCCCTAAGATGATTATCATAAAGGTCTAAAAAGGAGGAAGCCCATAAGTATTTATCTCTGTACTTGGATGCCTTATTGGCCTTTGTCTCTAATAGTTGCCCAGTAAAATTATAAATTCTGGTCTTCTCTCCAAAGAATGTGTAACTTGGAGCACCAAAGGTTTCTATAATTTGTGCTTTTTCTTCCCTGGCCTCTTGAACCCCAGTTAAATAAAAGCGGTTTGTAAGAAACATAGTGACACCACCATCAACTATACTTAAAACAGCTGGTGCTTGCGAATGTTGGTCAAGGTGTACTGGTGTTTCTTTTACTCTAATATTTGGTAGCAGAGTTCCACTAGACTTGCTATATCTAGATGGAATTGGCATGCTGACGCCATAACTATAGTTTTCGCCATTGGCATATTTATTGGCTTTAGCCATATCGTATCCTTGCGGGACTGTCTTATCGTTTTCGCTCATATTAAATATCTATGTAGTAGTCTCCCTGCTTACCTTTTCGAAGGGCATTTTGGAGAGCCCTAACGGACTGTCGTCTTTCCCTTATAAATGGGGCACTAGCATTAGTGCCGTTTAATCTTTGTAACTCTAAAATGTCTGCACGCTCATCGCTCAGCGAACCCATTATACTTCTAATTCCTTTAGGCCTTGAGGATTTATATGCCGCTAACTCTGCTTCGATGATATCAGTGTTCCAATTATGTAACCTCATATCATTCATAGTTGCCTCATATTTATCAATTTCGGCTTGTGTAACTGGTGGCCTGTCGATGCCAGCTAAGGTGCGCTGTCCTATAAGAAAATCCCAGAGCTGTGGCTCGGTTATGATATTTCTTCTAGTAAATCTATTAATAAAAGACATGCGCTCTTCTTCTGACTTAGTATTATAAATTGCATTTAATTTATAGATAAAATGTGACATCCACTCAGTATTCTCGATATTATCTTTTAACCCTACACCAAAATCCATAGTGCCAGACGTATCTCTGAATTTTCCAACACTTCCATCTAAGGTAGAGTCTATGGATTTAAAATACGCATCATCCCTGTCATCTGATAATCCCCACCCATCTTGTCTTGGCCCACCAACGCTATCAGCCAGCGGTGCTTTCTCTGCATCGTATGGGACTCCATAAGCCATTTTCATATAAACTTTGTGACCAATTTGATCTGGAAAATAAATTTCTTCATCAAACCAACTGTTTAAAAATTTAGACTCCTCAGGGTTCTTCAATCTATGTCGTAATAAAGCAATCCAAGCTCCACGCTTATCAGAGGTATTCTCGTACCCCTTACTCAGAACTACAGAGTTGACTTTACCAGGCGGAATATAAGAATACCCCTCCTCGAAAGGCCAGCCCGCTTTCAAAATCTCTTTATCTTTGGTGTCATCTATTGGCCAACCAGATTCTACTAATAACTGTTCTAAAGTTAATGAGTCTAATGAGCCATGATTAGTCATTACTGGAGCCTTCTTACCTCGCAGTAATATAGGGTTAATAAAATTAATACTACTACTAGAACTACCATCAGCTGAAAGTGTCGTACTTATTTGACCAACAACACCATAAACACTAGGCATCCTATCATCTAAGAAAAGCCCAGGCATACCCACTATCCTATATGGTGAGTATGTAGTAGTTAAATTAAATGACCTATTTCTTAAAACAGATGCTTGGAACTCAGAGTCAAGATAGCGTTTTCTAGTATCTAAAATATATCGTTGCTTTTCTTGTTCATAGTCTTCTTGCTTCCAAAACTCATACCACGCAGGATCTTTAATTAGCCTTTCGGCCTCAATTCTCGATACTAGTCCATCAAAGTCAGTCTGCATCACTGTCCCGTTGACTCCACGCATTCGCTCCTCTTTAGTAAGCTGAACACTGGCGGCACCACTATCTTCTGGTGCATATGTTAATCTGTTATTAGGGGCAATAAGCAAAGTATTTAAAAACCCATCATCGCCACCATGTAAAGTCATGGTTCCAGGATTTGTAATGCCAGCCATTCTTGTAGGCTCACTTAAAAACGATCTAGAAAAATTAGCGTTGATGACTTGATCTTTAAATATAGTATTGCATGCCATAGGTGCAAAGGACGACGGGTTAGGTAACAACACATAACTCTGTGGCGCTCCGGTCTCATCATCATATGTAGGAGCGGCGGGAGTAATCATTTTATAATTTAACAACTCCAGTACCTGCATCAGCGCTTTAATCATAGTAGCGCCATTACTTAAATTTTTAAATCTTTGCTCAAACATGCTTGATGTGAGATCACTTTGTATAAGAGAGGCGATTCTCCCATTATAAAAACCAAAGAAACGCTCTGCTATTCTGTAAACCACATGAGGCATAAAATACCCTGGGTTTATTTTTGCATACGAGTTACTAATCTCCCTGGCCAAAATCCCGATACTGTCAACAGTATCATCACCAGCTTTTAAAATCTGTGCTACAATAGAAGCTATGCCACCAAGCTCCTCTATCATTGCTGATACTGCGGCTAGCTGTCCAGTAGCTGTTCTAGCTAACTTTTCAACTTCCTGCTCTGTTGTAACAGTACCAACTATAGGTGTATTAGGGTCACCAGACATAGCCTTAATCACATTAATATTTTCTTCAATGTCTTTTGGTACTGAGTCTGCCTTTGTTCTTTGGGTAGAGAACTCTACCTTAACTTTTGTAGTAGCCTGAGAAGCCACATTATTATACGCGTTTAATGAGATTCCAGTTTTAGAGGTGAATTCCCAATTATTAGCGATTGATACGCAATCTAGCATCACCATGCGTGTGTCTGTAGATTTAGAAAGGCTTACTCCAGAAACCTCTCCCTCAAATACTAAGAGCCAACGCCCTTCTGTTTTAGTATCCTTGTAAAATACATGTACTGTAGTTCTTGGCTTAATATCGAGAGCGGATTCATTCATAGGTACTTGGAGACTTGCCTGCGCTGTGCGCCCCAAACTTTCAACAATCTGCACTCTGTGAACAGGTATTAAGATGCCCTCTAAATATACTTTTACTTCTATTGCTTTTGCTTGATCAGCCATTATGATGTAGTGGTTCTATAGTTTATTGATGGAGTATTTTGCTTTTGGCGTAATGCCTCCGAATCCTTAGTTTGGACGGTACTATTTGTTAATGTAATCATTTGGTCATAAATATGTGTTAATAAGGTATTAGTCTGCTTCACTGAATCGAACCAGCCTTCACCAGTTCCGTCACCCTCAGTTGCCTTTTTTATAAGTCCAGCGTTTTGATAATCGCCATATTTTTCTTTATCTTTTTTAGCCTGCTCATCTTCCTCTTCCTCAGTTTGTTCTACAAGCGCATCTACAAGAGTTACTGTCTCTTTGGCAGTTTTTCCCTTCTTAAGAACCTCCTTGCTATTATCGTCCCAAAGCTTATCCGAAACTTTTCCAATTGTAGCTAAAAAGGTTTTGCCCTCCATCGTATCTGGAGTAATACCAGCTTTGTCAAAAGCCTCTTTATTAGCCTCATAACGTTCTATGCCTTTATTAAGATTACGTTCGCCTTGTTCAGCCAGCACTGATTGCTTATGATACTCCATCGCCTTAAAGTCCTCAGAATTAGCCATTTCTAATAATGGGGCATATAATCCCTCCATGTCATCGGCCTGCTGTAGGTAGAGTCTTTTTAATTCCTTATCATCAGTATTTTCTGCCAACTCTCTGTAATTTTCTACACTCTTCAACTCTCTTTCAAAGGTCTCTCTAGCTAATTGAGGGTTTTCTTCCATCAATTTCAGATTCTCGTCACCATCATCACCGGCGGCGTTCTCTAAAAGTTGTAGTGCAAATGAATCTTGCTTTGCCTGGTTTTTTCCTTCTTCAGAATCATCATACTCTCTATCAGCATACTCTTCTTTCATTCTTCTTACTCGGCCTTTATTATCTCTAGCTCTTCTATTTCCCTCTCCAACGGATGGCAGTAGATCGCCAGTTAGAAACTGTAAAGCTGCCCCAGCACCTTCAACAATACCCCAGCCCCCGACCATATCCCAATTAGAGTAATTGTCTTTATCCAACTTATATTTAGAATCTATAACACTATCCTTGCCATAAAATTTCCTAACCATCTTATCTCTATAGTCGTTGTATTGCTCGGCGTCTATTTGCATTCTAGTCTCTTCGTCGGCTCGTGGGTTTTCACTAGCAATAACCAAGTCTGAGTCAAGTCTGGACTTTATATTTCTAAGCTGGACGCCATTAAGTTTGTCCCCTCTGAAAGTACCTTTAGTCACAATGTCGTTGACATCAGAATATTTTATTGTATCAGCAGTCTTTTCATCTATACCTGAGGCAACTAAAGCGTCTCTAGCCTCTTTCATATCTTTAGTTCTACTAGAAAGGCCATATTCGCCTCCTTGCCAGAGCATAAATCCTGCAGCCTTTCCTACTAGTGATGGGTCTCCGTTTATTGCTTCTAGCATTTCTATAGTAGTCCGTTCTCTTTTTGTACCATCCGGCCCTATTACGCCCTGTACATTCAACCGAGCTTCTTCTACTTGATCCATTTTAGCCCGTTCCTCTGGACTAGCAGCGGCATAGTCTTTTTCTCTTTTAAAGTACGCTCCTAGAGTATCTGATGTTTTTACCATGTCCGAAAAATCGCGCGCATCGCCAGCTAAAGGGTCATTGGACAAGGCGTTAGAAACTCCATACCCCATGTTCCTAACTCCACCAACCCAATCACTAGCAGCCTCACCAAAGCCCTCGTTCCACCACTGCCTAACAGCTATTCCAGCTTGAGCACTTATGGCACCAAATTTCCCTATTCTATTATCGACAAAATTGTCCATCTCGGCTAATGTGTTCAGTTCCTGTTCAAATCTTTTCATGGGATCTGACAGCATATTTGAAGCCTTAAGTTTAGCCATTGGGACGGTCATGCCATAGTCGTTTATAAATTTTTGCTCTAGTTGCTTTTTACTAAAAGTGTCCATGCCCTGAGCACGGAACTCAGCCCCAATTTGTGCGAGTTCAACATTACTTCTTTCCCAGTAACTCATATCTTCCCTGAACTCTCGTTGTTTAATTTGCCAATCTAAACCACCGCCATAGGTTACTGGTATATCTTCTCCAGCCTTCATGGCAATTTCACCAAGAGTGCCCATAGAGGTTATATCATAACCATTCATTATAGCAGCAGACATAACTCGTCCAGGCATACTGTTACCGTAGTTTAAGTTCATTTGTTGA
>JACKQG010006379.1_pt1 | contig 12493 bp, 6 predicted proteins | sample 8237621 | NCBI WGS metagenome assembly JACKQG01 (sample SAMN15677084, study PRJNA649215) | marine metagenome | biome: marine; feature: Black Sea; material: saline water; isolation source: suspended particulate matter (SPM) from the Black Sea western gyre | collected 2013-06-09/2013-06-10 | depth...
ACTTTGCAGTAAAGCACCTTCTACTCCTATGCAATTAAAACTAAACATACCTACAATAACTAAATTCATATGTGCTACTGAGGTATAAGCTATTATTCTTTTAAAATCAGTTTGTCTAATTGCGGTGAAAGAAGTATATATTATACCAATAACAGCAATGGTATATACTAAAGGAGTGAAAAAAAAAGAAGCTTCTGGAAATAATGGTAAAGAAAACCTGATTAACCCATATGTACCTAATTTTAATAAAACACCCGCTAAAATAACAGAACCTGCTGTAGGAGCTTCTACATGAGCCTCTGGTAACCATATATGTGCAGGCATCATAGGAACCTTTGTCGCAAAAGACATAAAAAAAGCTAACCATAATAATTTTTGCTCTTTTAAGGAAAACAATGTTGTTAACAATATTTCGTAATCTGTTGTTCCTGTTTTAGAATAAATATATATGATACCTAATAACATTAAAACAGAACCTAACAATGTATATAAGAAAAAAAAATACCCTGCTCTTATTTTTCTTTCTCTAGAACCCCATACACCTATAATTAAGTACATAGGTATCAAAACACTTTCAAAAAAAACATAAAAAAGTAATAAATCTAATATAGAAAAAACACCAATTAAAAAAAACTCCATGACTAAAAAAGCTATTAAATATTCTTTTAAATTATGGTTAACACTATTCCAACTAGATAATAAACAAATAAATATTAATAAAGTCGTCAATATTATAAAAAACATTGATATACCGTCAATACCAACCGTAAAATTTAAATTTAAATAAGGTACCCAAAATAATTTTCCGGTAAATTGAAATGTTCCTATAGATTTGTCAAAAAATACCCATAAAAATAACGATAATATAAAGGTCAAACTTGTTGTAACTAAACCAACATACTTTAATAAATTTTTATCCCAACTAGGTATAAATAATAATAATAAGGATCCTAGTAAAGGAATAGAAAGTAATATAAATAAAATGTTATCAATAAAAACCATAAATTTTAACATTTTATAGGATTTGAACCTATAACAAATAGCTTAGAAGGCTATTGCTCTATCCAATTGAGCTAAAAATGCTATTATTGTTAAAAAAAATAAAATAATAAACCTATTTTATAAGAAATTATATATAAATAAGTAGGATCGATAAAAAAAAACATAAAACAAAAAAAAGTTGACGTTACTATAAAAGGTTCAATGTAACTTAGAGGGTAATAAAGATTACCAACAATAACTTCTTCAAAATATAGAATTTTTATAACCCTTATGTAATAAAAAGTAGATACAACACTTGCCAATATAGCCGCAATAGCAGCGAAATACATAGAAGATTCCATAGAAGTTAAAAAAATATTCATTTTAGTAAAAAATCCTACTAATGGGGGAAATCCAGCGATAGAAAAAAGTACTATGGTAAAACAAATAGCTAACGCTGAATTCATTTTTATTAATAAAGACATATCTGTAAGATCTTTGTTTTGTTTTTTTAAATAAAATTTTTTTAACCTAAGAACTAAAAAAATAGACCAAACACATAAACCTGCTAACATATAAATAAATAAATAAGCTAGTAAATTTTGTATACCTTCAAAAGTACCTGCGCTAAAAGATATTAAAATATAACCTATGTGGCTAATAGAGCTATATGTCAATAAACTTTTTAGTTTTTTTTGAGAAATTGCTGTAAAAGATCCTACTATAACAGATAAAACGGCCACTAATAAAACGAAATATCTCCAATTATAGATTAATCCGTGAAAGCTAAATTGAAAAATTCTAGAGATAAATACTAAAATAGATAATTTAGATATAACAGCAAAAAATATTGTAGAACTTGTAGGAGAATTTTCATAAACATCTGGAGACCATATATGTAAAGGTGCAACCGATAGCTTAAACAATAAACTGGTTAAAATAAAAAATAAAGCTATTTGTAATAATTCCGTATTAAACGAAGTGTCTGTTGTAAAATCAATACCAGGGTATAAGAAAAAAAATAAATCTTTTATAAATTTTAGATTTAAAGTACCTGTTAAACCGTATATTAATGAAAAACCAAATAAGAGTAATGCAGAAGAAAAAGATCCTAATATAAAATATTTTAAACCAGCTTCTACAGAAAAAAAAGAATCTTTTTTAAAAGCAGTCATTATATAAAAAGCTAAACTTTGTAATTCAATAGCTAGATATGCTGTTATTAAATCATTAGAAGAACATAATAAAAAAAACCCTAATATAGAAATCATAATAATTATCAAATACTCAAATTGATTAACTTTTTGATCTTTTATGTATTTTTTAATAACTAACAAACAAATCAAGCAAAAACTTGTTATAAGTATTTTAGAAAAAAAACTTAAATAATCATCTATTATAGTGAAGTTAAACAATAAATTACCTGTAACACTTAAATTATTATTTAAATTTAATAATATATATAAAAACAATACTAGGATAGATAAATTTAAAATAGTTTTTTGAATTATAGGGTATTTTTTGTGTGTACTTAATACAGAACCAAATAAAATTAAATATATTAAAGACATACCAAAAAACATTTCAGAAATTAACCCTATATTTTTTAATATCATTAAAGAATTATTCATACTGTGATTTATTATAAATTTAAATTAAAAAACATTGATTGCGTTTTTTAAATTTCTAGATATTTGTTTGAAAGGCGTTTGATTTTTTGATCCAATATAAACACCTGTAGATGTCAAAGACGTAGATCCTATAACAGCTAATAATAATATAAAACCTGCTATTAAAAACTGTAACACGTAAAAAGTGTATATAACCTGGCCTAATGATTTTACTTCACTTAAATAATCAATTTTATAATACCAATTAGAATAATAATTTATATCCATATGTATAACGTTTTTTATATAAGAATTTAAAGTAAAAGTATCTGACGATACTAACATTATTAATAAAATAAAAAAAAATGTAAAAATAAAACCAAAAACAAAAAATTGTATATAATCATTAGGGGCTTCACTTATTTTTACATCCAACATCATAACCACAAAAAGAAAAAAAATAGCAATGGCGCCTACGTAAATAATTAAAAATAAAAAAGATACAAATTCGCATTCAATTAAAAAAAGTAAAATTGAAGAACAAACAAATGATAAAACTAAAAATAATACTGAATGAACTGAACTTTTAGATGTTATCATAAATAAAGCACTTAAAAGTAATAAACCTGCAAATATAAAAGAAATTAAGTTTTCAAAATAAAATTGATACATTTAAATTTTAAGAAAGAATGGGATTCGAACCCATGGTATAATTTATAATAATTATACAAAGGTTTAGCAAACCTTCACTATAAGCCTCTCAGTCACCTTTCCTTATTTAAAAATAATGAAAGAGGGATTTGAACCCCCGACATTTGGATTATGATTCCAATGTTCTAACCAACTGAACTATTTCACTATTTAATTCCAGCTACACGTTCCCGTACAGCTACCTTGTTACGACTTCATCCAAGTTATCGATATTATAATAAATTTTAAAATATTCAAAACTAAATAATATTAATTTAAAAATGTTTAAAATCTTCAAATAAAACCAATTCCCCGCATGTGACGGGCGGTGTGTACAAGACCAAGACATATATTCACCGCAACGTTCTGATTTGCGATTACTAGTGATTCCAACTTCATGTAAACGAGTTTCAGTCTACAATCCGAACTAAGAGAAATTTTAAAGAATAACTCAAATGATATATTATTGTAACTTTTTGTGTTTCCCATTGTAGCACGTGTGTAGCCCAGTTCATAAAGGCCACAGTGACTTGACTTAATTCTCGCTTTCAAACACCTTATCGATGTTAATATCTAAAAAACTGTTATTTTGATAAACAGCAGTTTATCTAATAGACAAGAGTTACGCCCATTTAAAGGAATGAACCAAAAATCTCACGACATGAACTGACGACAGTCGTGCAACACCTGTAAATATATAATAAAAATAAAATATTTTATCTTATTTTAAAACTATTTATTCAAGAACTGGTAAGGTTTTGCGCGGATTATCGCATTAAACCACATGCTCCACCACTTATAGTAGGCCCCCGTCAATTCCTTTGAGTTTTAATCTTGCGATCGTACTTCTCAGGCGGAGTGCTTAACGTGTTTACTTTAAAATCCAATAGTAACTATTAAATTTTAGCACTCATAGTTTACGGCATAGACTACCAGGGTATCTAATCCTGTTTGCTACCTATGCTTTCGTTCCTCAACGTCAGTTTTTAATAAAGAATCGTTTTAACTTATGATATTCCTTCACATATCTATGAATTTTACCTCTTCATATGAAATTCTATTCTTCTAACTAAAACTCTAGTATAACAGTATTATTAGCTTTTTTAAAGTATTTTTTTAAGATTTAACTAATAACTTACTATACAGTCTACGAACCCTTTACGCCCAGTAATTCCGAATAACGCTTGCCCCTCCCGTATTACCGCGGCTGCTGGCACGAGATTAGCCGGGACTTCTTTTTTAAAAAGGTCATTATCCTATTTAATGAAAAAATTTTACAACCAAATAGCCGTCATCATTTACTTAGTATTGCTGGATCAAACTTTCGTTCATTGTCCAATATTCCCCACTGCTGGCCGAAATAATCAGCCTGGACCTTGTCTCAGTTCCAGTGTGGTTGATCATCCTCTAAGATCAACTAAAGATCATAGGCTTGGTAAGCTATTAATTTACCAACTACCTAATCTTACGCAGTATTATCTTTCAACATTTATTAATAATAAATTTTAAAAGTAATTAATATAACATATATTGTATGTTTTAACAATAAAAAATTGAATATTTTATACTATTATCGAAAGGCAAATTTACTACGTGATTACTCACCCGTACGCTACATTATTAAAAAATAACGTTAAACTCGCATGTGTAAAGCATACTAATAGCGTTCATTCTGAGCCAGGATCAAACTCAAATTATAGAAGTTACTAAATACCTAAAAAATTTTAGAATGAAATAACTTGTTTAAATAATATCTATTTTTATATAAAAAATATCTAAATTTAAAATTATATAATATATATAAAAGTTTGTATAAAAATTTAATTAGTATTTGTTAGCTAAAAATTTTACAATTCTTACACACCAAACCTATTACGTAATAATCTTTTACGTTCTTTAAAAAATTTATCTTAAGGTTAGTTTCTTACTTAAATGCTTTCAGTAATTATCTATTACAAACTTAGCTACTCGGCTATGCTATTACTATAACAACCGATGCACCAGAGGTTTACTGTTCCCGGTCCTCTCGTACTAGGGTTCAATCCTTTCAATTTTTTAACGCCTACGGTAGATAGGGACCAAACTGTCTCACGACGTTCTAAACTCAGATCATGTACCACATTACTTGACGAACAGTCAAACCCTTGAAACCTTTTTCAGCTTCAGGATGTGATAATCCAACATCGAGGTGCCAAACCACCCCGTCGATAGGGTCTCTAGAGGGTGATTAGCCTGTTATCCCCGGCGTACCTTTTATCCGTTGAGCGGCGACCGTTACCACCAAGAATCGCCGGATCACTATAACCGACTTTCGTCCCTGCGCGATTTGTCAATCTAACAGTCAAGCAAGCAATATACTATTACGCTCTACAACCGATGCTATTTTTTCGGTTTGAACTTACCTTAGTACACCTCCGTTACTCTTTAGGAGGTGACCGCCCCAGTCAAACTACCCATTAAACAATGTCTAAATAATACGTTTTATTTATTAGTAATAGTTGAATTTTTAAAGTGGTATTTCAAAGATGTTTATAAAATTTACTTGCGTAAAAATACAATTATAACTTCCCACATATTCTACATAAAAAATTCTTAATTACAATATCTAACTATAGTAAAGGTGCACGGGGTCTTTCCGTCTAGCCGCAGGAACTCCGCATCTTCACGGAGATTTCAATTTCACTGAGATTATATTGGAGACAGTAGGACAGTCGTTACGCCATTCATGCGGGACATCAATTAAATGCCAAGGAATTTCGCTACCTTTGGACCGTCAGAGTTACAGCCGCCGTTTGCTGGGGTTTTTAGTTGAAGCCAAAACTTCTTCTATTAATCTTGCAGCACTGGGCAGGCGTCAGCCTCTATACATCTTTTTACAAATTTGCAGAGACCTGTATTTTTAATAAATAGTCGCTGTCCCCGATTTTGTGACAGCTTAAAAAGGTTTCCCTAAATAAGCTACTCCTTATCCATATGTTACGGAGTCATTTTGCCGAGTTCCTTCAATATAATTAACTCAATCATCTTAATTTACTAAATCTGTTAACCTGTGTCGGTTTACGGTACGGTTTAAATAATTTTTAGCTATTTCTTGAAATCACTAAAATACTTAAATTTATAGTAGTAAATTTAAATAAAACTTGCAATTTGTCACTAAAAATATAATATTCCCATCAAATATAACTTTCGTTATTTTTCTTAGGGACCGACTGATAAATAAGGAAGATTAGCTTTACCTTACAAACCTTTAACTTAAGATGACAACGTTTTTCACGTTGTTTGTCGCTACTCATATCAACATTTTCACTTTTGATTTCTCCAACTTATATCAATACAAGCCTTCATTAAAATACAAAACGTTCTGCTACCATTAATTAAATATTATATTGTATATTTGATTAATCTATAGTTTCGGTAAACAATTTTAGCCCAGTACATTTTTGACGCAAAAAAACTAGACTAATGAGCTGTTACGCTTTCTTTAAAGGATGGCTGCTTCCAAGCCCACCTGTTAGTTGTTATAATCTTTTCACTATCTTTATCACTTAATTGTTTTTTAGGACCTTAACCTATAGTCTGGGCTGTTTCCCTCTTGACTAAGGATATTAGCACCCATAGTCTGTCTATTTAAAATCTTTTAAATTATATTCGGAGTTTCATTAAATTTAGTAAAGCTTTACGCCCCCCTTACTTATTGAGTGCTCTACCTTAATTTAAAGTTTTTAAATGCTCTACTAAAATAGATTTCGCAGAAAACCAGCTATCTCTAAGTTTGATTGGCCTTTCACCCCTAATCACAAATCATCCCAGTATTTTTCAACATACACGGGTTCGGTCCTCCAAAAAGCGTTACCGCTATTAATTCAACCTGTTCATGATTAGATCACCTAGTTTCGGGTCTTATTTCAGAGACTAATTTGCAATTTTATTACTCAGTTTCTTTTCGCCTACATTTTATTAACTTAAGCTCGCCACTAAAATAAACTCGTTGATCCATTATGCAAAAGGTACGTTGTTACTTTTTATAAAGCTTCAACTGCTTGTTAGCATTAAGTTTCAGTATCTATTTCAATTTCTAAAATTCTATTTCACCTTTCCCTCACGGTACTTTACTCTATCAAACATTAAAAATTTTTTAGACTTTGAGGGTGGGTCCCCAATATTCAAACAGTTTATGACATAAACCGTTTTACTTATACAATTTTAATAATTTTCATAAAATCTTTTTTCTTTTACAGGACTTTTTAGCATACCTTCTATGGTTTATGTTTAATTCAAATAGAAAAATAATATGCAATAATTAAAATTAAGTCTTTACCATGTTCGCTCGCCACTACTTACGGTATCTCGGTTGATTTATTCTAATTTTAGCTAATTAGATGTTTCAGTTCGCTAAATTTAATTATAATATCTATACCAGATCAGTTTTCTGTTTGGGTTTTTAAGGCTCTCAGTATTATATAAACACTCGTCTTAAAATTTCGTTGTAAACGCCCATTTTTTAATGTATAGGCATCCCCTTAATGCTTTAAAATAAACTTTTAAATTAAAATATTATATAAAATTTTAATTAAATTAAAACTCAATTCTATTTAAAATAAATGAATTAAATTTTAAAGAACTTACACCAAGTACACTTATAGGCATGAAACCGTGGTTTACACCACAAATTTCACTACACTGACCAAAAAATAAACCTGCTCGTTTTATATACAAGTTTAACTGATTTAATCTACCAGGACAAGCATCAACCTTTACACCAAAAGACGGAACTGTCCAACTGTGTAATACATCAGCAGCACTTACTAATAATCTAAGGTGAGTATCAGTTGGCAATAAAACTCTTCTATTAGTTTCCAATAATCTAAAATAACCTTTAGAATCATTTGGCAATCCATCTAACAGCATCATATAACAGTTGTATTGTATATTCACATCACCAAAGCAAGTATTATATTCCGACATTTCATAACCCCAATACCATTGATGACCTATAATTTTTAAAGTTAATTCTGGATCAACAATTTCATCCATAGAGTACAATAGAGTAAATGATGGTGTGGCTAAAAATAATAATATTAAAGCCGGTACGGTAGTCCATACTATCTCTAATTCTTTTGAATGTGTAAATTGTGTGTGTTTACTTATTTCAAATTCTGAATAATATTTTACTGAATTTATCATTAACCAACCTACAAATACTGCTATAAAACAAAGAACGACCATAAGATGATTATGGAAATTCACAATACCTTCCATAGAAGGAGAAGCCGACTCACTAAAATATGTTTGATATTCTACTGGACAATCTGCTAAAACCTTGAAAAAAAAATGTGACATCATTATACTTTTATCTTTTGTAAAAAATATCCCTATATAATACAATATTTTGCCTTACATGACAAAAAAATTGTTGTTTATTATTTTATTTTTCGGCTATTTTTTGAATTAGTATGAGTACGCTGGCCTCTAACAGGCAAACCTTTTAAACGCCTTAATCCCTTATATGTTTTTTTTTTTACATTATTTTTTAATGTATCATGACGTAATTTTTTTAGCCTATTAGTTATAAGAATATTAGAACTTTCAATTTCTTTTTTTAAAAATAATAACTGATCCTTTGTAAGCTCATTAACCTTTAAATTGTTTGTATAACCTAATTTTTTACATAAGAGTTTTGAGATAGCTCTATTTATGCCGTATATTTTTGTCAAGGCTATTAAAACAGTTTTATTTGAAGGTAAATTTGTATCGAAAAGTAATATCATAATAATTTTAAGATGTAATCAAAAATGTAAAACAGTAAACTATATTTTATTTGATTCCCCTTTTAAAGTATTTAAATAAAAAGTTTACTAGCACGCTTGAGTTCGGTATGATTTCAGGTGCATTAAATTAAGCTTAAGTAGATTTGAACTACTGACTTTACGCTTATCAGGCGTATACTCTAACCGACTGAGTTACAAGCTTTTAAAAAAATAGTTAAGAGCTACCTCCCCACCAGTAAACCGCAACAAATAAAAATAACCATACGACATCTACAAAATGCCAGTACCAAGCTGCTGCTTCGAAACCGAAATGATGAGTACTTGTAAAATGATTAAATACAACTCTTATAAAAGATATAAATAGAAAAACTGTACCAATGAAAACATGAAAACCATGAAAACCTGTTGTTAAAAAAAAACAAGATCCATATACACTATCAGATATACTAAAAGGTGAATCGTAATACTCCACTACTTGTAGAGCTGTAAAAATACAAGCGAGTACTATAGTAAGTATTAAAGCTATTAAAGCTTGTTTTTTAGCACGAACTAAAATAGCATGATGAGCCCAAGTTACACTAGCTCCAGAACTTAATAATAAAAAAGTATTAGTTAAAGGTATACCCATTGTAGGAATGACTGTTATGGCTACAGGAGGCCATACACCACCTATATTAAAGGTAGGTGATAAACTAGAATGAAAGAATGCCCAAAAAAAAGCAAAAAAAAACATTATTTCAGAAACAATAAACAAAATCATACCTAACCTTAAACCACGTTGTACAGGAAACGTATGCTGATCTTCAAAGGTAGCTTCTCGTATAATATCACGCCACCAAGTAAACATTACATATATTAATACAACTAAACCTGTTATCAAAAGCATCTCTCCGCCTTTGTAACTATGCATATAAGAAACCCCACCTGAAGTAGCCATAAAAGCACCTAAAGCAGCAGTTAAGGGCCAAGGACTAGGATCTACCAAATGCCATGAATGTTTAGTTTTAATGTATTTAAAATCGTTACCGTTTAAAGTATAATTCTTTGAATTAAACATTTTAGTGAAATCGCTTTTAAAAAAATATAATTTTAAGTTTTTTAACATAAAAGATTTAACTATAAAAAGTAATTTTTATAGAAACGAAAAAGACGGGAATTGAACCCGCGATCTTCGACGTGACAGGTCGATACTTTAACCAAACTAAGCTACTTTTTCTTATAAATAAATATATTTTATTTACTTATTTGAAATCAAATGAATAAAAAACACAAGAGATAGTTGCTACTAACAAAATTTTAAAATCAATGAAAGAATGTAAACATAACCAAAATTGTCTAAAAAAAACTAACGACGTTAAAAATAATAGTATAATAAAAGTATAATGATACACAAAACCGGATTGTAAATTAAAAAACTTTTTTGAATTTTTTAAAATTAAAGAAGAAAACCCTAAAGGACCAAAAATTTCAATTATACCCCGATCTACAAGTTTATATGTCGTAGAGTAACTGAAATTAAACAAATTTTGTGTAATATATTCATTATAAACTTTATCAAAAAACCATTTTTTACTTAAAAAATTATAAAGTTTTTTACCCAAACTAGATGTTTTAATATTAAATAACACATCATTAAAAAAGGTGTATAATATAAAAGAACTTATTAAACCTAACATACTAAAAAATAAAGGTAATAATTTATATTTAATATTTATAAACTCTGCATCTACCATATTCATGTTAGAGGGTAACACATATAATGAATTGCCCCAGAAATCTGTACCTAATCCAATAATCATATCTTTAGTTAAAAATCCTATAAAAATACTTGGTATAGATAAAATAGATAATGAAATTAATATACGATAAGAAGAATCATATGCGTAACACAAAACGGATTTGTAACCATTAGGATTTGTTAAAAAAGTAAGACATAATAACCGTGTTGAATAAAAAGCTGTTAAAAAGGCTCCTATAGTACCTAAAAGGTAACTAAAGTGTCCTTCAACAGTATATTTTCCATAAGCAACTTCAAGAATAACGTCTTTAGAGTAAAACCCTGTTAAAAACGGGAATCCGGCTAAGGCTAATGAACCAATAACCATCATGGAATAGGTAAAAGGTACTAATTTTTTAAGACCTCCCATTTTTCGCATGTCTTGTTCATCTGAAACAGCATGTATAACAGATCCCGCGCCTAAAAAAAGTAAGGCTTTAAAAAAAGCATGATTCATTAAATGAAAAACACCGACTGAATAATTTGACAACCCACAGGCGAAAACCATATAACCTAATTGGCTACAAGTAGAATACGCTATAACACGTTTCAAATCATTTTGCACTAAACCTACAGTAGCTGCAAAAATAGCAGTGGATGCTCCTATAATAGTAATTATTTTTAGTACAGAAGGGCTATACTCGTAGATAGACGAACATCTAGCAATCAAAAAAACACCTGCAGTTACCATTGTGGCAGCATGAATTAATGCGGATACAGGAGTAGGACCTTCCATAGCATCCGGTAACCATGTATGCAACCCTAATTGAGCAGATTTACCCACAGCACCTATAAATAAAAAAAAACATATTAAAGATATTGTATTTAATTCAAAATTCATAAAATTGAAATACGAGTCGATGAAGAAAGGAACCATAGAAAATACAGTAGAATAATCTACTGATTTAAAAGTAACAAAAATAGTAAAAATACCTAAAGCTAATCCAAAATCACCTATACGATTAACAATCATTGCTTTTATAGCAGCTTTATTAGCTTGTATCCTAGTGAACCAAAAATTTATAAGTAAATAAGAACATAAACCAACACCTTCCCAACCTACAAACATTTGAACAAAATTATCAGCAGTAACTAATATTAACATGAAAAAAGTAAACAAGGATAAATAAGACATGAAACGAGGTAAATGAGGATCATGTGACATATATTCTGTAGAATATAAATGTACCAAAAATGAAACAAATGTAACGACACAACACATAATAGCAGTAAGACTATCAAACATAAAACCCCAATCTACGTTGAAAACATCCACATCAATCCATTTTGTTAATTTTATATATGTATTACATTCACAATAAGCTACTTCAAAAAATATAATAGAAGATATTATAAAAGAACATAATAAACAAAAAACTGTTAAAAACGCAGAGCCTTGCGAACCTATTTTTCTACCAAACATTCCGGCAGTTAAAAAACTTATAAAAGGTAAAAATATCAAAGTTAAATACATAATATAGAATAAAAGGATTTGAACCTTTACAAATCATAATAATATGATAAGTAGCGTCTTATAACCAAACTTGACCTTATTCTAACAATTAAAAAATAATAAAAACTAAATAATATTAAGTAATAAAGGATTTGAACCTCTAACTTCCTCGTTGTAAGCGAGGCATTCTACCAATTGAATTAATTACTTATAA
>JACKQG010006380.1_pt1 | contig 12493 bp, 7 predicted proteins | sample 8237621 | NCBI WGS metagenome assembly JACKQG01 (sample SAMN15677084, study PRJNA649215) | marine metagenome | biome: marine; feature: Black Sea; material: saline water; isolation source: suspended particulate matter (SPM) from the Black Sea western gyre | collected 2013-06-09/2013-06-10 | depth...
ATATATATAATTTATAAATAAAAAATTATTATTTATTAGGTCTGTGGATATTGTTGACAGAGAGTACTTGAAAACGGCTAACCTGTGTTTTTTTCCGTAGGTCAAGATGTTTGCTTAAGAAATAACATTATGTGGATAACAGATGAACGGTTGGGGGTAATTAGGGCTAAAAACGTAAATATTAGCAGAAGGATTAACAAATAACAGCATAAAAAATATTGTTAACATCCTGTTGGTAATAATGTGGAAAACATTCTTAATCCATTATCTGGATAAAGAAATTCTGGCGAGCTTTAGCAACCCATTCCGAATACCAATCAGCTTTTCTATGTTCAAGTGCCATCTTTTCCAAATCAGTCCAATGTCTTGAAATATCAGGTTTACCACCCATTTTTATGCCTTCAATCCAGAATAAATGATAGCCGAAATTAGTCTTTACCGGTCTACTACATTCATTTATTTCCAGATAATTAATGATCTGCGCTACCTCAGGGATGGGGAATTCCTGAGGGTTAACCCAACCTAAATCACCGCCCTTTCCTCTGGTTTCATCATCTTTGGTATAAATTTGGGCTAGTCTTGAAAAATCATCCATGGTACTAATGGAGTCTTTCAAATTACTGGCAAATTGATAAGCACGAGATTCGTCAGATTCTGAAATTTCGGGAGTAATAAGAATATGGCGAACATGAATCTTTTCACCCTGTTTTTTCATTGTTTGAATCAAATGGTAGCCAAACTGGGTTTTTACCGGTTGACTGATTTCACCCTCGCTCAGTGTAAAAGCAACAGATCCAAATTCGGGAACCAGCGATTCCCGACGTATCAACCCCAAACTACCACCGTTAGCAGCCGAACCGGGGTCTTGTGAGTAATCCCGGGCTAAATCCTCAAAGGATTCACCATTGATAATACGTTCACGCAGGTCAGAAATTAGCAGCTTGGCATTCTGAAGACTTTCTTCACCGGCTTCAACTTCGGTCAACAGATGCCATAAGTGAACCCGGGTTGGAAAGAAAGGGATACTATCTTTGTAGGTGTTAAAAAAATCAACTACTTCTTGGCGACTGACTGTAATTGACATTAATAATTGCTGCTGATAACGCTCGGTTATCATTCTATCCTGCATGTCCTGTTTATATTCACGCCTTAGCGATTTTAGGGACTGCCCCAGCATTTCTTCAGCCAGTTCCTCACTGCCTGCCTGAGAGATCATATATTCAATCTGCTGATCCAGAGCCTGGTCTACTTCTTTTTCTTTTACCTCGATTGAATCAAGCTTTGCCATCTCCAGGATAATTTTCTGGTCGACCATGGATTGAAGAATGTCTTTTTGTAGTTTTACCAGACGTTCTGGCTCCAACTGAGGATTAATGCGTTGCTGAATTGCTGTCATCTGAACTAATTGGGCAACGTCACTTTTCAGAATAATGTTATTGCCAACAATTGCCGCCAGTCCGTCAATTACCATTTGGTTCTCTTGAGCACTTAGCAGGGCAGCTAAAAACATAATATACATAAGCTGATTATTAATCCTCATGGATTCAAATTCTCCAGATTGATTTCTATTTCTGTTACAGTACGGAGACTGTCTAAAATTTTAATTGAGTTTAGGGAAGCATAGTTTTGATAAAGCTGATGACGCAGCACATCATACACATCGTCCAAGTCGCGGTAAGATCCTTCTTTATTACGTTCCAGTACTTCAATTACATGATAACCGTAATCGGTTGATAGCGGTCCGAGGACAGTACCGCGGGAATTATGACCAAAGATCGCATCATCCAGAGGTTTGAGTAATGATCCTCTTTTTACAACTACCGTTTCCACATGATGGGTGGAGAAAGCTTTTTTTCTATCGGCCCCTGAGCGGCTGCGGGCTAAAATACGGCGCACCCTTCGGGCATCATTTCGGTCTTGAATGATAAAATGATTTATCCGTGCCTCATCTACCGGACGATAAAAACTTTCCAGGTTTGCTTCGTAGGCTGAGTTTATTTCCTCCTGTGTGATGGTTATACCGGAAGTCATAGTTATTTCCAGATACGTGCGACCTAGTAATTCACGGTGAAACTTTTCAACCGCATGTTTAATTGAAGCGTCACGTTGTAAGTTTTGTTCTAAGGCTGCCTGATAAAGCAATTCATCATTAATCCATTGCGATACAACCAGTGCAGAATTTGAAACCGGTAAAGATTGTTCTGCTAATATTTGATTAAGTCTTTCATATGTAAGCACGACATTGCCCACCCGGGCAACAACGTTATCTCCGGTTTTATCGTTTGTGCAAGACCATAAGGCAATTACAACAACGGCAAATAAACGAATATAAAGTTTTAATAGATCTTTCATCCGGTTAAATTACTTCTTTGGCGAGGGTGAAAACAATTCCACAATTGAATTTGCCATTGCCATGGATTTTAACAGAGACGGCAATTGAATTTGAAATTTTAAATTGTTGTGCTTATCCACGCTGAATTGGTAGGGGTGAGATGATTTTTTGAGTAATGTTTCTAATTCAGACATCATTTCCACCGAATTATGAAAACGTGTTTTATCAGTAACAGTTCCCATGATTGAATCGGTTTGAATATTAATTACTCGCAACCCGGACATGAGCGATCGAACCCTCAACTGAGCTACATAGATCAAGTTGTTTACAGCCTCCGGCAAAGGACCGAACCGGTCGCGTAGTTCAGCGCTAATTTGATTGACGGTTTGCGGAGTATCCGCATCAGCCAGTCTCTGATAAAAGAACAGGCGATCCTGGACAATATTCATATAGGTAGCCGGAAAAAGAGCATCACCGCCAAAGATCATCTGAGCAGATTCAAGCTGATCGGTTTTTAGATTACCTACCGCCTCATCAACAGCATCCTTTAGTATCTTGCAATACATTTCAAAACCAACGGTGGCAATCTGGCCGCTTTGTTCAAAGCCAAACAGGTTTCCGGCACCGCGTATTTCAAGATCTTTTAAAGCGATATCATAGCCTGCCCCAAGATTGGAAAAATACTCAATCGCCTTAAGGCGCTGGTAAGCATTTTTAGTCAACTTGATGTTTTTAGGAATAATCAGAAGACAATACGCTTGGCGATTACTGCGCCCTACGCGACCCCGAATTTGATAAATCTGAGCTAAACCAAAACGATGAGAATCGTTGATGATGACCGTATTGGCATTGGCGATATCGAGACCGGACTCAATGATTGTTGTACAAATTAAAATATCAATTTCAGCACTAAAAAAGGCCAGCATGGTGGATTCCAAAAGCCGACTGGACATTTGACCATGGGCAATTGCAACGTTTTTGTCCGGAAAGAAAGACCGGATTTTTTCCTGGTAAAAGGGCAATGTTTCAATATTATTTTGTAAAAAGAAGACTTGGCCAGTACGATTAAGCTCAAGCTCAATCGCCGCAACCATAACTTCCCAGTTGAAAAAATGAATCGACGTACGAATAGGCAAACGTTCTTTCGGGGGTGTCTCAATCTTGCTTATATCACGGATACCGATCAAAGACTGCTGTAAAGTACGGGGGATAGGGGTAGCCGTCAAAGTCATCACATCGACATTCTTTTTTAACTGTCTGATTCGTTCTTTATGGCGGACACCAAAGCGATGTTCTTCGTCGACAATGAGTAAACCTAACTGTGGTATGTCAATATCAGCTGAAAGTAGTCGGTGGGTCCCCACGACCATATCAATCATGCCCGCTGAGAGATTCCGAATAATTTCTTTCTGCTCTTTGGGAGTACGAAAACGCGACAGTAATTCCACGCGAACCCCAATCGGATCGAGACGGCTTTTTGAGGTCAGATAATGCTGGTCGGCCAGGACGGTAGTCGGTGCGAGGAAAGCAACCTTATATCCACTACTGATAACACCCAGGGCTGTTCTTAGGGCAACCTCGGTTTTTCCAAAACCCACATCCCCACAAATCAGACGATCCATTGGCGTTGTTTGCTTTAAATCATTCAGCGAATTTTCAATAGCAGAGGCCTGGTCTGGTGTTTCTTCATAAGGGAAAGTGGTTCCCAACTCAAAGAGCAATTCCCGATCTGGTTGATATTCAAAACCGCGGGGCTGACTCCGCTGGGCATAAAGGTCTAATAATTCCTCAACGACGGCAGAGGCGGATTTCCTGGTTCTAAATTTTTGCTGTTCCCACTGGGTTGTGCCCAACCGCGATAACTTAGGGCCTGCGTCACCGGCCGAGATGTATTTATGTACCCGGGAAAATTTATCCACAGGAACATAGACCACCCCGCCATCAGCGTATTCGATGCTAATGCATTCCTGAGTTGCGGTTTTACTTTCGATTTGCTTCAATCCACGGTATAGGCCGACCCCAAAATCCTGATGAACCAGAAAATCCCCCCAATCCAATGATTCTAAAGAACTTAAATGTTTATGAGTGGCTTTATCAGGTATGGCAGACCAGCGTTGTTTATGTCGTGATGATATCTGAAATAATTCAGCATAGGTATAGCCAGCCAAACGGTATTCGGGCAACACAAAACCTTTTTGCAGCGGGGCTGCTAGATACTGCGGCTTGAAAGGCAGTTTTTTACCCAGGGAGTTAATTTGTTCTTTTGAATCGGTAAAAACAAACAGGTGGTTACCAAACTGTCGGTAAGCGTTGGTTAGAATTTGCAGCTTAGCTTCCCAGGTTTGGCGTACAAAAGACGTAGACTGGCAATTAATTAAGTCCGGTTTAAGGTTTGTGGAAGTTCCGAGATAATAACCTTGAGTATTTTTTTGAATGAATAGTGATAGAAACCCGCTGGGAAGAGCATTGGATAAGGATATTGAAGAGTTTGATGGGGCGGTTGGCGGCGGTAAGATTTCAATTTTTTTTAATTTAGTCTCCGTGCGCTGAGAAAGGGGGTTGAAAGAACGCAGGGATTCAATCTCGTCGCCAAAAAGTTCTATCCGGGTGGGTAAACCGGCCGATAAAATAAATATATCCAGAATACAACCGCGCACAGCATAACTTTTTGGTGTATACACATGGTCAACGCGTTCATAACCCCAATTATCAAGCGTCTCAATCAGTCTGCCAATATTAAGCTTGGAAGCCACCGACATAGAAAAACCGGCTTCATGGTCAATGCGGATCAGAGGAAGATTTAATGCGCTGGATGTGGTAAAAACTAGACCACTGAAATCTTGGCTGATAGTATCGATCAATTCTGCTTGATAACGCTCCCAATCAGGTGTAAAACCGGGAACCCGAGCAACAGAATCACTTGGCTCAGGAAAATAAAAGATGTTCTTATTAATCAGGTTAAATAGTGTGCGATAAAAAAGCTCACTTTCAGACTGATCATCACTGATACAAATTAGCGGTTGTTTGCTTTTTTGCCAAAGCGATAGAGTTGTCAGTGAGGCCAGGGACTGGTTAAATCCGCTGCAGGCATAGGGTCTGGCTTGCGAAAGCGCCGCTGCAAGTTGAGATATTTCTGATACATGGTTTAAAGCAGAAAAAAATGCGAGCAACCCGGCCGGTAATGTTTCACGTGAAACCATCAGCTTCGTTTGGCTAATACCACCGAAAGGATGGCAATATCGGCTGGTGACACGCCGGATATCCGCATGGCCTGGCCGATGGTCTCGGGACGAACGGTGAGCAGTTTTTCTCGCCCTTCGTTTGAGATGGCCGCGGCCTGGGCATAATCGAAAGAGTCAGGTATCTGGTAAGCTTCCTGCTGTTTCATTTTTTCAACCTGCTTGTTTTGACGGGCAATATATCCGGCATATTTGATTTCTGTTTCGGCCTCGGTAATTATTTCGTCCTTTATTCCATCGGGGTAACCGGATATGTGGATATGCTTGAACAGTCGTTTTGGCAGCATGTCGATTTTAATGCCAGGGCGTTTCAGCAGGTTGACAGCTCTGGTTGGCTCGGTTATTAACGATTCGCTGGCTTCTGTCAGGGCTGGATTTATTTCAGCCGGTTTTACCAGCCCGGACAAGGAAACCGAAAAACGGTCAGTTAAGGCCAGTTTGGCTTGAATCATTTCATATGTTTCTGCTGTAATTAGACCAAAAGACCGGGCGTTATTCATTAAGCGACGGTCTGCGTTGGAGTAGCGTAATAACAAGCGGTATTCTGCCCGTGAGGTAAACATCCGGTATGGTTCAAGTGTATCTTTGGTTATCAGATCGTCAATCAAAACACCGATATAGGCCTCGTTGCGCCCCAGGACCAGTGGTGTTTTATTGCGCAGATACATGACCGCATTTACTGCCGCAACCAACCCCTGCACGGCGGCTTCTTCGTAGCCCGATGTCCCGTTGATCTGTCCGGCGAGAAACAAGCCCGCGACCAACTTGGATTCAAGTGTGGCGCGTAGTTGTGAAGGGGCGAAAAAATCATATTCTATGGCATATCCCGGGCGGAAAAAACGTACTTTTTCCAAACCTGGTATTTCCCGAAGAGCAGCTAACTGTACACGCTCGGGTAAACTGGTAGAAAAACCGTTGGTATAGATCTGTTCGGAACCGGTCCATTCCGGCTCCAGGAATAAAGTGTGGGAATCATGATGAGCAAAGCGAAATAGTTTGTCTTCAATCGAGGGGCAGTAACGGGGACCAATACCGTCAATGTCTCCGGAAAACAGTGGCGCATCGGCAATATTGGCATGTATTAACTCGTGACAGGCGGTATTCGTGCGAATTGTATGACAAGGAATATCAGGAGGATTAAAATCAATAGTTCGATAAGAAAAGGGTGTGGGGTGTCGATCTCCTCGAACGACAGTGGTTTTTGAAAAATCAATTGTTGATTTCATCAACCGAGGCGGGGTCCCGGTCTTTAGTCTTCCTGCTCGCAAACCGCGAGCTAACAGGGCTTCCGTTATTCCGTGGGCAGCCGACTCCCCCATTCTACCAGCCGGGATTTTCCGCTGTCCGATGTGAATCAAACCGTTGAGGAAAGTACCACAAGTGAGAACAGCAACCCTGGTATCGATTAGGGTTCCGTCGTCGAGTACGATACCTTTAAGTGTGCCACCTGTGTCCCGGATATCAACGACTTCATTCTCAATAACAGTGATATTCGGATGTTCCAGAAGCATCTGCCGGACCAGCGCCTCATAGCGGCGTTTATCGATTTGTGCTCGAGGCGACCAGACGGATCGACCCTTTGAGCGGTTCAGGATTTTAAACTGAATCCCGGCCTGATCGGTTGCCAAACCCATAATGCCACCCAGCACGTCCAACTCACGAACCATTTGACCTTTTGCCAATCCACCAATCGCCGGGTTACAGGAAGCTCTTCCGATGGCCCGAATGTCGTGGGTAACTAACGCGACAGTACTATTAAGACGCGCCGCAACCAGCGCCGCTTCGATTCCGGCGTGTCCGCCACCAACCACCACAATATCAAAATGATTCATCTGGTTTCACGTGGAACAAGTTATTATTTCCCGACACAAAAACGGTTAAAAATATTATTTATAATATCGTCCGCAGTTGTTTTTCCCAGTAGGCGATCAATTGCATCAATGGCTTCACGTAATTCGACTGAAACTAACTCAAAGGCCACTGCCGGTGATTGCAACAGTGTCGTCGCCTGCTTCAGGTTGGATTCGCAAACCGATAAAGCCTGAAATTGTCGAGCGGATGTGAGCATTAGTTCTTCAGAAGTAGAGCGTGAAATTTGCATCGCTGATTTAATTCGTGTTTTTAAGTGGCCCAACCCTTCGCCGGTTTTGGCAGAAATATACAATTGGCCTTCATCGTCAGTTAGTAAATTTTGTCTCTTATCGGAAGAAAGAGTATCTATTTTATTGTAAACATTTAATAATGGTACAGAAGGGCGATAATTAAAATCGATTGACTGGTCGAAGCAGGGCGGTTCATACACAGCTAAAAGCAGGTCGGCTTCTTCGATTCGGATATGGGTGCGCCGGATACCCTCCAGTTCAATTTGCTCCGATGATTGTTGCAGGCCGGCCGTGTCGATCAGATTGATAGGTACACCAGCGAGGATCAATGGATAATCGATGGTGTCGCGAGTGGTGCCCGGTGTTGTGCTGACTATCGCGCGATCACTGTTTGTGAGGGCGTTTAGCAAGGTTGATTTGCCTACGTTGGGAGCACCAATGATGACTACATTGGCACCGCGGGATAACAGTTTTCCTTGTTGATATGAATCAATAAGGGTTTGAATATTCTTAACTAATGCATTTAATGTGTTTTTAGCCCGCGGCACTAGATCCGGATTTAAATCATCTTCGGAAATGTCAAGCTCGAACTCTACTTCGGCCAAAAGGGAAATAATTTCATCGCGCAGGTTAAACAGCCGTTCCGATAATTGGCCGCGTAATAAGCGCAGGTTTAACTGGCTGCTTTCAACCGATTTGGATTGAATTAGCCCGGCCACCGATTCGGCCTGCACCAGATCGAGCTTTCCGTTTAGAAAAGCACGACGAGTAAACTCACCAGGATCGGCGACCCGCGCACCCAGGCGACAGGTTTCGGCAATAATTGATTCAACAATTACGGGGCTACCATGACAGGCTATTTCCACCACATCTTCGCCGGTGTAGGAGCCCGGTGCTTTAAAATATGTAATAACTACTTCGTCGAGCGCTGCGCCCTGACTGTGGACAACTGATAGGACTGCGGTGCGAGCAGGGAAGGCGGGCGCAGCACCATTTTCAGGTCTACAGAGGACGGAAGTGATCGTTTGCGCCGCCGGTCCACTTAGTCTGACTACGGCGATCCCGCTTACACCGTAAGGTGTGGCTGTGGCAACAATGGTATCGGCTGCCATAGGCGCGGTAGTTTTATTTACGACCTTTCCTTGATTTCTTTGCCGGCTTTGGCTGAGCGACTACCGGTTGTTGTTGGGGAGTAAGGTACTTTTGCTGCAGGATAGTCAGAACATTGAATAAAGTGTAGTAAAGATTAAGACCGGAAGGGAAGTTGTTAAACAGTAACACAAAAAACCCGGTCATGAAATAAGACATGTATTTTTGTTGCCCGGAAGCCTGGGTTGGCATCATCTTCTGTTGTATAAACATTGATGCACCCATAATAATCGGCAGAACGCTGACCTGATCACCATAGAGGGGGATGGTAAATGGCAGGTAGAAAATGGTGTCAGGGCTGGAGAGGTCCGTGATCCATCCAAAAAAGTAGGCGCCGCGCAATTCGATCGTTGACCTGAAAACCTGAAACAGGGAAATCAATAAAGGCATTTGTAACAACAACGGCAAACAACCCCCCAGTGGATTTACACCATGCTCTTTGTACAGGGCCATGGTTGCCTGGTTGAGTTTCTGAGGATTGTTTTTATATTTTTCCTTTAATTCGGTCACCAGAGGCTGGACTGCCTGCATTTCTTTGGCGGATGTATGGCTCTTTTTGGTAAGCGGATAAACAAGAATTTTTACCATTACCGAGAAGATTATTAAAACGATTCCATAGTTAGGTATGCTTTGATGCATTTTTGTTAATAGATATAAAACGCCTTTGGCAATCGGTCGAATGAACGACCAGCCAAAATTCATTATCCGATCGAGATTAACGCCCATCGCCTTAACGCGTTTATATTCTAGCGGTCCAAGATAAAGCTTGGTGTTACTGGGTTCACTGGCTGACCGATGGAGCCCCACGGAAAAAACATTGCGCTTTACTTTATTGCTATTTGTGGAATATCCGCCAATTTCCGCCGATGGTGCCGCGTGATCGGGAATCAGCGCAACAACGAAATATTTCGTTCGTATAGCCACCCAGTTGGTCTGACCAATCAAACGCTCCATCTTTAATTCCGCTTTGGCCTTGGGAGTGTGTAAGTCGTCACCGAGATAAGCATAACCCTTGAAATAAGTTAGATCATCTTTGAGGTTTTTCTCGGTTACAGGCAATCCACCAGCCCAATGAAGGGAATACAGGCCTTGTGAAATATAATCGGAAATTGCCGCCAGGTTGATATTTATATCTATCTGGTAAGTATCTGGTGAAAAAAGGAGTGTTTTTTCGATTCGCCGCTCATTATAATAAGTATAAAAAGTCAGTTTTAGCGGTTCACCGTCTACGGAGTAGGTGGTTTGAGCGCCATCAAAAGACCAGATATTATTCAAATCCAAGTGATTACCATCCAGTGCAGAAACAAATGATATTAATAGGTTTGAGCTGTTTTCAGCAGATATTAATTCAACCTGAGTAGAGTCATATTTTTGATATCTTTTTAAATAGAAAGAAGTAATAGCGCCACCGTTTACATTCGATATGACAGCTTGATAAAGCGGGTGATCGACCGTAAGGATTTTTTCCGAACTGTTTGGCAGAGAGCCAACAGCCTGAGATTCAGCAGTAATTGGGATATCGGTGATACTGGGCGTCCGCTCTGGTTGTTGTACCGTCTCAAACTGTTTTGGCGTGGTAGTAGTAGTAGACCGGGTTGCCGGTTCAGGTGCTGGCTTGGGAGGTGATACATACTCCATGTAAAGTGGCCACAGGAAAATCACCAGCGCGATCAGGAAAAAGGCTATTACAGTATTTTTATCCATGGTTTAGAGGGGGTCATATCCACCGGCATGGTAGGGGTGACATTTTGATAATCGTTTAAGTACAAGCCGGGAGGCGTTAAAAAAAGAATGTTTTTGGTAGGCGTCCAGGGCATAACTGCTGCAGGTCGGATAAAACCGGCAACTACTTCCGAACACCGGCGATAAAAAAATCTTATAAATGCGAATAAGCACTGAGACGATTGTCCGCAGTGCTTGATCAATTAAAGCTACAAACCGAAAAGGGTCTTTATGAATTATGCTGATAAAACCTTACGTCCTTTGGCGCGCCGTCGGCGCAGTACATTTCTACCTCCGACCGTAGCCATGCGAGCCCGGAATCCATGCCGGTTCTTACGTTTTCTTCTGCTTGGTTGAAACGTTCGCTTCATTTTCACTCCGTTTTTAGCCCACGAAAATAAATAAAAAGATTTGATAATAACAATATAAATACCAGCCCACCAATTGTGGATAATCACCACCCAAACGGATGAAATTTTTGTCTAAATGCCCTTTGTACCGAATGTTGAAATAGCGGTAAATTAATACCGTAGCTTTTGTGGACAACCTGTGGATAACTTAAACATTACATACGAGACAGTTTGGGATAATACCAAAGAAATACTGCGGCACTCCGTGCCGGACCAGGCTTATAGTACCTGGTTTGAGCCAATTAACCCGATTGCACTCACCGACAGCGAGCTAATTCTTGAAGTCCCCAACCAATTCTTTTTCGAGTGGATAGAAAGTCATTATACAGCCTTGATCGAGCGCACCCTGTGGAAAAATTTACAGTCGGAAATCAAAGTAAAATATACGGTTTCACCGGAAAGCGGCCAGGTTGGGCTAGATATCGCCGGTGCGCCCCTGACCCCCAAGGCAAGGCCACCCCAGGAACCCCCGCAACTGAATCCCCGGTATACCTTTTCGACGTTTATTGAAGGCGCCAATAATCAGTTTGCCCGGGCGGCCGCCACCTCGGTAGCGGAGACACCAGGCCAGCCAAACTTCAACCCACTGGTGATTTACGGGGGCGTTGGATTGGGGAAAACACACCTCTTGCATGCCATCGGCAACCACATTGCCCACCTGCGCTCTGAGTTAAAGATAATTTGTGCTACTAGTGAAAAATTTACACTCGACTTTATTTCTTCAATTCAGAAAAACAATACGGTGGAGTTTTCACGGAGGTATCGCAGTGTCGATGTGCTGTTAATTGATGATGTCCAGTTCTTTCAGAATAAAGAACAGACCCAGGAACAGTTTTTCCATACCTTTAATGAATTATATCAGTCCGGCAAGCAGATTGTCTTGACAGCGGATCGTTATCCCGGCGAGATGAGTGGCTTGCAGGATCGGTTATTGTCCCGGTTCCGTTCCGGGCTGGCTGTCGATATCCAGCCACCGGATTTTGAGGTGCGCGTTGCAATCCTGATGGCCAAAGCCGAAGAGAACGGTCTTGACCTGCCCTACGATATCGTGGAATTCATGGCCACCCATATAAAAAACAATATCCGTGAACTGGAAAGTACAATTATTCGTATCCTGGCCCATTCTTCGCTCACTAATCGAGAGATCGATATGACGATGGTTAAACAGGCGGTTAAGGATCGACTGGGTAAACAGTTCATTTCGGAATTGACTATCGAAGACATTATTGGCCGTGTGTCCGAAGCCACCAATCTTACGGAGGAGGTGTTGATCAGTGCCAGCCGCAAAAAACCGCTGGTCGAAGCCCGCCAGGTAGCTATTTATCTATGCCGTGAAATAATAGGTACACCGCTGGTTGAACTGGGCTTGCATTTTGGCGGTCGCGATCACACCACCATTCTACACGCCTGCCGCACGATCGCGAAACGCAAGAAAAAAGAACCGCGGATAAAACAACTGGTAACCAAACTACAGCAGGAACTAACCCTAATTCCGACATTACTATATAAAAGCACCTCCTAAATGAGTTAAATTTAGTT
>JACKQG010006381.1_pt1 | contig 12489 bp, 17 predicted proteins | sample 8237621 | NCBI WGS metagenome assembly JACKQG01 (sample SAMN15677084, study PRJNA649215) | marine metagenome | biome: marine; feature: Black Sea; material: saline water; isolation source: suspended particulate matter (SPM) from the Black Sea western gyre | collected 2013-06-09/2013-06-10 | depth...
AGGTTGAAAAGGGCGCCCGGCCCAAAAAGCTCTACGACATCATCAAACGCGCCTCACTCGAAGCCGACCGCAAACAAGGCGTTGTGCATTTGGACTGATAAAAGCGCGGCGACGTGAGTCGCCCGATCTTACGCCGCTTGGCCTTTACTCTTCCAATTGAAAAACTTCCTCGACCTGTTTGCCGAAGGCGCGGGCGATTTTTATGGCCAGCGGTAGTGAGGGCGCGTACCGCCCCTGCTCAGTGGCGATGATGGTCTGGCGGGTGACGCCGACCTTATCGGCCAGCGCCTGCTGAGTCATCTCCCCGGCGTCAAACCGTAGCCGTCGAATATTGTTTGTAAGCTGATCATTGCTCATCTATCAGCTTCCTCGGTTTGTTTATTGTTTTTGCCGTAGAGGATCAATATGGTTAAGGCCTGTGTGAAAAACGCGGTGATACATGCGGCCATCCAGATTTGCGGCAGGGTGTTGACGTTAATCAGTTTGTTCGGGCCGCAATAAAACCAGATTCCCATAGACAGACAACCGAAAACTCCGTAGGAAGCGGCAAATCCCGACTTCGTTGACTGCAATTGAATCAATCGATCGCGTTCATCCATCTGAACCCCACCGGGGTCATTTTTGAAGATCAGTGAACCCAATCCTGCAAATCCTGCTAATGCCATAAAAGCAAACCCTGCTTGGGCGCGAGGAAAGCCGATTTTAAAATAAAGCACGGTCACTGTGATGGCACTTAAAATGAAACCTATCCCGACGCAAATCACTGTCATCCACGCCATTTTCTGCATACGATTCATATTTTTGCCCTTTCCAATTCATTAGTATATCTAACTATACATATAGTATGGCCAGCAATACATAGTGTCAAGTTTGTTTTACATATTTTTCTAAAAAAATATCGCTATCTTTCTTTTTGCAGTTTTTTAGGGGTTCCCAGCCGGGACAGTTTGACATAACGCCCCTGTATTTTGTAGATCATAATGATATCCTCAAAAACATAACAATCATACCACCCCGGACCCTGTGCAGGAATCCGGTTCACGGTGTATTTTTCGGATAAATCATCGCCTTTTTCAAGAATCGATACAGCTCGAAAAAGCGCTTTTCTGAACGGAATCGGTTTTTTGAGCCGTTTTTCAAGTTCTTTGTAATCCTCCTTGAATCTCTCCTTCCAGCGTATTTTCAACGATCAAGTTCCTCAAATAACTCTTCCACGCTGTTCACTTCGTTCAGGCCAATGCCCGCATCCACTTCATCCATTACCTTTTTGGTTTCTTCGTTAAACTCCAGGTATTCGAGGGGGATTCTGCCTTGGTTGGCGACCTGCCCCAAAAACATCTTGATGGCTCCGGACATGCTGATATGCATCCCGCTAAGGATTTTTACGGCCTTTTTTTTCAGGTCTTCATCGACCCGAATCTGTATTGTCGTTGTTTTAGAAGACATATCGCTTTCCTTTTGTATTGACGTTGTCATTACATTGTCACTACATGTAGTATCGTATATTGGGCCAGTGAGTTCAAGGAATTTTTCAGGATTTTTCCAGTTCCAGCATGCGTTTTTTGGTATCGACGCCACCTGCGGCACTGAAATAGCCTAAGGAGCCGTCGGTTTTGATGACCCGATGGCAGGGAATGATCAGCGGGAGCGGATTTTGAGCCATGACCGTTCCGATGGCTCGTGAGGCTTTGGGTTTATTAATTAACCTGGCGAGGTCGCCGTAACTAACTGTCTGGCCATATTTTACCATCCGAAGAGCGGTCAGGACCGCCTGCTGAAATTCCGTCCTGCTGTCCAGACAAACCGGGATATCGCTGAAATCGGCCTTTTTGCCTTTATAATAAGCCAGGATGTCCTTTTCCAATGCTCGAAAAGCTTTTTTTCCCGGTTCGGCATTTTCGATGCCGCTCAGCAGACGCCTTTCAGCCGCCTCTTTGAACGCGACCGGCAAGCAGGTGCGAACCAGTCCGCTTTCTGTGCCAAGAATGCCAAACCATCCCCAGCGGGTCTTCAATAAGCTATATTGGTAGTGTTTCTGTGGTTCCATAAAGCTATATATAGCGTTTTTTCCAAAATGAAACAACACCTTCAGGCAAAATATGCCGAAGTATCCAGCCTTCAATACGAATCACTCATGACACCAAACCGTTTCATGATGTGCCGGGGATGAACGATTTGTTCGCGTGAGCCCTGGCGACAACCTGTCCGAATGAGGTTTTTAAGGTTAAAATTGCGAATTTTCATTGACGAAAGATGCCATTTCTGTTAGTAAAGTCGTTTCTGCTAACCTCGGGATGCTATACTCTGACACGAATGACAGGGCAGTCAATAAACACAGGATGCTAAAGATGCATATAGAAGAACTGCGTAAAAAAATTGATGCGATCGACGAACAGCTTGTTGAGATGATTAATCAGCGTGCGCAGATCGTGGTCGAGGTCGGCAAGCTCAAGCTGGCTGACGAGAGCCAGGTCTATGTGCCCCATCGTGAAAAAGCGGTCCTGGAAAAAATTAAGCAGTTCAACAAAGGTCCTCTCCCGGACAAAACCATGCAGGCGATATGGCGAGAACTCATGAGCGGGTCCTTTCTTTTGGAGCGTTCGTTACGGATCGGCTATCTGGGGCCGCGGGGCAGCTTTTCACATAACGCAGCGATTTTGAAATTCGGGCAAAGTGTTGATTACGAAGCGTTGACCGATATCCGGGCGATTTTCGAAGAGGTCAGCAAGGGACGTTGTGATTTTGGTATCGTGCCGATCGAAAACAGTGCCGGCGGCGGGATTCGTGAAACGCTGGATGCATTTGTGGAAACCGATGTGGTGATCTGCGCCGAAGCGAATATGGCGATCCATCATAACCTGCTGGCGAATTGTCCCATGCAAAATATCGAGCGGATCTATTCAAAGCCGGAGGTCTTCGCTCAATGCCGCAACTGGCTGGCGGGCACATTTAAGGAAGCCCAAGCCATTCCAGTAGCCTCGTCATCCAAAGCCGCACAGATGGCGGCAGAAGAGTCCGGTTCGGCGGCAATCGCATCCTCCATCGCAGCAGAAATTTATGGCGTGAATGTGTTATGTCAGGACATCGAAGACATTGCCAATAATATCACACGCTTTTTGATTCTCAGTAAACAGGATGCCGAACCCACCGGTGACGATAAGACGGTCATCCTGTTCAGTACGGCTCACCGGACAGGCGCCCTGTTGGATGTACTGAACGTATTTCGTGAATACGACATCAACATGACAAATATCGGGTCACGCCCCAACAAAAAACGCGAATGGGAGTACTACTTCTTTGTGGACTTTTTGGGTCATAGGCAGGACGACCATGTTAACAAGGCCCTGGAACAAGCCAGGAAGCATTGCTTGCAGCTTTCTGTGCTGGGGAGTTTCCCCCGTTGCTCAACGACTTTATAATGCTTGAAAAATAATTTCAAATAACAGGAGATAAAAATGAGAAAACCGTTTATTGCCGGTAACTGGAAAATGAACATGAACAGTGCCAGCGCGGTGGCATTGGCTGCCGGGTTAGCAAAGGAACTGGAAGAGATCGACAGCGTGGACGTTGCGGTATGCCCGCCGCTTGTCTATTTGCAGTCGGTTGTGGCGGCACTGAGCGCCTCCAATATCGCTGTCGGCGCGCAGAATGTTTACTTTGAAGGCAATGGCGCTTTTACCGGCGAGACCAGTTGTGAAATGTTGAAAGATACCAGTTGCACGTATGTCATTTTGGGTCACTCTGAACGCCGCCATGTGATCGGTGAAACCGATGAGCTGATTAACAAGAAAATCACCGTCGCGATCGACAGCGGGCTGCTTCCGATTTTCTGTGTTGGCGAACTGCTCGAAGAGCGTCAGGCGGAAAAAACCAATGATGTCGTAGCTGATCAGATTAAAAAAGGACTGGCGGGTTTGTGCAAAGAGCGCGTTCAGGCGGTCACGATCGCTTATGAGCCGGTCTGGGCGATTGGAACCGGCCTGACGGCAACGCCGGATCAGGCACAACAGGTTCACGGCATGATTCGCGCGTTAGTGGCAGAGTTATACGACAACGATGTTGCCCAAAAGATCCGGATTCAATACGGCGGCTCAGCAAAGCCCTCGAATACAGCCGAATTGATGGCTCAACCCGATATCGACGGTTTACTGGTCGGCGGTGCCAGCCTGAAGGTTGAAGATTTCTCCGCGATGATCAAGGCGATCGCATAAATCAATAATAACATGAAGTATAGAAATTAAGGAATTTGAAATATGGTTCTTCCGCTTGCACTTTCATTTGTATGGAATTTGATGGTGGCTCTGTTTATCTTGGTGTGTGTTTCGATCATCCTGATCGTGCTGTTGCAGAAGGGTCGTGGCGGCGGGATCGGTGCCGCGTTTGGCGGCGGCGGCGCAGGCAGTCTGCTGGGAACAAAGACGGGTGATTTTTTGACATGGGTTACGATTTGTCTGGTGGCGATGTTTTTGGTCCTTGCCGTGCTGATGGGTAAATTCATGCGTCCCGAAATGTCAGCCGACCTGTCTTCTCAAACAGCTGCTCCTGTAGCGCCCGTTGAAACGGATATTGCGATGCCGATAACAGAGACGCCGGACGCTGCGGCAACAGAGTCGGTTTCGGCTGAGACACTGGTTGTTGACGAGGCCGCCAGTGCCGTCGATGAGGTTGCTGAAGATGCAGTCGAGACCCTTGATGAAACGAAATAATCGATCCGGAGTGCGTGTATGATTCGCAGTATGACAGGATTTGGGCAGGCTTGCGCTGAAGCTGACGGTGTTGTTTATACCGTCGAGATCCGCTCGGTGAACAATCGTTATTTCAAAACACAGATCCGTTTGCCGGATATCGCCGCGTTTCTGGAAGGCGAAGTCGAAAAATTACATCGCGAAAACATACAGCGGGGAACAATTAATTACTCCCTTCGAATGAAAAATATTTCCGGCCGGGCCTTGTTTGACATTGACGAACAGTCGCTGGCCGCTTATGTACAGCGGCTCAAAACCTTGTTGCCGGAAGACGACCAGCACTGCCGACTTGACCTGGGGTCATTGCTGTCACTGCCGGGAATTGTTCAGCCGGCGGTCCCAACGGAAGAACAGGCCGAACGGATGCGGCACGTGGTTATGTCGCTGACACAGGAAGCACTGGAACAATTGAGCGTCTCACGGGCCGAAGAAGGCGAGGTGCTCAGAAAAGATTTGCTGGCTAACTGTGATCGGATCGTCGAACAGCTCGGCGCGATCGGCGCCCGAGTGGATACGGTGCTACAGGATTATCATGACCGCCTGAAAAATCGTGTCGAGAATCTATTGGCACAGGCCAAGCTGAAGCTTGACGAGAACCTGCTGGTCCGAGAAGTGGCGATCTTTGCCGAACGCAGTGATATTGCCGAGGAAGTGTCCCGACTCAATGCGCATCTGCAGCAGTTTAAGGATTGCTGCCAAAAGGGCGGGCCGGTGGGTCGCCGACTGGATTTTGTCACGCAGGAAATGCTGCGTGAGGCCAATACGATCGGCAGTAAGAGCGTCGACGCGGCCATCGCTCAATCGGTCATTGAGATTAAGTGTGCCGTTGACCGCATCAAAGAACAAGTGCAAAACGTGGAATAAACTGAAAATAAAGGTGTGAATCTTTTAAATCATAGACAAGACATGACAAGCAGCCAAGAGAAAAACGGCAAACTCGTGATCATCAGCGGGCCATCCGGCGTCGGTAAGAGTACGATTTGTGCTCGGGTGGTCAATCAGCTGGATGCTTTTTTGAGTGTTTCGGCAACAACCCGCCTGAAGGGCGATGCTGAGGTCGATGGCACGAATTATTGGTTTTTGACCCAAGACGAGTTTGAAAAACGTATTAAAGAAGAAGATTTTCTGGAATACGCCAAAGTCTTTGATAATTATTATGGTACGCCCCGAAAGCCGGTTGAGATGGCGCTGAAAGAAGGGCGTGTTGTGATTCTGGAGATCGATGTCCAGGGAGCGCAGCAGGTTCAAAAACAGTGCCCGGATGCCATGATGGTCTTCTTATTGCCGCCGCGACAAGAAGAACTGCAGACGCGAATTGACGGTCGGGCCAGAGGCGAGGATACAAACAATAAAAAAATCAGGCTGGAGACGGCCAGTAGTGAAATAGCCGCCGCCTGGCAGCATTATAAACACATGGTGGTTAACGATAACCTGGAACAGGCGGTACAGGAAGTTGTTGATATAATCGAAGGTAAAATTGAGGATTAAATATGATTGAAGAACTGAAAAATAACGAAGTACTCAACAAAGTGGGCGGACGTTTCAAACTGTCGGCCCTGATCCAAAAACGCATGGTTGAGATGATGGAAGGCAGTCGCCCCCTGATCGAAGACACCGAAGGGAAAACCATGATAGAAATCGTCGTCCAAGAGATCAAAGAAGGCAAAATCGTGCTGGATGAAACGGGCGATGAACCTAAGTCGAAGGCCGATTTGCTCTAACGTGTATTCTTGATGGTTTCGCAACAGGCAAAACTCGATGGCAAAAAGATTCTGCTGGGGATTACCGGTGGCATCGCCGCGTATAAAGTGGCCGATCTGGCAAGCAAGCTGACCGGTGCGGGGGCGACGGTACGCACTATCATGACCGAAAGTGCCTGCAAGCTGATCACCCCGGTGACTCTGGAGGCAGTGACGGGCCAGCCGGTCTATACCAGCATGTGGACGCGTCCGGAAGAATTTAAGATCGGCCATATTCAACTGGCTGACTGGGCCGATTGTATTGTGATCGCCCCGGCCACGGCCGATATCATCGCCAAGGTTGCTAACGGCATTTGTGACGATTTACTGAGTACAACGTTGTGTGCCTGCTGGGATAAGAAAGTCCTGCTGGCCCCGGCGATGAACAGCCACATGTGGGCCAACCCGATCGTCCAGAAAAATCTGGCGATCCTGACCGAGCAATTGAAATTCAAAACCATCGGCCCGGAAGCCGGACGCCTGGCCTGCGGCACAGAAGGCATCGGCCGCATGGCCGAAGTGGCGGCGGTCATGGAAGCGATTTCCGCCCTCTAAGCCCACTAAGCAAAGGGCATCTTGCAACCTGCTGAAGACACACATCATGAAAAGAAAACGCAACATCCTGATCACTGCCGGGGGTACGCGGGAGTATATTGATCCCGTGCGGTTTATTGCCAATGCCAGCAGTGGCAAGATGGGGTATGCGCTGGCCCGTGCGGCGATTAAAGCCGGATTCAAGGTAACACTCATTTCTGCCCCATCAAATCTGCGCCCGCCAAAAGAGGCAAAGGTGATCGATGTGGTGACCAGCGGCCAGATGTTCAAAACCGTCCAGGCCGAGTTTGAAACATGTGATTGCCTGATTATGGCCGCGGCGGTGTCGGATTACAAGCCCGCCACCAGCAGCGCGTACAAGATTAAGAAAGACCAAGCCGTCATGACACTGAAGCTGGCACGCACCAAGGACGTTCTCAAGTGGGTCGGGCGGAATAAAAAGGCTGCGCAAATCATTGTTGGCTTCGCATTGGAAGACACGAACCTTCTGGCAAACGCGGAGAAAAAACTGAAAAGCAAAAAACTCGACATGATCGTCGCCAATGAACCGTCTGCTATCGGTGCTGATCGTTCCACGCTGCACATCAAAACAAAAAACGCCGACTGGCAGACATTTGAAGATATTACCAAAACTGCATCCGCAAAACGAATCATCTCTCGTCTTCAGGACATATAAAAAGGCAAGGCCCCGGACGGGAGCCTTGCCTGAAATCTCTGCTCTAATGTTTTGTTTCTTTTAGTCCGTAATTCCCAAATCTTCTTTTGTGATGATGCTGTCGTAGACATAGCCGGCGCCTTCGACATTTTCACGTCCGCCCTGCAGGCGGTCGATCACGCAGATGATTTTCTTAATCGTCGCGCCCGCTTCGGTGATGATCTTGGCGGCTTCGAGGATCTGACCGGCGGTCGTGCAGATATCTTCGACCAGCAGTACCACATCGCCTTCGCTGAGTTTGCCTTCGACCATTTTACTCGTGCCGTAGTCCTTTTTGCTGTTGCGGACGATGATCCACGGCTTGTTTGCTTCCATGGCTGTTGCCGCCGCCAGTGCCACTCCGCCCAGCTCGGCCCCGGCGATGAGTGTGACATCATCGGTCATATGCTTGCAGAATTCCGCACCCAGTGCCTTCAAAATATCCGGCTGCGTCTCGAACAGATACTTATCCATATAATACTTACTCCGCTTGCCGCTGCGAAGAACGAAATCGCCTTCCAAATAAGACGCTTCCTTGATCCGTGCTGTCAATTGCTGTTTGTCCATAAATGACTCCGATAGAAATATATAGATTAAAATTTTCTACTATAGATTAGCATTTTAGCCGGGAAATAGACTTATTTCAAGCTGTAGAAAATGAAATATAACTGAACAATCTTAACGGTATAATGTAGTATATATACTACATTATACCAATTAACTCAAAAAAAGTAAAGAGAATAGTAAAAAATGGCGATAAAATTAGAATAGCACAGTTCTGTAGTATATATACTACAGAACTGTTAGTAGACTATATGATAAAAACGGGTTTTTAGGGCGAATTTTGAGCTTTAGGCTATTGTAAATGAAACAAGAAACGTTAAGATATGTAGTATATATACTACATATCTTGATGAAATTCACATTACCGATTAAATGTGGTGTAAGGAAAAAGATAGATGCCGACCTTAAAAGACAGACTATTAATAGCCCAAAATGATATTTTCGATTTTTTTGACTCATCACCGCGAAAGTGTTTCGACCTAAAGGAGATGACAGAATTACTCGATGAAAAACGAAAAAATTGGAGATTGGGGAACGTTTCGCGATTTACTTTTATTGATTTTTTGACCGAAAAAGGACTGTTAAAAAAGTATATATTTAAGTTTCCGGATAGAAATATACATCGTTATACTTGGGACTTAATGCCCTTGTACGAGTTAATTTTATCCCTGATGCCAAAAGGTTACTTTTCTCATTATACGGCAATGTATATTCATAATTTAACCGAGCAGATACCCAAAACGATCTATCTAAATTGTGAGCAGACACCTAAGCCTAAATCTGAAAGCGGGTTAGAGCAGAAACGAATTGATTTTGCTTTCAGAATGAATACGAGAATTTCTAACAGAGCGGCAGACTACAATGAGTACAAAATATATTTGCTAAATGGAAAAAACACCGGCAATGCGGGTGTTATTGAGACCGATGGCCCTGATAGCTCAAAAGTTCGTGTAACAAATATTGAAAGAACGCTTATTGATATTGCTGTAAGACCGGAATATGCCGGCGGCCCTTTTGAGGTTTTACGTGCTTATGAAAATGCAGCCGAAGTTGTTTCAATTAATAAACTATCATCCATTTTAAAAAAAACAGATTATATCTATCCCTATCACCAAGTAATTGGTTTTTATCTCGATAAATGCGGCGCATACAGAAAATCTCAAATTGAATTATTAAGAAAACAAGAAATGATATACGATTTTTATTTAATGCACAAAATGAAGAACCCGAAATATTCTTCTGTGTGGAAATTATATTACCCCGAGGGCCTGGCATAAATTATTACATAGAGAATCTACATACTCAAAGTAATAGTCATAATCCTTCAATGAAACATCGGATTTAATTGTATCTTTAAGTGAAGAAAAATCGGGCTCGTGAAAACCTTTATAGTCTTTTACATGTTTGAGCAATTCCAAAGGAACATCTTTGGCGGAGAACACATTTTTCATTAAAGCCAAATTTTCGTCCGAAGTAACATTTATATTGGTAAAATTGCTTAAGATAGTAAAAATATCAAAAAAATCTCTTGCACGGGCAGTCGCTGTTGTATTTCGATATTTATATTCCTTCATCTGTTGGCAGATTGATCGTAGTTTTTCAAAGACAATCATTTCTGGGGAATAGACAAAGATCGTATATCCTCCCAGATCAAATTCTCGCTTGTGATTACAATATTCACGCTTGCTGATTTGTATGCTAAAGATCTTTTTGTTCTTTGTTCCGACAACGGTAGCGTTACGTCGAAGATCATCAAATGAACCTTGCATTGCCTCAAATGTTATAAGGTCAATGATTTTGAAATTAACATCATATCCGCCCCAAAAGTCAGGTGTGTCAGGTTTTGTTTCTTTGGGTCTTGGTGAAATTGTTAAATCAAAAACGTGGTATCCGTTTTCATGAAACGACTGTTCGAGAGATTTTCTTATTCTATTGAAAAAAGCCTCAGGACAGTCAAAGTCCTGCTCCATGGAAAAATCTAAGTCGATGGAAGAACGGTTTGCAATTTTATAAACGATATCTAAAGCGTTTCCGCCCTTTAGGACAAGAGTGTCCATCAGAACATCGTCGGAAAACATTGCGATAATGGCAAGTCTTTTGATCTCTTCGAGTTTTTTTAAATCCATCGTTCTGTTAATTGATTCATTAGAAGATTATTTTACACCGCAGACGTTCATTTGCAAGGTGTAAACTCCGTTTAAGGCCGTGATAAACAGCATATTGCGTTCTTTGCCGCCAAACGTCACATTCGCTGTCCACCCCTGCGGAGTTTTGATTTGTTCGATCTGCTTGCCAGATGGGTTGAAAACTGTCACTCCCTTTTCGTTCGTCAGATACACATTCCCGCAGCAGTCGATCGTCATGCCATCGGAGCCCATCTCACAGAACAGCCGTTTGCCGCTCAGCGTTCCATCCGGCCGGATCTCATACGCGTAGGTTAGATGCCCGTCGATGTCAGCGACATACAGCGTCTTGCCGTCCGGCGTGCCGATGATGCCGTTGGGTGTGTCTAAGTCATCAACAACACGTTCGGGTTCTTGACCTAAGATTGATCGCGGATAATTGTATTTCAGCAGGTACACGCCTCGAATATTCTGTGGCTGAGCGTCATGCGCCCACCAGTCACGTTTGTAAAAGGGGTCGGTAAAGTACAGGTCGCCATTCGGCGCCTCCCACACATCATTGGGACCATTGAACAGTTTACCCCTGTAAGTTCCTGTCAGAATCACATGTTGTTTTGTATCGACATCGATCCGCCACAGTTCTGTATTTTCATCGGCACACGACAGCAGTTGTCCATCTTGGTCAAAATACAATCCGTTGGACCGCCCTGACGGCTGCATGAAGGTTTCCATCTTACCGTCGGTGGTATAGACCATGATGCGGTCGTTCGGTTGATCGGTAAAATACACATTGCCGAACCGATCCGCCGCCGGCCCTTCGGTAAATATAAACTCCGTCGAGATTTCCTGCAGCACCGCCTCGGCCGCAATAATCCCCTCAGTCTCTATATTCTTAGGACACGGATATTGTGATACGCACCCCGTCAACAACAAGCCGATGAGCAGCAAGCCTAAATATATTAATTGCTTCATAAATTTCAAACCTTCCGTGCATTCCGTGGTTAAACTTTTAACTCCACTTTTCTATTTAACGCTTTGCGATATTTACGCCGGATGGGGGCCACGACTTCGACGATGAATTCATCGACCTGCTGCGGTGCCCTGCCGATATAGTCTTTCGGGTTCATGACCTTTTTCAGGTCCACCTTCGCAAACGCCGGGTCGTTTTTCAGTCTTTCGAGCAAATCATTCTCTTTGCCGTGCTGTTTAACCTGTGCGGCGGCCTGATGCGAATAGACGCGGATCAGTTCATGCAGGTCCTGCCGGTTGCCGCCGGCCTGAACGCCGGCCATCATGATATTTTCCGTTGCCATAAACGGCAGTTCACTCATCACGCGGGCGGCGATGACCTTCGGATAGACGACCATGCGGGAAGCGACGTTGATCATGATCTCCAAAATCCCGTCCGTTGCCAAAAACGCCTCGGCGATGCTGACGCGGCGATTGGCTGAATCATCCAGTGTGCGCTCCAGCCATTGTTCGGCGGCGGTCATCATTGGGCTGGACGCCAGGCTCATCACCAATCGTGCCAGCCCCGTCGTGCGTTCGCACCGCATGGGGTTGCGTTTGTAAGCCATCGCCGAGGAACCGATCTGCGATTTCTCGAACGGCTCTTCGATCTCTTTCAGGTTGGCCAGCAGGCGAATATCGTTGCACGTCTTATGCGCCGACTGGGCAACGGATGCCAGCGTATCGACGACCATCTTGTCGATCTTGCGCGGATAGGTCTGGCCCGTGACCACACAGCGATGCTTAAAGCCGAATGCCTTGGCGACCAACTCGTCGAGTTTTTTCACCTTGGTGTGGTTGCCGTCGAACAATGCCAGAAACGATGCTTGTGTGCCGGTGGTTCCTTTGACGCCGCGGAATGGGATCGTTTCGATGCGCTGTTCTAATTCGTTCAGATCCATCGCGAAATCATAGCACCACAACGTCGCGCGCTTGCCGACGGTGGTGAGTTGTGCAGGTTGATAGTGTGTAAATCCAAGCGTCGGAACGGCGCGGTATTTTTTTGCAAATTTACTCAGGGCGTCCATTAAGGCCGCCAACTTCCCCGCCAGAATCTGCAT
>JACKQG010006383.1_pt1 | contig 12483 bp, 13 predicted proteins | sample 8237621 | NCBI WGS metagenome assembly JACKQG01 (sample SAMN15677084, study PRJNA649215) | marine metagenome | biome: marine; feature: Black Sea; material: saline water; isolation source: suspended particulate matter (SPM) from the Black Sea western gyre | collected 2013-06-09/2013-06-10 | depth...
CCTCCTCACCCTCATAGAGGAATTGAAACAGTAACATATATGCTTGCTGGCGACTTTGAACATAAAGACAGTACAGGTGGCGAAGGAATAATGACTGCTGGAGATGTTCAGTGGATGAAAACTGGGAGTGGTATCATTCATTCAGAAATGCCTGCAATGAAAGAAGGTAAGCTTCATGGATTTCAATTATGGGTAAACATGCCTGCTAAATTGAAAATGACTAAGCCTGAATATATTTATATTGATGCAGATAAAATGAGCACTCATAAAGATGATGATAAAACTGTCAAAGTGATTGCTGGAAAATTTCAAGATGCAGAAGGACCCGTTAAAGGTCACAATGTTGAACCTGTTTATTTTGATGTAGAGCTTGAAAAAGGAAAAGAATTTAATTTTGATCTTCCCTCAACTCACAATTCATTAATATATTTAGTTGAAGGTGAAATTAAAGTTGGCAATCAAGATCATGATGCTGTTAAAGATTCTACTTTAATTATTCTAACTAGAGGTGAAAAATTAAAAGTTTCTAGCTTAACTAAAGCTAAGTTTTTATTGATATCTGGAAAGCCAATTGGTGAGCCTATTGCTAGAGGGGGTCCATTTGTAATGAATACTAAAGCAGAGATCTTGCAAGCAGTTCAAGATTATCATAATGATACATTTGTAAAATAATGAAAACTATTAAAATAGAAAAATTTGGTGGCCCTGAAGTATTAGAGGTTAAAAATATTGAAATCGGTAAACCAGGTCCAAAAGAAGTTTTGATCAAAAATTTATCAATTGGTCTTAACTATATTGATGTTTATCACCGAACAGGCTTGTACCCTATTCCTCTTCCAAGTGGAATTGGCCTAGAGGCATGTGGAATAATTGAAGAAGTTGGTTCTGAAGTTGATCTATTTAAAGTTGGCGATAGAGTGGCTCACTCTTCAATGCCCATTGGAAGTTATTCAGAAAAACAATTGTTTCCTCAAGAAAAATTAGTTTTAGTTCCAGAGGGTATCTCTGATGAAATTGCATCTTGTATTATGCTTAAAGGAATTACTTCAGAATATTTATTACACAGAGCTTATCCAATTAAAAAAGGTGATAAAGTTTTATACCACGCAGCAGCTGGTGGTGTGGGTCAAATTTTATGTCAGTGGGCTAATGCATTAGGAGCTGAAGTTATTGGAACGGTTGGCTCTAAAGAAAAAGAGGCTATTGCTAAAAAAAATGGTTGTCATCATGTAATAAATTATACAGATACAAACTTTGTTGAAGAGGTGGAAAAAATTGCAGGTAAAAATGGAGTTGATGTTGTCTATGATGGTGTTGGTATTAAAACATTTGATGGATCAATTGAAACCTTAAAGGTTAGAGGTATGATGGTCGCTTTTGGTAACGCATCAGGTTACGTTGATACTATAGATGTTAAAAAACATATTAATGCAAAAGGATTATTTTTTACTCGTCCTTCAATTGCACATTACACCATGACAAGAGAAGAATTGGTCGAATCTGCTAAAAAAGTTTTTGATGCAATTTTATCTGGAAAATTTAAAGTTGAAATTTCAAAAAGATACTCACTTGATGATGCTAAAAAAGCTCATGAAGAATTAGAAGCAAGACTATTAACTGGCCCTGCAGTTATTATTCCTAATTAATCTAAATCAACATCCATATCAGACATATGCAATTTTAATGCGTTTGTTGATATATGAATTTCTCTTAAGAAAACTAAAATTGAAACCATCATTGATAAACAACAAGATCCAAAAATTATCCTTGCTACAAAAATTTCATTTAGATAGAGGGCAAATACAGTTAGCAAATTGAACAAAAGCCCAAACGCAGCAAACATGATAGTCCACTTTAATAACACAATTCTTCCATTTAAATTTATAAACTGTTTTTTCCATTCAGGAGGAATATGATTTTCATATACATGTTCATCATGAAGCTGTCTAATAAGCTTACTTAATGAGTGAAATCTATTACTATAGATGTTCATAAGCAAAGGTATTGCTGGAAACATCAATGCTGTAACTGTGTAATCTATATTCATACGAATCAATTTGATTATGAAACTAGCCTTTGTTATTTACAAGTAAATTATTATGAAACAATTAAATCTCTTTATTGAACTAACAAGATTGAAAAGACCTATTGGCTATATGCTATTATTTTGGCCTTGTGCATGGGGACTAACTCTTGCTTATGATTTTTCAAAAAACTTAAATGATTATTTTTTTTATTTATCATTATTTTTTTTAGGATCGGTTCTAATGCGTTCTGCAGGATGTATTGTAAATGATATTTCTGACAAAGAATTTGATAAAAAAGTTTCTAGAACAAAAAATAGACCTATTGCGTCTAATCAAGTTCCAGTAAAATTAGGAATATTTTATACTTTAATTTTATGTCTACTTGCATTTTTGGTTTTAATTAACTTTAACAACTTAACAATCTTACTTGCTCTAGGGTCTATGCCTCTAGCATTTACCTATCCTTTAATGAAAAGATTTACTTATTGGCCTCAATTATTTTTAGGAATAACATTTAATTATGGTTTAGTTTTAGGGTGGACAGCAATACAGGGTGAAATAAATACTGTTGCTATTATCTTTTACTTAGGAGCCATATTTTGGACACTGGGATACGACACAATATACGGGTTTCAAGATATTAAAGATGATGAAATTATAGGAGTAAAATCTACTTCAATAAAATTTAAAAAAAAACCAAAATTATTTTTAACAACATGCTATTTAATCTTTATAATTTCTTTAATACTAGTAGGTATTTATATGAAGTTTAATACAATGTTTTATTTTTTTATTCTCATTCCAACTACTCATTTATTTTTTTATCAAATCCATAATTTTAATTTCAAAGATCCTAAAAATTGTTTAAAAATTTTTAAAAGTAATAATTTTTTTGGCGCAATTATTTTGTGTAATATTTTAATTGGAAAATTTTAAATGAATAAAATAGACATTATAAAAAGACTTTTTTTTGATTACACAAAAAAACACATAAAAAAAATACTATTATCAGTATTTTTTGCACTACTAGTTGCTGGAAGTACTTCGGGGATAGCTTATCTTTTAGATCCAGCAATTGAAAAAATATTTATTGAAAAAGACCAAGCTCTAATAATTATTATTCCAATTTTTATTATTATTGCTTTTGCTGTAAAAGGCTTCTCATTATATTTAGCAAAAGTTATCATGATAGGTGTTTCAGAAGAGGTAAGAAAAGATCTTCAGTGCGACATGTTAAATAACTTAATTGCAGCAGATACAAAATTAATTGATGGAAAACATACTGGAAAATTTATATCCAATATAACTAATGATGTAAGTCATATTACCAACCTAATTAGTACTGCAGTTTTAAATTTATTTAAAGATAGTTTAACTTTAATTGGTTTACTTACTGTAATGTTTTTTCAAAATTGGAAACTTGCTTTGATAGCAATCATAATGATACCTTTGGCTACTTTTGCAGCAAGAACTTTGGGTAAAAGAATAAGCAAAGTAGCTACAGAGCAAATGCTTAAGGCTGGAATTCTTAACACATATTTAATTGAACTATTTAAAAATCATAAACTTATTAAAATTTTTCAACAAGAAAAATATGAGAATAAAAGAGCAGAGAAATTTATAAACGATGTAAAGGAAAAAACTGTAAAAATAGCAACTGTCTACGTTAGGTCTTCACCAATAATGGAAACTTTAACAGGTATTATGATAGCTGTTTTAATTTTTTATTCTGGAAAATTGGTTTTAAAAAATGAGATTGATATAAATAATTTTTTCTCTTTTCTTGCAGCCATGATGCTAGCGTATCAACCAGTGAGGTCACTTGCGACTTTAAACATAACTATTAGCCAGGGCTTATCCGCTGCAACAAGAATTTTGCCAGTTATCGATGAAAAGTCAGAACTTCAAGAAAATAAAAATAGTGCTGAAATAAAAGTTAATGCTGGTGATGTTGAGTTTAAAAATGTTTCTTTTAAGTATGAAAAGGAAAGAAAAAATAACACTTTAAATTCAGTTAATATCAAAATGTTAGGTGGAAAAATGACTTCAATTGTAGGTCATAGCGGTGCTGGGAAATCAACAATTTTGAATTTAATCCCAAGATTTTATGATGCAATTTCAGGAGATATAGAGATAGATAATCAGTCAATCTATAATTGCACAATAAGCTCTCTAAGAAAAAATATCTCACTAGTTAGTCAAGACACTACTTTATTTGATGATACAATTAGAAATAATATTGCGTATGCAAGCCTAGATGCAAGTCAAAAAGAAATTGAAGAAGCAGCAAAATATTCTTTTGCCAGTGAATTTATAGAAAAACTTCCGAATAAGTATGAAACTATTATTGGTGAAAATGGAACAAGACTGTCTGGTGGAGAAAAACAAAGACTTTCTATAGCAAGAGCAATGCTAAAGAAAAGTCAAATAATTCTCTTAGATGAGGCAACATCATCACTAGATGCAGAAACTGAAAATAAAATTCAAGATGCTATAAATTTTTTAACCAAAGATAGAACAACAATTGTGATAGCTCATAGATTATCAACAATTTTAAACTCAGATAAAATTTATGTAATAGATGCTGGCAAAGTAGTTGATGAAGGAACGCATGAGCAATTATTAGCTAATTCAAAAGTTTACAAGAACTTCTATGAAAAACAGATTAAGAAAATTTAATGTTTCTTTTTTATAGAATACTAATAAATTTAATTTTACTTTTATCACCTATAATTGTTTTAATAAGATTATTGCAGAAAAAAGAGGATCCACTAAGATTTAAAGAAAAACTTGGTTTTTTTTCTAAAAAGAAGCTAAAGGGAAAATTAATATGGTTTCATGGTGCAAGTGTTGGAGAAATACTAAGTGTAATTCCATTAATAGAAAAGCTAGAAAAAAATAAAGAAATCAAACAAATTTTAATAACCTCAAATACTCTAAGTTCTTCTAAAATTTTATCAAAATTAAAATTAAAAAAAACTGTCCATCAATTTTTTCCTATAGATACAAATTACAATACAAATAAATTTTTAAGATATTGGGATCCATCCATTGCAATCTTTATAGATTCTGAAATATGGCCAAACATGATTACAAATATAAAAAAAAAATCTATATCTTTAATATTAATTAATGCAAGAATAACAAAAAAATCTTTTAAAAAATGGAAATTTTTCTCTGCTTCCTCTAAAAAAATATTTCAAAATTTTGATATATGTCTATCATCGAACTTGGAATCTAAAAATTATCTTAAATTACTTGGAGCAAAAAAAATTTCCTATATTGGTAATTTAAAATTTACTCAAAGCGAAAAAGCTACTGATGAATTAAGTAATAGTATAAAAAAATTCTTCTTAACAAAAAAAATATGGTGTGCATCAAGTACACATGAACTCGAAGAAAAAATATGTGCAAACATTCATAAAAAACTTAAAATTAAATATAAAAACTTATTAACAGTTATAATACCGAGGCATACTCACAGAATAAAAAAAATCACAAGAGAAATAAAAGAAATGGATTTAAAAATTCACTTACACGACTCTAAAAAAAAAATTGATGGAGAAACAGATATATACTTGGTAAATTCTTTCGGACAGACCCAATCTTTTTTTAAAACTTGTAAAACTGTTTTCTTGGGTGGTTCGATTATTAAACATGGAGGGCAAAACCCTTTAGAAGCTGCTAAATTTGGCTGCCAAATATTACATGGTCCAAATACCTGGAATTTTAAAGAAATTTATAATCTCTTACAAGCTCATAAAGTATCATATAAAATTACTACATCTAATCAATTAACCCACAAAGTAGATCAAATATTAAATAGCAATAAAAATTCTAAAAATTTAAAATTAAAAATTAAAGCTCTTGGGTCTAAAATTTTGAACTCCACCTTAAATGAGATAAATTTTTATATAAACAAATAATGAAATTAAAAAAACCAAAATTTTGGGATTATCAACGTCCAAATTTATTGTCATACTTCCTATTACCATTAACACTTCCTATAATTATAAATAATCTTTTTTTAAGTTTAAAAAAGCATACAAAGAAAATTAAACCTAAAAAAATTTGTATAGGAAATATATATATTGGTGGGACAGCAAAAACACCTTTAACAATAAAAATTTATCAAATTTTAAATAAGTTAAATATTAAAACGGGTACTATAAAAAAATTTTACAAAAGCCATTATGATGAACAGGAAATGCTCTCTGAAAAAACTAAACTATATTGTGAAAAAAGTAGAATCCAAGCACTTGCCAAAGCAATCCAAGACAACATAGATGTTGCACTCTTTGATGATGGGCTACAAGATAGATCAATAAATTATGATCTAAAAATTGTTTGCTTCAACAGTATAAAGAAGATTGGCAATGGTTTCTTAATCCCTGCGGGGCCTTTAAGAGAGAAAATAAATAGCATCTCTAAGTATGATGTAGCTTTTATTAACGGAAATGAAGAAGATAACATCAAGTTAAAATCATTACTAAAAAAATATAATACCCACATTCAAATATTTGAATCTAATTATAAGGCTATCAATATTAAAGAACTTGATATTGATGAGAAATATATAGTTTTTTCTGGGATTGGTAACCCAGAGAGTTTTAAACAAACATTGATTAATAATAACATAAAAATAGAAAAAGAAATAATTTACCCTGATCACCATCAATACACTCAAAAAGATATTGACCACATAAGATTCCAAGCAAGAAGACTTAATTCAAAAATATTAACTACTGAAAAAGATTATATTAAGATCAAATCTAGTAAAAATAATGATATTAAATATTTAAAGGTAGAGCTTGATATTAAGAATGAAGATAAACTAATAGATTATTTAAAAATGCATATATGAAATTAATAAAATATTTTATTCAATTTTTAGTTATAATTATTCTTCTTCTTGTTTTTAAAATTTTAGGACTAAAAATTGCTTCGTTTATTTCTAATAAAATTACATCACTCTTTGGTCCTCTTTTTCGATCTAAAAACTTAATAAAATTAAATATACTAAAGGCCCTTCCATATTTAAATCAAAATGAAATTGACACAATTTCAAAAAAGATGTGGGGAAATTATGGAAGAATACTTGCAGAATACGTTTTTATAAAAGACTTTAGGGGACCTAAATTCAATAATAAAATAAAAGTTAATGGTCAAGATATCCTAGAAAAAATTAAAAAAGACAACGAACCTGTAATATTTGTTTCAGGACATTTTAATAACTTCGAATTGATGGCCCTACATATTGAAAAATCAGGCATTAATTTGGCTGCAATTTATAGGCCCCTTAACAATAAATTTTTAAATTTTATAATGGAAAGAGTTAGAAAAAAATATATTTGTAAAAATCAAATCAAAAAAGGAATTTCGGGTACTAAAAAATTACTTGCCTTTTTTAAAAAAAAAACCTCCATAGCATTAATGATTGACCAAAGAGTTTCACAAGGCATTAGATCTAAATTTTTTAATGATGAATGTTTTACAACAACTATTCCCGCTCAATTTATTAAAAAATTTAAATGTAAGATAGTTCCTATCTATATTGAGAGAATACATGATACAAATTTCCAAATTATTATACATGAACCCATAAAGTTTTCAGACAACGAAACCATTGAATCAATTACTGGAAACTTAAATAATTTACTAGAAAAGATGATTTTAAAAAATCCTGAACAATGGATTTGGTCACATAATCGTTGGAAATAAAAATACTTGAGAGTTACTTAATTTCTCTTTTTTCTGCTGCCTCTATGTATGAATAATAAGGTTCTTGCAAATCAACATTCCAATAATTGAGGGTATTTAGGTTAATCTTCTTACCTGATACCGCACAAATTACATAATCACCCTCTTCAATAACTTCGAAATTATTTGGTAAATATTTTATTTTAGCTAATTTTTTATTCATTTTTAGTTTATATATTACTACATGAAAGTTGGGATAATAGGAAGTGGTGGTCGCGAGCATGCCATCTGTCATAAACTTAGCTCTATAAAAAAGGTAAAACAATTATATTGTTTTCCAGGAAATGCTGGAACAGCTAAAATTGCTCAAAATATTTCAATAAATTTGGATAATTTTGATGAATTAAAAAATTTCATAAAATTAAATAAGATTGATTTAATGATTATTGGCCCTGAAAAACCACTCGTAGACGGGATTGTAGATTTTTTAGAAGAACAAAATATTAAAGTTTTTGGTCCTAACAAAGTTGCTTCACAATTAGAAGGTTCAAAAATCTTTACGAAAAACTTATGTAAAAAATATAATATTCCAACAGCTAACTTTGGAATTTTTCAAAATATCGATGATGCTGAACAATTTTTAAAAGAAACCAAATATCCCATTGTTATAAAAGCTGATGGATTAGCTTCTGGAAAGGGTGTTTATATCTGTGATAAACCAGAAGAAGCTAAAATTGCAATAAATGAAATATTTGAAGGAAAGTTTGGTATTGCTAATAATTTGCTCATTGAAGAGTTCTTAAAGGGTGAGGAAATGAGTTATTTTATAATTAGTGATGGCAAAACAGTAAAAAAATTCGGTACTGCTCAGGACCATAAAAGAGTTTCAGAGGGAGATTTGGGCAAAAATACAGGAGGTATGGGTGCCTATTCTCCTTCACGATTAATTAATGAAGAATTGGACAAAAAAATTTTATCAAAAATTATTGAGCCAACAATTCAAGGTTTAAAAGAAATTGGAACAAATTATAAAGGTTTTTTGTATGCTGGTCTCATGATCGTAGAAGGTGAACCTTATTTAATCGAATATAATGTACGAATGGGAGATCCAGAGTGTCAGACTATTTTGCCTAAATTAAAATCTGATCTATTAGAAATTTTTTTATCCTGCTGCAATGAAAAACTAAATGAAACTGAAATTGTATGGCACAATAAAAAAAGTTTATGCATAGTAATATGTTCGAATGGCTATCCAGACCAGTTTAATAAAAATGTATTAATAGAGAATCTAAGTAAAATAAAATTAGGTACCAATGAATATTGTTATCATGCAGGAACAGAGCTCATTGATGAAAAAATTTATGCCATTGGAGGAAGAGTCTTAAATTTTGTCTGCTTATCAGAAAATTTTTCTTTATCTAGAACACAAATAATAGATTCCATTAAATCATTAAATTGGAATGGTGGTTTTTACAGAAAAGATATTGCTTACAAAGTAATAAATGAATGAGAATAATATCTGGAAAATCTAAAGGTAAAAAAATTTTTGATCCTAAGGATATTAATACGAGACCACTTAAAGATTTAACAAAAGAGTCTATATTCAATATAATTATTCATTCTAATAAACTTAATCTTGAGTTAGAAAACTCAAATGTTTTAGATTTATTTTCTGGAGTTGGATCTTTTGGGCTTGAATGTCTCTCTAGGGGTTCTAAAAATGTAACTTTTGTTGAAAATTATAATAACGTTTTACCAATTTTAAAAAAAAATATTTTTAATCTTGGCTATCAAGATAACACATTAGTAGTTGAGAAAAATATATTGAACCAATTAAACTTTAAAAATTTTGATGTTAAGTTTGATGTTATTTTCATGGATCCTCCCTATAAAGAGAAAGGCTTAAATAAATTAATAATTGATATAATTGAGGCAAAAATAATTAAAGAGAATGGAATAATAATTATTCATAGACACAAAAAAGAAGAAGAAGAATTTCCAAAAGAATTTCAGATTATTGAAGAAAAAACCTACGGGATATCAAGAGTATTGTTTGGAATTTGCGTCTAAATTAGTATTTTTTTTGTTTCTTTTTTTATTAGTTCAACAGCTGGTTGGTCATAAGGATTAATTTTTAATGCCCTTCCTATTAAAATAGTTTCTAAAACAAAAAAACAAAATAGTTCACCTATAGTATTTTCATCTCGATTAATTACCTCAAAGCTCCTGAAAGGAATTTTTTTATTTAAAAAAACTTTTTCAGTTGCTAATTTTTGAGACATAACTATTTCACCTAAATTTTTATTTTTTAAATAGCTGTGCGAGGTAAGAAGCTTATTGTTAATAACTTTAATTGAATTCTTATCCCTAACATGGAAGAAAGTAAAAAAATTATTTTTTGGACCATCTAAATAGAGCTGCATAACACTATGATTATCTTTTGGCATTGAAGATATTATGGGCAAAATTCCATTTCCTTTTTTACCTAGGCTTTCGGCCATTAGTTGCTGATACCACTTAAATAGACTTTCTGAACCCACATCATAATTAAGAATGACTGAATTAAATTTTTTTTTCTTCAAAAAATGTAACGTATTATTTACATTTATAATTAATTCATTAATAAATTTTTTATTTTTAATCAAATTATTTAGTTGTCTAAATTTATTACTACTTAAGCCCATAAGCTCAGCAGGCAACATGCCTACCTCGGAGAGAACTGAATATCTGCCTCCAATAAAATTATTATGATGCACAATTTCTGATTTTAGTTTTTGAGCTAATAAATAAAGATAGCTATTTTTATTCTCAGTAATAAAAATATTTTTATTTTGATTTTTAATAATGATATTTGAATTTGAAATTGTTTCAAGTGTGTTACCTGATTTTGAAACTATTATATTTAGACACTTATTTCTTTTATGACTTGGGTCAATCTTTGACTGAAGATTATTATAAAAGAAAAAATTTTTTTTAATTTTACTCTTTAAAAAATAATAAATCGACTCCGTTCCTAAAATTGAACCACCCATACCAACTACATTAATGTTATTATATTTTTTAAATTTAAGAATAGTTTTTTTATTGTAACTATTTTTATAATTTGAGCTTAAAGAGTCTAATACTGAATTTTTCTTAACAAGAATATCGTCTAGAATTTTTTTAACCTTTTTAGTGTATCCCTTTACTTTAAAGTTCTTAAAGCTAATATTTTTTGTAAGCATTAATTACTTTTAATTTTTTCTAATATATTTTTTTCTAATGAACCAATTGATGTCTCGCTTACAGAAACTGTACTTTTAGTATTAGCATTCTTAGTTAAAATTTCTTTTAAACTAATCTCAGTATCATTTTTATCATCATTTTTATTTGAAGTTGTTGGTTCTGGTAAATTTTCAAAATCTGGTGGTAGTGATAACGGATTTTTTTTCTTAACAAGAAATTCGTCTGAATTGGTTTGTTTTTTTCCTGTCAAACCATCTTTAACACTTTGACAACCACTTAAAGCGCCCAAAATTAAAAGTATAAAAAGTGTATTTTTAAATAAATTTTTCATTTTTTTTATTATTAACAAATATTTCATCAAAAATAAGGCATATAATACCCAATGTTATAAATATATCCGCAACATTAAATACAAACCAATGAAAATCATTAAAGTGAAGATCAATAAAATCTGGCACAGCAGAGTAATATATTCGATCAAAAAGATTACCTAGAGCCCCACCCAAAACAAATATTAACGAAATTTTTTTAAAGCCATTATTTTTGTAAATCATTATCAAAATTATAATACTTATTATTATTATAATTCCTGTAATTGAGTTATAAATGAAACTTTCATTAAATGAGAACAGCCCAAATGCTATACCCTTATTCCAAATAAGATAAAAATTTAAATATTCTGTTAAATATATGTCAACTTTACTTTCTAATGCACTAATTTTAATAATGTAAATTTTAGAAATTCTATCGACAAAAAAAATAGCTAAGATAAGTGCAGAGTTAAAAAATATTTTTTTTAAATTCACTTTAAATATCCAAGTTTTTTAATTTGGATGTCTTTCACAACCATTTTTATTTATTTTCCAGCAGACAGAGCATTTTTCACCTTCTGCTTTATTTGTAATTACAGTTATCTCATTTGATAAAGTTTTTTTAACTATAGCACTTGATGTGATGCATAATTCTGAAAAATCTATACTTTCAAAAATATTAATCATTTTTTCATCTAAATTAATTGATATATTTGCCTCCAAACTTGAACCTATTTCTTTACTTGCTCTTTTTGCTTCAATGCTAATATTACAAATATCTCTTATCTTTTTTAACTCTATCCATTTTTTATTTAATTGTTCATTTTCAAATGATTTTGGAAATTCCATAAATTCTTCTAAATGAATACTTTTTTTATCTTTACTTATTAACGTAAAAATTTCTTCTGTTGTAAATGACAATATTGGTGCAAACCATTTAATAAGGGATTCAAGAATTATATTTAAAACAACAATACAACTTTTTCTTCTCGCTGAATCTTTACTGTCACAGTACAAAGCATCTTTTCTTATATCAAAATAAAATGCCGATAAATCTACAGTGCAAAAGTTTAATAATTCTTTATAAAGATTATGAAAATCATATGATTTAAAATAGTTTTTAAAATTTTTATTTAGCTCATATACTCTATGAAGCATATATCTTTCTAACTCTGGTAATTGTTTGATGTCTAGATTTTCCATATCAATTTTCTGGAAAT
>JACKQG010001667.1_pt1 | contig 12482 bp, 17 predicted proteins | sample 8237621 | NCBI WGS metagenome assembly JACKQG01 (sample SAMN15677084, study PRJNA649215) | marine metagenome | biome: marine; feature: Black Sea; material: saline water; isolation source: suspended particulate matter (SPM) from the Black Sea western gyre | collected 2013-06-09/2013-06-10 | depth...
GCTAAAAAAGGTATTCATTCTAAAAAAGCTGATAATTCTATAATTATTCATGGTTGAGTTAATTTTGGGTTATTATTAAAAGTAGAAATAGATAATGAAATAAAATATATTTAGATATTAGAAAATAAATTAACTTTTGGGTTTTTTTGCTGATATTTAAATTTAATAAAATAAATTTTTAAAATAAAAGGTTATATAAAATATGTTACAAATAATAAATTCAAAAAAAAAATTAAATAAACTAAAATTTATATCAGATTTAATTTTAATAGAAATACCATATAAGTTAAATTTGCATAATTGTATTAATAAAATATCACTTTTATATATTTATCAAATTTCATCTCAGAATGAATTCATTATTATATTTAATCATTCAGAAATTAATAGTACTTTAAAAATAAAAGATTTAGATTTTATATTTACTTCAGCACATAAAAAATATGTTTTAGATAAAAAAAACTTTTTATATATAACTTCAAATATTAAAAATCTAATTGATATTAAATTGCTTTATTATTTGAATACAAATAAAGAATTAAGTTTATCTAAATATATTACTTCAGCTCATAATTTTTTAAATTATAAATATCCTAATTATGATAAAATAAATACTATCATTCCAGTATATAAACATTATGAATTTTGTTCTAAAGTAAAAAATAGAATATTAAGAATACTAAAGTCTAATTCAGAACATAATGAATTTTATAATAATTTAATGATAAATAATTTTTATAAAATAGAAAAAAATGGATTATATGTAGATAAAAAATTATTTGAAAGCAAATTTGGATATTCATCTAGAAAATATATTGATAAAAATAATTTAGTATATTCAAATTATAATTTATTAACTACTACAGGAAGACCTTCTAATAGATTTGGTGGAATAAATTATGCAGCTTTAAATAAGAAAGATTGTACTAGAAAAGTATTTAAGAGTAGATTTATAAAAAATGGATTATTGTTAGAATTTGATTTTGAAAGTTATCATTTAAGATTAATTGCAGATTTAATAGGATATACTTTTCCCAAAAATATTCCAGCTCATACATATATGGCTAAAAAATATTTTAATATTAAAAATCCAAATGATGAACAGATAAAAGAAAGTAAGAGTATTTCATTTCAGATGTTATATGGAAATATAGATAAAAAATATAAGAATATTCAATTTTTAAAAAAGACAGAACAGTTTATAGATAATTTGTGATCTGAATATAAACGACGTAATTTTATTAAATTACCATTATCATATAGAAAAGTAAAAGATACTGATAATAAAAATAAATTATTTAATTATTATATTCAAGGATATGAAACAGAACGAAATGCTATAGTAATATATGATTTATTACAGCTATTAAAAGAATATAAAACAAAATTAATTTTATATACTTATGATGCATTTTTATTTGATTTTTGTTTTGATGATAAAAAAGAATTAATAATTAAAATAAAAAATATATTAGTTGATAAATATAAATTTCCAGTTAGAATAAAATATGGAATAAATTACAAAGATCTAAAAAATATTAATATTAAATTTTAAGAATATTGTAATATTTATAATAAATAAGGAGTTAAAATATGAATTATTGAGATAAAATATTATCAGAATGATCAATGGAAGTAGGGTTAATAAACTTTAAAGATAAACAACATCTCGAAAAACTAAAAAATATCTTATTAGAATATAATTGAAATCATAGAAGTATTGATGAATTGATAAATAATATAACTGAAATAGAATTTAAAAATAAAGCTGATTTTACTGCATATAAAGCCAAACATAAAATGCGTAAAGCAACTAAAGTAAATATCGGAGGTAAAGAAACTACAGTTGGTAATGCTGAAGATGGTGATAAAAAAGATGATAAATCAGAAGAAGAACCAAAAGAATCATCTAAATCATCAGAAAATTCTGTTACTGAAATTCCAGATACAACAGATGAACAGAATGAAAAAGAAGCTGCCAAAGGGGTAAGAATGTCAGAGATGACTGATCTCATTACGAGGGAAGCTTCTATTGAATATGAGGCTGGAAGTAGTGCATTATCAAAGGAAGATGCTAGAAAATATTCAGATTATTTAGAAACTATTAACACACCAGAAGGATTCCAAGCTTGGAAGGATAAAGAAAAGAAACGAAGAAAAGATTTAGAGAAAAAATATGGTCCAGTTGATGATAAAACCATTGATGAATTAAATGATAATTTAAAGAAAGACCCACCAGAAGGATTAGGTAAAGAGGGTTATACAAGTTTAAGAAACTCTCTAATGAAAAAGGGAGGACCTCCTGCAAATGCAACAAAAGGAAAATATCCAGATGATCACCCTGATTATCCAGGAATGCATAAAGGTGAGGTAAGATTTAGAAATGTATTAAAAGCATATTTAGAAACTGGTGGTGTATGTACTATAACAGGAGAAAAAATTCCAATTCAAGATATGCAATTAGATCATATAGTATCTCTTGATAATGGTGGAAAAGATGAACCTGGTAATTGGATGTTCACAAAGGCAAATATAAATCAATTTAAAGGTGCAAAAGAAAATCCAGCAATTCAAGCTGATTTAGAAGAAGTATTAAATATGACAGATGAAGAGTGGAAATCAAAAGAAGCAGAAAACAAATTTAAAAATTATAAGAAAAAGGAACAAAAGGCTTTTTGGAAGAAAAATTTTGAAAGTGATAATCCAATAGTTCCAACAGAAGAACAATTAAATAAAATGAGTACTGCTGAAGTAGATGCTTTTTTATATGGATATAATGAAAGTGTTTCAGAAGATGAACAAATATCAAGATATCCAAGTCAGAAAATTAAAATACCAGGACAAGATGAACCATTGTCATATACAAGAGGCGGAGTTGTCAGACCAGTTAAAGATGACCCAGATACTTGGGGTTGGGAAGTTGATCCAGATACCAATAAACCAGTAAGAAATCCAGAAACAAAGGATAGTTATGAAGATTCATTTAAAAAGTTTGATAGTTCAAGGGGTAGTGGTGGAAGAAAAAGAAGTAAAAAAGAATCAATTGAAGTAATATTAGAAAAAAAATTAGGAACTAAAAAAGCATCAGATGACAAAACAAATGATGAAGTGGAAAGAGTATTACAAGAACACAGAGAAGGTATAGAAGGTTCAGAGGAAAAGAAAAAGGAAAAGCAAGCTAAATCTGATTTAACAAAATCAGATAAATATAAAGATAAGGATACTCAAGCACAAATTAAAAAAGAAGTAAATAAACAGATAAAAGATTGGGGAGAAAAAAATCCAGCACCTACTACATATAAGGTTAAAACAGGCGAAGATGAATCTGGTAATCCTATTTATAAAGATGAAAAAATACCTACTAAAAATGGAAAAGTTACTAAAAAGGGTAAAAATACTCGTGCTTATAAAGAATGGGAAGAACGAAGAGATAAAAAAGAATATTCTCTTTACAGACAAGAATTTTATACAAGATTTGGAAAAGAATTACCACCAGAATATAATGAAAAATAAATTACTTTGTACTTTTACAACTAAAAAAAGAATAGAAAAAACTATATTTCAAATTGAAGAAAAATATGAAAATAATATTCTTAATAATAAAATTATAGTAATTAAAAATACTGAAAAAGATAGTAATGAAATATATTGTATTTATAATGTTAATGAAAATATAAATAATGTATATTTACCAAACACAATTTTAATTCATAGAAAACGAGGTTATAATACTCTTTATACTATTAACAGTTTAAATGATTTAATTTGATTATTAAATAATGGTAAAAAAGATGTTAATTTTGAAGTTCCTTGAGAAAACTATAAAAATACTTTTTTATTAAATAAAGATAATAAATTTTTTCAGATTAAAACTGAGTTAGTAAAAATAATAAAAATTTAAAATAAAAGTTTACATTTTCCTCCTTTTGATTATATTATTAATATAAATATAAAAAGAACAAAAGGAGAAAAAATGAGTAAACAAGAATGGTTAGATGAATTATTGGTTGTAGATGAATATGGAAGAGAATTAAATCTTTCTGATCTTCCTATGACATTAATGAAAAGATCAAAAATTTTTAAATTACGAAATTATGATGAGAAAACTATTAACAATCTTTGGACACAGAAGAAATAAGATGAGTAAATTAATAGAATTAAAAGAATCGATAAAAAAATTAGCATTAACATGTTATAATTCAATAGAAGAATTAGAAAAAGCTACTAAAGAGATGGGATATTATTCATTTAAAGGAATAGATATGCCAACAGATAAAAAATTAGAATTTTATCATAGTAAAATTAATGAACATTTGAAAGTATTTAACGATGATCCAGAATTTCATATATGTGCATGTTGGAAATTAATTAACGATATTATATAAAAAAAGAAGTATAAAATAAAAGTTTACTTTTTTAAAAAAATGATTATATTATAATATAATAAATAACTTAAAGAGGACAAAAAATGAAAGTAAATGCAGTAAAGTGTGAAAAATGTAAAAATGTAATTTATAGTCGTTCCGTACATGATTATCGCGAATGTATTTGTGGAAATATTGCTATTGATGGTGGTTTTGATTATACTAAACTTTGTTTTATAGGAAAAAAACCTAAAATATTTCAGATTGAAGTTAATGCTACTAAAAGAGAATTATATAATGATTGGAATCATATAAATAATAAATTTGGATTAATAAAAGATGAAGATGATAAAATTATTCAACTAAATGATAAAAAATTTTCATTTTTCAAAAGATTATTTAAAAGAAATGTGTAAAAAAATATGGGGGGCCTTATCCGTTAAGAACGGGACTGGTCTTCAAAACCAGATGCTGGTGTCCAAAGCCAGTTATTCGGGAGCATTACCTGAGCCCCCTGCCATTTTTAAAAAAATTAACTTTTAACTAAAAATTTTGATATATATAATAGAATAAAAAATGCAGAAATGCAAAATAAAAAATAAAAAAGGAGAAAAGACAAATGGCTATTAACTTAGATGAAATTAAGAAAAAGTTACAAACCATTCAATCAAAAACAGCTAAGCAATCTAATCTGTGACGACCAGAACCAGGAAAAACTCAAATAAGGATGTTACCTTATAAACATAATAAGGAAAATCCTTTTATTGAGTTATATTTTCATTATCAACTTAATGAAAAGAATTTGTTATCACCAACTTCATTTAGCAACCCAGATCCAATAGCTGAATTTTCAGAAAAATTAAAAAGTACTGGAAATAAAGAAGATTGGAAATTAGGTAGAAAACTTCAACCAAAAATGAGAACATATGTACCAATTATTGTTAGAGGATTAGAGTCTGAAGGAGTTAAATTTTGGGGATTTGGAGTTCAGCTTTATGAAGAATTACTTTCAATTATTGCAGATCCAGAATATGGTGATATTACTGATCCAATTTCAGGAACTGATTTAACTATTGAAAGAAAAACGGCAGAAGAAGCTGGAAATAATTGGGGTTCTACTACAATCAGACCAAAAAGACAGCAAACAAAATTAACTGAAAATGCAGAACAGCTTAAAAAATGGTTGAATGAACAAGATTCTATTACTGATATTTATAGAGAACCTAGTTATGATGAATTAAAAGAAGAATTAGAAAAATGGTTAAATCCAGATGATGAAACTGAAGAAAAAACTGAAAGTTCAGATAGTAATACATCTGATAATATTGAAGATGTTCTTAAAGATTTTGATAAAATGTTAGAAGATTAAGATGAAAAAAATAATTCATCAAAAAATAAGAAGGGAGAAACCACATGATTAAAACAGTATTTAACACAATAAAAGATGTTGTTGGATATTTAGTTGAACTATTAACTACATTACTCTGTTTGGGTGTTATTGTAGAAATTGTATTTGGTGCTGGCGTCTTTGGTTTTACTGTAATTGATAATATTGTTAATTTAATTGCTAGATTTGGCCAATCAGGATTTGTTGGTCTTTTAGCACTTTTAGTTATTGTTATACTATTTAAAAATAAATAGTACTTTAAAAAGAAGGGGAACCTTTAATTAGGTTCCTTTTTCTTAAAATTATATGGAGACAATTTTGAATAGAGATAAATTAATAGATGCTTTAGTGTCCACGCTTAATAAAAAGAATAAAGGACTTGATATTGCACATTTATTAGGAGAAGCAGGTAATAAAGCGGCGTCTGCTGTTAAAGATTGAATTTCTACAGGTTCAACTTTATTAGATTTAGCTGTATCAAATAAAAAAAATGGGGGAATAGCTTCTGGTCGTGTAACTGAACTTACTGGATTAGAGGCTACAGGAAAAAGTTTAATTGGTGCACATATATTAGCTTCTACTCAAAAAATGAAAGGAATAGCTGTTTATATTGATACTGAATCTGCAGTTTCGATTGATTTTTTAAAGATAATAGGTATTGATGTTAATAAATTAATATACATTAATTTAGATACAGTTGAAGATATTTATCAAACAATTGAAGATTTAATTATTAAAATTAGAGAGTCTGATAAAAATAAATTAGTTACTATTTTAGTTGATTCGATGTCAGCAGCTTCTACTAAAGTCGAAATGGAAGCTGAATATGATAAAGATGGATGGGCAACTTCTAAAGCAATTATTAATTCTAAAGCAATGAGAAAAATAACAAATATGTTAGCAAGAGAACGAATTTCTCTAATCTTGACTAATCAACTCAGAACTCGATTGGGCGTTCAATTTGGCGAAAAATATACTACGAGCGGAGGGTTAGCAATTGGGTTTCATGCTTCAACTCGGATTAAATTAACTAAAGCAACTAAAATTAAAGATAAAAATAAAGAAATAATTGGATTATTTATTAGAGCAGAAATAAAAAAATCAAGATTTGGACCAAGTTATAGAAAAGTAGAATTTCCATTATATTTTAGTTCTGGTATAGATGATGAAAGTAGTTGATTACAATATTTAAAAGATAAAAAAATAATTACTACCGGTGGTGCTTGATATACATTAAATTATAAAAATAAAGATATTAAATTTTTATCAAAAGATTGGCATAAAAAATTAGAAGAGACTACTGGATTAAAAGAATATCTTTATGATTTAATATGTGATAGCTTTATTATGAAGTATGAATTTGATGAAGATAAAAATTTAGATAATATTGAAATAACAAATGAAGAAGTTGGAGAATAGATGTGAGGGTTTGAAAAACTAATAATTCAAAATCTGAAGTTAAATATACATGAGAACATATTATTGATATAGATAGCGTAGAAGAAAGAATGGATTTTTTTATTAAAAATATTTTATCAAAAGAATTATTAGAAAAATTTAAAAAAAATCCTAAAAAATTAATTAAATTTAGTTTAGTTTATCAAGAAAATATTTTAGGATTCAAATATGTTGATGATTTAAAAAGATTTTTATTTAAGGAGATTACAGAATAGTTATGAAAAAGAGCAAACAAAATAAAGATAAAGAAAAAAAGAAAACTAGACAGGGATTAAGTGAATTTACAATATATGGTAATAAAAATAGTAAAAAGTATTATAAAAAGAAATATAGGGGACAAGGAAAAGGGAGATAATAATGGTTTCAAAAAAAGATTATTTAGAAGTTATTAGATTAATAAAAAAGCAATATCAATTATTAGATAATTTTTCAAATGCGTTAGGAATGGTAATAGATGGATGAGCACCAATTTTAAATATTGATGAAAATCCAAATAAAATTTATAAAATATTAATTAATTCTATTGATAAAAATTTATGAGATTGGACAGAATGGTGGTTATATGAAGCTGGTGGAATTGATCACACATATACGATACCAGGATTTGAAAAAGTTGAAGATAATAAGAAAGAATATGTAATAAAAACGGCAGAAGACATTTGAAATATGGTAATGAATGATTAATTAGGGAATAAATAATATGAAAATAGGAGAAATAAAATATAATTTTTTAGGTAACATTTGAACAATAAAAATAGAAGATAAAAATAAAGTTTGAATAGAAAAATTTAATACGCATGCAGATGCAAAAAAGTGAGTTGAAAAACAAAATAATGATAAGTAAGTATTCAGAAATATTAAAGACTTTAAAAAAAACAGAAATAGCATTAAATTCTGATTCTAGAATATTAATAATAGATGGATTAAATACTTTTATTAGAGCATTTGCTGCTAATCCTTGTATGAATGATGATGGAATTCATATTGGCGGAATAGTTGGATTTTTATTATCAATGGGATATGCAATAAAATCATTTAAACCTACTAGAGTTATTATTGCATTTGATGGTAGTGGGGGCTCTCAAAGAAGAAAAAAGATTTATTCAGAATATAAAGCAAATAGAGTTGCTAATCCTAAAAAACCTAGATTTAATAGAAAATATAATTTTCAGAATAAAAAACAAGAAGATCAATTAATGAGATTAGAAATGTCTAGATTAATTGAATATTTAGAAAATACACCTATTCAAATAATTACTATTGATAATATTGAAGCAGATGATACTATTGCCTATATTAAAACTTTATTTAATAATTCAAATATTATTATTATGTCTAGTGATAGAGATTTTTTACAATTAGTAGATAAAAAAACAACAGTCTGAAGCCCAACAAAGAAAAAACATTATACAGAAAAAAGAGTATTAGAAGAATATAAAGTTTCATCTAATAATTTTATATTATATAAAACTATACTTGGAGACAAATCAGATAATATTCCGGGAATTAAAGGTTGGGGATCTAAAACTATTTTAAAAAAAATTGACATTTTAAAAAATATAGATAATACTTATAATTTAAAAGATATTTTTAGTTATGCAGATAAATATAATATAACAAAACTGTTAGAAAATAAAAAGATTTTAGAAAGAAATTATAAATTAATGCAATTATTAGATGTTAATATATCAGGACAAAATAAATTAATGATTAAGAATGTAGTAAATTCAAAAATAAATAGATTTGTAAAATATAAAATACAAAAAATGATATTACAAGATAAATTATTTTCAGGAATAAAAAATTCAACTGTTTGATTAAATACTGTATTTAAAAATTTAGATAATTTTGCATCAAAGCATAATAAAAAGTTGGATGTAAATGGAAGATAGACTTAGTAAATTTGGTTATTTGTATCAAATTAAAATTATAATTGCTTTATTATCAGATAAAGTCTTCTTAGAGCAAATTCATGAAATACTAAATGAAGAATATTTTGATAGCGAAGCAAATAAATGATTGATATCTACAATAAAATTATACTTTGAAAGATACCATAGTACTCCAACTTTTGATGTTTTAAAGATAGAAATTAAAAATGTAGATTCAGACATATTAAAAACAACAATAGTTGAACATTTAAAAGATGTGCATAAAAATTTTAAAACTCCAGATTTGGAATATGTTAAAGAAAAAACTTTACAATTTTGTAAAAATCAAAAATTAAAATCTGCAATAATAAAATCTATAGATTTATTAAAAAATGAACAATATACTGATATTAAAGGATTGATAGACGATGCAATGAGAGCTGGAGAAGAAAAAGATTTAGGTCACGATTATACAGAACATTTTGAAGATAGATATAATGAGACATTAAGAAAATGTATTAAATTACCTTGAAATGTTATAAATGATATTACAGATGGTGGTTTGGGTGCTGGGGAGTTAGGGGTTATCGTGGCCCCAAGTGGTGTCGGAAAAACATGATGATTAGCAGCCATTGGAGCGCATGCTATAAAACAAAACAAAAAAATAATTCATTATACTTTAGAATTAAATGCTGCATATACTGGAATGAGATATGATGCTATATTATCTGGAATATCATTTCAAAATTTAAAATATCATACAGAAGAAATTAAAGATGTTGTTGATAAATATAAAAATTCATTAATAATAAAACAATATCCAACTACAATTGCTTCAGTAAATACTTTATATGCTCATATTAAAAGAGCAGATGTTTTTAAGTTTAAGCCAGATTTAATAATTGTTGATTATGCAGATTTATTGACAACTAAAATTAGACGAGGTCATGAAAATAGTTATTTTGAATCTGGAACAATTTATGAAGAATTAAGAGGATTAGCCGGGGAAATGGAAATACCAATTTGAACAGCAAGTCAAAGTCAAAGATCCTCATTAGAATATGATATAGTTGAAGCTCAACATATTGCAGAAAGTTATAAAAAAATAATGACAGCTGATTTTATTATGTCATTGTCTAGAAAAGTAGAAGATAAAATTGCTGGAACTGCAAGAACACATATTATTAAAAATAGATTTGGTCCAGATGGATTAACATATAATACAAAAATGAATGCTTCAAATGGTAATATTTTTATATTTGACAATGGAACTGTAGGTAGTCAAATAGAACAAAAAAAACAAGATCAACATAATGAATATTTAAGAAAATTATTAGGTCAAAAATTTAAAGAAATGGAATAATAAAATAAATAAATAATATATATAATTAAGAGAGTTATTATGAAAGTATTTAAGTTATCAGATGTATTTTTACAAAATTATAAAAGAAAAAAACCAAAATGAGGTTTTGGTGAATTAGGTCATTTTGTATATAAAAGAACATATGCTAGACCAATTTATAATAAAAATGGGAATATTATAAGAACAGAAAAATGATGAGAAACTGTTTGTAGAGCTGTAGAAGGTTCGTTTACTTATCAAAAACAACATTGTCAAAAATTAGGAATTCCTTGAGATGGGTATAGAGCACAAAAATCATCTCAAATAATGTTTGATAAAATTTTTAATTTTAAGTTTACTCCCCCGGGAAGAGGATTGTGAATTGCTGGAACAGATTATGTAAATAAACATGGATCTATGGCTTTAAATAATTGTGGATTTGTTTCTACTAGTAGAATTGATATTAAAAATACGGAACCATTTGAATGGGCAATGAATGCTTTAATGTTAGGGGTTGGAGTTGGTTTTGATACTTTAGGAGCTAATAAAATAATTATAAAAACACCTTCAGATATAAATCCTTGAACAAAAGAAAGACCTATTTTTCAAATTCCAGATTCTAGAGTCGGTTGAGTAGAAGCATTAAGATGAAAATTAAAAGCATATTTTGGTGGTAAAGTAATGCCAATATTTGATTTTAATTTAATAAGAAAACGAGGAGCATTAATAAAAGGATTTGGTGGTATTTCTAGTGGATCAGAATCATTAAAAGAATTATTAGATAGTGTTGATAACATATTGGAACCAATAATAGGAAATAATATTACAGTTTCTGCTATTGTAGATATAATGAATTTAATAGCTCGGTGTGTTGTAAGCGGAAATGTTAGAAGATCTGCTACATTAGCATTAGGAAACATTGAAGATGATGAATATATAAATCTTAAAGATCCAGATATTAATCAAAAAGAATTAATACATCATAGATGGGCTTCAAATAATTCAGTATATGGATATGTTGGTAAAACAGATTATTCTAGAATATCAGAAAATATTATAAAAAATGGGGAACCAGGTATTATTTGAATAGATAATTGTAGAGAATATAGACGAATGGATGGTAGCCCAAATCATTGAGATAAAAATATTATGGGCATAAACCCCTGCGCCGAAATCGCCTTAGAGTCTTTCGAACTTTGTAATTTAGTTGAAGTATTTCCTACAAGACATATAAATAAAGAAGAATTTTTTGAAACTTTAAAATATGCATATTTATATGCTAAGTCAATTACTTTAGTTAATACTAATAGTCCAGAAACAAATGCTGTTATGTTAAAAAATAGAAGAATTGGAGTTAGTGTATCTGGTGTTATTGATTCATTTGAAAAATTTGGTAGACGAAATTTTTTAGAAAAATGATGTTATAAAGGATATGATATACTCAAACAATGAGATGAAACTTATTCGGATTGATTATGTATTCCAAGATCAAAAAAGATTTCTGCAGTAAAACCGAGCGGTACGGTTTCTCTGCTAGCTGGAGTTTCACCTGGAATACATTATCCACATTCAAAATATTATATTAGAAGAGTTAGATTATCTAAAAATTCAGATTTAATTAATTCAATAAAGGAAGCAGGATATGTTGTAGAAGATGATAAATATAGTCCAAATACAGCAGTAGTAGAATTTCCGGTCGAATCAAAAAATTATAAAAGAAGTAAAAAAGATGTAACACTTTGAGAACAAATGAATAATGCTGCAGATTTACAAAGATATTGAGCTGATAATGCGGTATCAATTACTGTAACATTTAATGATAAAGAAGAAAAAGATTTAATAAATGTTTTAGAAACGTTTGAAGACAAATTAAAATCAGTTTCATTTTTAAAGTTTTCAAAAGATATTTATGAACAAGCACCATATGAAGAAATAGATAAAGAAACTTTTGAAAAAATGAAAAAAAATATTAAACCAATAAAATTTAAGACACGACAAGTTGGTATGGGAGAAAATTTCTGTACTAATGATAGTTGTCAAATATAAAGGAGAAAAAAATG
>JACKQG010001670.1_pt4 | contig 12482 bp, 15 predicted proteins | sample 8237621 | NCBI WGS metagenome assembly JACKQG01 (sample SAMN15677084, study PRJNA649215) | marine metagenome | biome: marine; feature: Black Sea; material: saline water; isolation source: suspended particulate matter (SPM) from the Black Sea western gyre | collected 2013-06-09/2013-06-10 | depth...
TTTATGACGGCGGAGATATAGTGGCCTTTAGCGACTTTAGTGTTCGTAACACCTACAAAGCTTCTTTGTATCGTCAAGAGGTAGTGCAAAGTTCACTTGAAGCCTTAGAAGAGTTCCTGCGTAATCCACAAGAGATAAAACAGATACTCAATCCCTTACATAAAAAATTCACAACTGAGTCACGAAGTATTGATTGGGACAAAGATGATACGCAAACTATCATAGATAAGATAAACCTTTCAGACAGTTTTCCTGGTGTTTTAGATGAGGTGATGGGAGTTGTGTGTTATCTGTTTGGTGTTTGGAAAGAAGGGAAGTTACGAGGTGGTGTTAAAGAGATTTTAGCAAAACGTGAGGGTGCTATATGTTTAGGCACGATTGACGGAGCCGTTTGGATCACGCATCTACAAGAGCCTCATTCTTTTAAACTGCCCGCCACCTATGTTTTAAAAGAGAGACTAGCCGGTGTCAAAGAGCAAAGGTTGCCTCTGATTTTTGATAAAAGTTATGACACTTTTTATGAGATAGGTGTGGAAAAAAGAGATAAGGTGGCTTATCTTTGTTTTAACTTTCATAATGGTGCGATGAGTGCTGAGCAATGCATAAGACTTAAATATGCATTTGAGTATCTCAAAGAAGAATCTGAAGTTATTGTTCTTGTGGGAGGAATGGATTTCTTTTCTAACGGAATTCACCTTAACATTTTAGAAGACTCTAAAAAACAAGGGGAAGATGGTTGGAGCAATATCAATGCTATGAATGATTTGATAAAGAGTATCCTAGAAGCAGATGAAGTTGTAACTGTTGCATCCCTGGCAAGAAATGCAGGGGCAGGCGGTGTTTTTATGGCTTTGGCTTGTGATTATGTTGTGGCAAAAGAAGATGTGGTGCTAAATCCTCATTATAAGACTCTGGGACTCAGCGGAAGTGAATACCATACATACACCTTGGTGAAGAGAGTGGGTGAAGATAAGGCAGAGCAATTACTCGCTGAAGCCTTACCTTTATCGGCCAAACATGCCAAGGAGATAAAGATGATTGATGAGGTGTATAAAAAAGAAAATTATTATGAAGATTTACATACATTCGCTGCATCACTGTATGGTGAAGATTTTATATGGGATAAGCAAGATTACGTAGAGCAAAACAAAGAATATATGGAAGCTTGCAAGAAAGCTGAACTTCAGAGAATGTATCCAGAGTTTTGGGATGAAAAAAGTTCATTTCATACTTTACGACATGAATTTGTATATAAAATATGCCCACTACAAACACCACAGAGATTCAAAGGAGTTTATTTTGCATGAGTATAGCATCGTTCAAGCATTGTTAGAGCAGATAGAAGGTATAGCTGAGGAAAATAAAGCTGAAAAAGTGGTGAAAATCATTACAAAAATAGGTGTGATGAGCGGTGTTGAGCCTCATCTGCTTGAGCTTGCCTTCAACACCTTTAAAGAGAGAACAATTTGTGATGGTGCTGAGTTTATTTTAAATATACAGCCTGTTGTCATTGAATGTATCTCTTGCGGTGAAGTGAGCGAACTAGACGAAATACACTACTCTTGTAAAAAGTGTGAATCTATAGATGTGAAAGTCGTTGATGGGGAAGATATGTTCCTTATGAGCTTAGAAATGGAATAAGGAAAAATTATGCAAGAGTATTGGGAAAGTTACGTAAAACAGATTGATGGACATAAGGCAATGGTCTCTTTTAATGCAGGTGTGTCTGATATAGTGCCAGATACAGAATATATGTATGTTGCTTTTGTAAAAATAAAGCTAAACAAGCCTAAAGAAGATGGTTTGGTTATAGACGAGGAAGCAGACGATGTTGGTTTCATTGAAGATAGACTTGAAATGGAATCGCTTCGTTGGAGAAGCGGAAAGTATATAGGTCGTATAATCTCTCAAGGTGAAGTCAATTTTATTTACTATCTTAAGTTGAATTTTGAATGGAATGACACAGTTAAAGCGGCAATGGATAACTTTGAAGAGTATACTTATGAGTCAGGCTCTCGTACAGATACAGAATGGGAAGTGTATCAAAAACTGCTTTTCCCAAGTCTAAAAGAGTGGCAAATCATTGCAAACCATCATTCATGTGACAAACTCAAAGAGCAGGGTGATAATCTAATGGTTGACCGTGCTATAGAGCATAAAGCATACTTTAGCAGTGAGCAAGACCGTCAAAGTTTTATAGATTTAATAGAAGCAGAAAACTTTACAAATCAAAAAGATATGGAAGTGCCTTTTAATAAAAAAATTATGTATGGTGTGCAGTTTTATAGGTGGGATATCCCTTTTTATTACAATATAGATGAACTCACTATGAAACTTATAGACCTGAGTGACACTTGTAATGGAAATTATGATGGCTGGGAGAGCAGCTTGGTTAAAATTTAAATGAAAGGAGAGTCTTTGTAAAAGACTCTATTGAAGCATCTCTAACTGCTCTTGCTTCATTAGTTGGATTTTATTTTCAACCATTTCAGGCTTTACAATCATCATCGTGCCTTTGACTAAGCTAAACACTCCATAGCCGATAACTAAAATAGAAGCGATGCTAAGTGCTGTTTTTTTGAAAGAGCTTTTTTGAATAATACTTGCAATAAATCCAAAAGTGAAAAGTGTCGGTATGGTCGCAAGTCCAAATACAGCCATAACAAGCATTCCAGAAGTCATGGAGCCGCTGGCAAGTGCAAATGTACCAAAGATATACACAAGTCCGCAAGGGATTAAGCCATTGAGTATTCCTAAGCCATAAAAGCTGGGTAATGATTTTGAGTGGATAAGCTTACGAAAAACTATTCCATAAATTTTAAATCGTGAGATGTTGACTTCCAACTTTGTTAAAAATGTAAGTTTTCCCATTAAAGACAAGCCCATCAAAACCATGATGATTCCAACAAAAATCAGTAATACACCCCAAGTTGTTAAGCTTATAACAAAAGCACTTCCAACAAGACCAAATATCGCACCTAGAAATATATAGCTTGTGACACGGCCTATGTTATAAAGAAAGTGGGCAACGGCTTGGTGTGTATTAGACCAGTCTTCACCTATCTTAGCATTACTGTATGCCAAGATGAAACCGCCACACATACCGATACAGTGCCCGATAGAACCTAAAAATGCGACCACAAAAATAGTGGTGAAATCAATTGCTCCCAAAATAGAACCTCTTTTTTTAGGAAATTATGACTAAAGAGTGTTAATTGAGCGTTAGGAACGTACTTGAAGTCTTCATGATTTTGGGTGAAGTTCTTGGAAAATAAGGGCAAAGCCCTTATGAAATATATAAAAAGTTTTTGAAAGAAGTCTATTTAGAAGCTAGCTATTATTTAGAAATATTTTGTAGAAAGTTACTCATGAATCGCACACCGGCTCCAGTTCCGCCGTATACATTACAGTCCCATGGAGTTTCAGTATAAGCTGAACCGGCTATATCAAAGTGTAACCATTTGTCTTTGTTTTCTTCACGGATAAATTTATCTAAGAATAATCCAGCAGTGATAGCTCCGCCATAAGGCTTTGAAGAAACATTGGATATATCGGCAATTCCACTTTTTAGAAGTGTTTTAAGATGTTTGTTAAATGGAAGAGATCCAACTAGCTCGCCAGAAGAACTTGCAGCTGCGTGAAAACTGTGTTTGAGTTTACTCGAATGTCCCATGATTCCTGTAGTGTATTGACCAAGAGCAACCATACAAGCTCCCGTGAGTGTTGCAAAGTCAAACATATAATCAGCTTTCACCTTGTCTTGTGCATAGTCAAGCACATCACAAAGGACTAAACGGCCTTCAGCATCAGTGTTTCTCACTTCGACAGTTGTGCCGCTTCTTGTCACTAAAACATCATCAGGTTTGTAAGCATCACCGCCGAGCATATTTTCCACTGCACCGATAAACACATGAAGCTCGATATCAAGTTTAAGTTCACTAACTGCTTTTATCATACCTAAAACAGCACAGCCGCCAGCTTTATCCATTTTCATAGTCACCATAGAAGCTGCAGGCTTAAGACTTAGTCCGCCGCTGTCGTAGGTTAAACCTTTTCCGATTAAAGAGATCACTTTTTTAGCTTTTTTCTTTGGTTTGTATGTGAGGTGAATCAGCTTCGAATCATGTCTTGATGCACGACCGACTGCAAGCATAGATTCCATCTTTTCTTTACGCAACTCTTTTTCGCCAAGAATCTCACATTTTAAACCATTGTCTTTTGCCAAATTTTTTGCTAAATCTGCAAAAGTGGGTGGATTTAAATCTTCCGGAATAGTATTTACAATATCACGGGTGAAACATGTTGCTTCTGCTATGATGATTGCTTCTTCAAAAGTCGTTTTAAGTTTCTCGATATCTTCACAAGCAAGATAAACATTTTTAAGTTTTGATTTTGTAGGCTTTGATTTATAGGTGTTGTATTCGTATCCGCCAAGTATAATTCCCTCAACTATAGCCTGGGTATTGCTTTTGTTGACATTAAATGATGCAGATTTATAGTTTGCAGCTTTAAGAGCTTTTATAGCTACGCTGCAAGCACTTCTGATATCATCATTTGAATCACTCTCTATTCCACAAACTAAGATAGATTTTTCATGTAAAAAACATATACTGTCTTGCTCAGCAGAAAACCCTGCTAAATTTAAAGTTTTGTACTGTTTATGTTTTTTTAAAGACTTACTATCTATAAACTCTACTTCTATATCGCTTTTTATGTCTGTGACTAAATCAATTTCCATTATACTTTTCCTTTATTTGTATGCTTAAATAATTTTTTTTGGAGCTTTTGTGCACTCTAATCAAAATGTAAAATATCTTTTACTTGAATCATATCTTTATCACCACGACCAGATAAATTTACAATTATTAGCTTGTCTTTTATATTGGGTATTTTTTTAAGATATGCAACAGCATGTGCGCTTTCAAGTGCCGGTATGATTCCCTCTTTTTGAGAAAGCCATACAAAAGCATCAAGAGCCTCTTTGTCTGTGATAAAATCATAACTGACAGACTTATTGTCTTTATGAAAAGCGTGTTCCGGCCCTATACCTGGATAATCAAGTCCGGCACTTATGGAATGTGCCTCTAAAATCTGACCGTCTTCATCCTGAAGTAAATAGCTCATTTGACCGTGTAAAACTCCTGGACGGCCTTGATTAAGTGAACAACCATGTTCTCCACTGTCTATTCCGTGTCCTCCAGCCTCAATACCTATGCACTCAACACCCTCATCTTCCAAGAAGTGCTGAAACATACCAATAGCGTTGGAGCCACCGCCTATGCATGCTACAACATGATCAGGAAGTCTATTTTCTTTTTCTAGAATTTGAGCACGGGCTTCATAACCGATGATAGCTTGAAAATCTCTAACCATCATAGGATAAGGGTGGGGACCGGCCACAGTGCCAATAATATAAAAAGTGTCTCTGGCATTGGTGACCCAGTGACGAATCGCATCATTCATAGCATCTTTAAGTGTACGGCTTCCACTCTCAACTGAATTCACTTTAGCGCCAAGAAGTTTCATACGAAAAACATTGAGCTCTTGTCTCCCAACATCTTTTGCACCCATGAAGATTTCACATTCTAAGTCGAGCAGGGCACAAATGGTCGCTGTGGCAACACCATGCTGTCCAGCTCCGGTTTCGGCGATAATTTTTTTATATCCCAGACGTTTTGCCATAAGTCCCTGAGCGATTACATTGTTCACCTTATGCGCACCTGTATGGTTCAAATCTTCACGTTTAAAGTAAATTTTCGCACCAAGTTCTTTAGATATATTATCCGCAAAATATAAGGGCGATGGACGGCCGACATAATCTTTTAGATAGTAGTGCACCTCTTTCCAAAATTCCTTATCAAATCGAATACTTTCATATTCCTCTTTGAGTTTAAGAAGTGCCGGCATCAATGTTTCAGGCACATAGCGTCCACCATGAATACCAAAGTGTCCGTTTTCATCCGGATCGAATTTTGAAGGGGATGGGATATACATTAGTCCACCTCGATTAAAGTGTACACGGGTGTTTTTTCTTCTAGTTTTTTAATACCCTCTAAAAAAGTAAGACCCATAATAAAACAAGACTCAACACAAGTGGCACCTGCTTGATTGATTAAGTTTGCTGCTGCGTTTGCAGTGCCGCCAGTGGCGATAAGATCATCTATCATAAGAACTCTTGCCTTAGGTATTGCACTGAATGCATCAATATGAACTTCAACTTCATCCACACCGTACTCTAAAGAGTATTTTTCACTTATAGTGGTGTACGGAAGCTTGCCTTTTTTCCGAATAGGTACAAACCCGATTCCAAGCATTTGAGCTAAAGCTGCACCAAAGATAAAACCTCTGGCATCTATTCCTGCAATATAGTCTAAGTTATATTCTTTATATCTTTGATAAAGATGGTTCATTAAAACACCATAAGCTTTAGCATTGTTTAAAATTGTAGTTATATCTTTAAAGACAATTCCAGGTTTTGGAAAGTCAGGAATATCTCTGATTGAACTTTCTATTATTTTTCTTTCTGTATCACTTAAAATCATTATATTTGTCCTTCTTTTTTATAATAAAGCGTCTATTCGACCTTCGAGAGCTTTGATTTTTCCATTGAGTCTATCTGTTTCTTGTCTATGTTTTGTATTTCTGGATTTTAATGTTTTGAGCTCATTTCTCAGTTTTGTCAGCTCTTCACTAAGTATGTCCACATTCCCTAAAGCACGTTGCAATTGAATCTGATATTTACGTATGAGAATTTCAGCCTCTTGAAGTGTGAGTTTCATCAAGTCATTACTTCTTTGTTCTCTGTTTGTAATACTTTTAAAGTAGTACATTTTTACAAATAAAAATACATTCAGTAGAGATAACACTGTTAATAAAGACCATTCCCAAAACATAATTAAAATCCTTTAATCTTGAAGTTCTATTTTTGCCACACGGCCGGTGTGTCTGCCGCCGTCAAAACTTCCTGCAATCCACGCATCAAGTATAGATTCAGCGACACCTTTTCCGATGATTCTCTCGCCAAAACATAATACATTTGCATCATTGTGCCCACGTGCCACTGTTGCTGTGTATGCATCATGACAAAGTGCCGCTCTGATACCGGGATGTCGGTTTGCCGCCATGCTCATACCTATGCCTGAACCACAGATAAGAATACCGTATGTTCTTTCATCATCTAAAACTTCTTCACAAAGTTTATGTGCATAATCAGGGTAATCCACTCTGTCTGTGGTGAAAGGACCCAGGTCAATAACTTCATGACCTTTGTCTTTTAAAAGTGAAACTGTATAGTCTTTTAACTCAATTCCGGCATGATCTGTTGCTACAAAAAATTTCAAATATTTCTCCTTAAGAACTTAATAATAAGCTTATAATAGTTTGCACTGGCATAATGAGCACATAGTCTTTTATCGGTGTCATTAAAATAACTAAAACAACAATGATTCCGTATCTTTCATTTTTATAGAAAAATTCTGCAACTTTATCGATTTTATATTTAAGTGCTAAATGCATAATAAAGTGTGCACCGTCAAATTGAGGGATAGGAAGTAAGTTGAAAACTCCCAATACAACATTTATGATGAGTAATTGAAATACAAAAATATAGGCAAATATATAAACCAGTCCATCTGCTGTTGTCGGTTTAGCCATTGCAATCACAGCTATAGAAGCGATAACCGCAAGGGTGAAGTTGTAAACAATTCCAGCTAAATCAACTTGCATAGCACCGTTGTAACCGGCATTGCGTATAACAGTTGCTGTGTTAATCGGCACAGGTTTCGCCCAACCGAATAAAAAACCGCTTTCACCGCCAAGAAGCATAGGTAAAAAATACATACTTGCCGGAACGATGATTGTTCCAACTAGGTCAACGTGCGTAAGAGGGTTGATGGAAAGTCTGCCGGCATTTTTTGCTGTAGAGTCTCCATACGCATAAGCAACAAGCCCATGCATAATCTCATGTCCGATGATAGCAACCATAAGTGCGAGAACAGCAGCTGCTATTTTTAGAATATCAATAGATTCCATGATCATCTTTATCGTGTTTAAGTCTTTCTTTTCTTGCTAAATCAAGATAAGATTCACCCTCTAAATCACTAGGGGTTTTTCCAACTCTGTCCCATCTTATTTCCCAATTCTTATCAACAGAAAAATAAACAAACCATGGAGTCCCTTCGATATTTTCATAAGGAACTGCTCCCCAAAAACGGCTGTCATTTGAGTGGTCACGATTGTCACCCATCATAAAATAGTTGTCTTTATCCACTCTGATAGGAGGCATATTAAATAAAGGCATCATTTGTTCATGCCCTTGGTTTATGATTTTAGGATCATGGTGAATTCCTTTATGTTCTTTCATGTAAGGATTTTTAACCCAAAGTTTCTCAGAAAATACAATCATTTCATGATCTTTGAAGTTTTCTTTTATCCATTCATCACCTTCATTGTGGTGAATAAATAAATCTTTATTGAGAAGAAAAAGTTCATCACCTGGAAGTGCCACACATCTTTTTACAAAGTGTTGTTTCGGATTGTGAGGGTATCTGAAAATCACAATGTCTCCACGTTCTGGTCTATCCCCATCAACAAGACGAAGACGATCACTCCACGGCATAATGGACATCTCTAGAAAAGGGATATGCGGCATCGAGATGCCATAGGCGAATTTTTTAGCGAAAAGATGATCCCCGATGAGCAAAGAATCTTTCATCGATCCGCTTGGAATTCTAAAAGCCTGTGCTATGAAAAAGATGACAAAAAGAACAATAATGATTGTCCCTGTCCATGAACTGGAAAACCTGTGTAGTCTGTGTAAAGTTTTTTTCATTAATTATGCTCTCTCTTGTGCATTAAGTTTTGCAGCTTTTAATGTGTTAGCTAAAAGCATAGCGATTGTCATCGGACCGACTCCGCCAGGCACGGGTGTTATATAAGAGCATTTTTCACTTACAGCTTTAAAGTCAACATCCCCGACAAGTTTTCCGTTATCTGCTCTGTTGATTCCTATATCTACGATAACAGCACCATCTTTCACCATATCTTCTTTGATAAGGTTGATAACACCGACACCTACAAAAATCATATCAGCTGCCAGTGTGTGTTTTTTTAAGTCGTCTGTGAAAATATGGCAAATCTCCACAGTGGCGTCCGCATTTAAAAGTAGTGAAGCCATAGGTTTTCCAACAATATTTGAGGCACCTACAACTACACAGTTTTTACCTTTAACATCTATGTCATACTCTGCTAAAAGTTTCATAACACCTAGAGGTGTGCATGGAACAAAACCATCAAGACCAGTGGTGAGTCGTCCAACATTGAAGGGATGAAATCCATCTACATCTTTCTCAGGTGCAACAAGCTCTAAAAGCTTTGTTTCATCTATGTGTGCAGGAAGTGGCAACTGAATCAAGATACCATCGACATTTGTATCGTTATTGAGCATTTTAATTGTTTTTTCAATTGCTTCTTGGGAAATATTTTCTGGCATATCATGTGTTATAGAGTAAAAACCGACACGGTCGCATGCTTTTTTCTTCATGTTGACATAAGCGGCACTTGCCGGGTCTTGCCCGACAAGCACGACAGCGAGACCCGGAGTGCATCCGCATTTGTCTTTTAGTGTTTTAACGTCATTTGTAACTTGTAACTCTAGCTTTTGTGAAAGTTTTTTTCCATCAAGAAGTTGCATTTAAACCTCATAAATTATTTTTTTGTTATTATACCACTATTAAATTATAATAGGTTGATAATGAAATATATAGCTTTTCTTTTTGTATCGGTGTCTTTATTTGCAGAGGCAACCTTTATCAGCCCCATAGAATATGCTTCTCAACTTTATAAAAACCCAAGAGGAATTGGCTGTCAGCATTGTCATGGTGATAATGGTGAAGGAAAGCTTGTTGCAAAGTATAAGCATAAAGGTGTGAACAAAGAATTCAGAGGGCCTCAAATAAATGAGATGGACTTTAAAGATTTTCATAAAGCACTCGATAAAAGAAAATTAGGAATGCCAAGGTATTTTTTAACAAAAAAAGAGGTTCAAGCACTCTTTTTATTTCTTAACCAAGATATGAAAAATGCAAATAAGTGATCTCCAAGAGCTGGAATCAGCGTATAAAAACAGAGATTTAAAAGCTCTGGATGCACTGGCCGTTCCGAATTTTAGAGAGCTCAATACAAAAACTGATTTTTCTTCTGTTTTAATGCTCTCTTGCAATAATATAAAACATCTAAGTAAAATAGAGTCTCTTGAAGCAGACTGCGTTATGCTCAACCTTGAAGATGGTGTCTCAGCGCAAGACAAACCTTTTGCGCTTGTTTTATGCGCAATTTTTCTTTCCAAAATTAAGAAAAGTGATAAGAAGCTCGTTGTCCGGGTGAATGCCCTTGATGAGGGCGGATATGAAGAGATAACCTATTTAAACCAGTTTATGCCCGATGCGATAAGGGTGCCCAAGATTAAAGATGCCAAAGAAGTTAAAAGCGTTTTGGATCTTTTAAATGAAGAGATAGAACTGCACCTCTCTATAGAAACATCAGAGGCCTGGCACAACCTTGCAAGTCTTTGTATTGATAAAAGAGTGAATACTTTTTATCTTGGTGTCTTGGATCTTTTTGCAGATATGGGGCTTTCTCAGTCTTTAATAAATAGAGATAACCCGACTATGCTGTATATGCTTTCTCATTTTTTAGTGACATGTAAAGCGATGCATGTGAAACCTGTTTCTTTTGTATATCAAGAGTTTAAGAATCTTGATGAATTCACTGCATGGATAAACTTGGAAAAAAGTATGGGTTATGATGCAAAAGGATGTATAGCACCTGCTCAAGTCACTCTGGTGAACAAAACATTTGTAAATGAAGAGGAACTTATAAAAAGGGCTGAAATAATTGTAAAACTCTTTGAGCTTCACCGGGATGAGGGTGTTACAGGTTTTGTTGATGAAGAATACGGCTTTATAGATGAGCCGATATACAAAGGTGCCTTAAGTCTCTTGAATTAAAACACTTGATTAAATAGGATTTTTAGAAGCATCCTTAAGAAAAAGATGTTATTATATTTTCTTAGTGGAGGAATTATGATACAAAAAATTAAAAAATATTCAACGACAAACACATTGGTGCTTTTGGGGATTGTCTTAGGTGCGCTTTTTGGGGCTTTTTTACCAGAGTTAGCTTTAGAACAACAAGTTATAGGGCAGATGTTTATAAGTTTTTTAAAAATGCTTGTTGTTCCGCTTGTATTTTCAAGTATTTTTGTATCTATTTTAGGACTGGGCAGTTTAGAAGATTTAAAAAATATAGGTCTTCGCACTATCGGTCTTTATCTTATGACAACGGCCTTGGCAGTGTTTTTAGCGATTATAGCGATGAACCTGATTCCAATCGGTGAAGCTATATCTTCTGAAGGCTTAGAATATGCCAAAGCCTCAGAGATTCCAGAGTTTTCTATAAGCTCCATGCTCCTTAGTTTCATACCGACAAATATTTTTAATTCACTCAGCAATGGAGCGATGATGCAGGTGATTGTATTTTCTATACTGCTCAGTGTCGCCTCACTTCATCTTGAATATCACAGACAAGAAACAATGCTTGATTTTTTTACGGCTATTTCAAATGCGATGCTCACAATGGCAGAATGGATTATTAAACTCACTCCGATCGGTGTGTTTTCACTTATCTCTTACGTTATTGCGGATCAAGGTGTGGATGTTGTTTTAGGATTATGGAAATATATGCTTATGGTTTTAGGTGTTTTGCTTATTCATGCGCTTTTGACACTGCCGCTTGTATTGTCCCTGTTTGGACGAATACATCCATACAGATATTTAAAAACTGTTCGAGAAGCCCCGATTATGGCATTCTCCACTGCCTCAAGTGCAGCAACACTTCCTGTGTCTATGCGTATAGTTGAAGAGGTTGGAGGGGTGGACACCAAACATGCTTCTTTTGTTTTACCTCTTGGTGCCACGGTCTCAATGGATGGAACTGCTGCGTATTTAACTGTGGCTGTTTTATATATCTCACATCTTGCCGGAGTTGATTTAAGTTTTATGGAGCAGGTTGTTCTTGGAATCACGGTTGTTGCTTTGAGTATCGGTGTTGCAGCACTTCCAAGTGCATCTCTTGTTATGATGGTTGTTATTTTGAATCAACTTGAATTACCAGTTGAGTATATCGCACTTATCGTGGCAGTTGACAGAATTTTAGATATGGCACGGACTTCATTGAATGTCACTTCTGATTTGGTTGTAGTGAAAATAATTGATCAGATGCAAAAAAGAAAATAAAGACAATATATTCGTTTACTTTAATGTTTTGAGTCCTTATTTAATGATAAATAACGATTATGATGTAATAAGTGAAAAAAAAGGAAAAAGTTTCTTTTTTTCAAGCATAACTTAATACATGATAGTATAATATGAGAGAAGGTAATAATATATTTTGATAATTGATTTCAAAATATAGAGGAAAATAGT
>JACKQG010006384.1_pt1 | contig 12480 bp, 7 predicted proteins | sample 8237621 | NCBI WGS metagenome assembly JACKQG01 (sample SAMN15677084, study PRJNA649215) | marine metagenome | biome: marine; feature: Black Sea; material: saline water; isolation source: suspended particulate matter (SPM) from the Black Sea western gyre | collected 2013-06-09/2013-06-10 | depth...
AAACGATGTGACGACCACGCCCTGGTTCGACATCGATGCTGGCAGGGTAGTTCAGAAATTGCGGAGATTGAGAGGCGAGCAAAATCATGGTGATTAACATATTTACATCATAACGACTTAGCTAGACTACATTTAGTGAAAAACGTCCTGATACTTGTCGCCCTTCTCGCTTGCTGTAGTCAGCCGCACGACTCAAACCAAACTACAACACCGCAAGTCCAATTCGAATACGGCGATCACGTAGTAATTATCGGTGGTGGTCAAGCCGAACGCATGCAACATCATGGGTGGTTTGAAACTTACTTACAAGTTTCGGTTCCTGAGTTGCAGCTGACGGTGCGCAATCATGGTTTTAGTGGTGACCGCATCAATCATCGTCCGCGCAACCAAGGTTTCACCGACGCCGATGGTTATTTAGAAATATCTAAAGCCGATGTGATTATTGCAATGTTCGGTTACAACGAATCATTCGATGGCGACCCGGTTCAATACGAAAAAGATTTAATTGACTGGGTTGCTGAAACGCGTACAAAAAAATATAACGGCGTATCGGCGCCACGCATTGTATTGGTGTCGCCGTTATGTCACGAAAATCTATACAACCCAAACTTACCCGATGGTCGTAACAATAACATGCGACTTGCTGCTTACGCCGAAGCCACGGCCAATGCTGCCGAATCGAGTAACTGCGGATTTATCGACTTGTTCACGATTTCGAAACGCTTATACAAAAAGCAACCCGCTCTCACTCAAGATGGCATCCATCAAAATATTTCTGGCAGCCACTCTTTCGGACTTAAATTAGTTTGGGCGCTGCTTGGAGAAAAACCTGATATGGCAAATGGGAATGCAACCCCAGTGCGCAAAGCAGTGCTTGATAAAAATGTGCATTGGTTTAATCGCTACCGTGCGACCGACGGCAACGATGTTTGGGGGTCGCGCTCGACTTTGGCTTTCACCGACGGCCAAACCAACGCCGATGTTTTACAGCACGAGCTAACCCAGTTAGATATAACCACAGCCAACCGCGATAAAGTGATTTGGGCAGCAGCAAAAGGCGAAACGATTATCGCCGATGACTCAAACATGCCTGCCGATGTTGAGGTGATTAGTAATTTAGAAAAACCTCAGCTGCAAGGAGGAATCAGCAAACTCGGCTCTAACGATTACATCAGCGGCGAAGAAGGTATATCTAAATTTACTCTCAAAGGCGATTTGCAAGCTAACCTATTTGCATCCGAAGAAATGTTCCCAGAGTTAGTAAACCCAGTGCAGCTCGGAGTTGACCCAAGTGGTAGATTGTGGGCCGCAGCATGGACTACTTACCCGAAATGGCAGCCGTCCAAAAAAATGGACGACCGTTTGTTAATTTTTGAGGATGGCGACCGTGATGGCGTTGCTGATTCATGTAAAACTTTTGCTTATGTGCACAACCCGACCGGATTTGAATTTTGGAATGGCGGGGTTGTAGTTGCTTCCGCTCCAGACTTGCTGTTTTTGAAAGACACTGACGGCGATGACGTGGCAGATGAAAGAATTGTTTTAATGAGTGGCATTGATTCTGGTGATACCCACCACTCGGCTAACAATTTAACCATCGGTCCCGACGGATTTCTTTATTATCAGCGCGGTGTGTTTTTGGTTTCAAATGTTGAATCGCCCTGGGAGACTAATCAAGAAGATCGCGCTTCTGGTATGTATCGTTTTAATCCACGCACATACGAGTTTAGTTTTCACGCGCACAACAGCCCTAACCCGCACGGCATTAGTTTCGACGAATGGGGCTATCATTACGCAACCGACGCGACTGGCGGCGCGGCTTATCAAGTGCGTCCCACCGGCGATGGCAATTTTAAGATGCGCAAGTTGTTGCAACACACAGTGCGTCCGGTGCCGAGCTCAACCATTTTGTCGAGCGCGCATTTTCCGGATGAAATGCAGGGCAATTTTTTGATTGCCAACTCAATCGCATTTTTAGGATTGAAGCAATACTCACTCGACCGCAATTCCGAAACTGGTGATGTTACCGGCACCGATGTCGGCGACTTAATGTCATCTGCCGACCCCAACTTTAGACCGACCGATATCGAGTTCGGCGACGATGGCGCGATGTACGTGTCAGACTGGGCAAATGCCATCATCGGGCACATGCAGCACAACGTCCGCGACCCGGCACGCGACCATAAACATGGGCGCATCTATCGTTACACTTACCCAGGACGTCCACTTTCTGAGCATGTAGATGTAGTTGGGCAATCTTTGGAGCACTTACTCAATAATTTATTGCACAAGGTAAACGGTGTACGGCATCGCACCCGCGCCGAACTTTCTACTCGCGATACCGAAAAAGTCATTACTGCGCTGCGCCATTGGTTGCATCAATTCGATCACACTAAAGCCGAAGACGCGCGCGCATTGCTTGAAGGATTGTGGCTGTTTCAATCACATAACGTAAAAAACATGGCGTTGCTCGACAGCTTGCTCAACTCTCCCGAACCACATGCGCGCATTGCTGCGGCAACCGTCAAACAATTTTGGGACAACAATAAATCTACGCCTGTCGAAGTAAAAGATGAACACGTCAAACAGATTACTGTTCCAGATGGGGTGATTTTAATTGGCACCATCATCGAAGAAATGGCCTACGACGTAACCGAGATAAAAGTCAAGGCCGGCGAAGAAATAGAAATCTGGTTTCACAACAAAGATTACATGCCGCACAATCTAATAGTCGGCCATCCAAATTCTGTGGAAGAACTTGGCAAAGCGGCTGAAGCGATGGGCGCCGATGGCTTTAATAAAGATTTCGTCCCCGATAGTGACAAGGTAATTGCTGCCACGCAATTGGTGAATACTGGCGAAACCGCGGTGCTTAAATTTTCGGCACCGAGCGAGCCCGGCAACTACATTTTTGTATGCACCTTCCCTGGGCATTGGCAGCGAATGCAAGGCGTTATGATTGTCGAATAAACTAAAGTGTGCTATCTTGGGGCATGACAAAATTCCCTCTAGTTGGCACACTTTGCCTAATTTTTGCGGCGCCCTTAGCCACAGCGCAACCACAATACACTTGGGGCAAAACATCGTTTCCGGCTGACGCGCTAACCGGTGTGATGGGCAACATCATCGCCCACCCGACCGACGCCAACACCATTTATCAATGCACAACCGGGCAGATTGACCCGATTAGCTTGAGCATGACCACCGGCGACGGGCTGTGGGTCTCGCACGACGCTGGTAATAGTTGGTCCGTTTTATCCGACAGCACGTTTTTATCCACTTACGCGATCTCTGGTTTAGCAATTTGCCGCGACTTCAGTAACGTAATGTACGCTTCCACCACCGAGTACGGCGTTTTCAAAACAACCGACGCCGGGCAAACATGGACGGCGGTTAATGACGGTTTACCTTTTCCGCATGTCAACAATTCGGCAGTTGCGATTGCCGTCGACCCAACCGATCCCGACCGCGTTTATACAAGTGTGGCACAAACCGGAGGACTCGATATCTTTAATCTTGCGCCAAGTCATCCTGGTTTTTTTACAAGCACCAACGGCGGCAATACATGGACTGCCAATCATTCCGGATTGCCAGCGCGCTCCGACAGTTTAAGTGACAGCAAATCTCGCACCGGCGTCGCGACCAGCATTCTTGTTTTACCGCAAGCACCGAATAACGTTTTACTAGGCATGATTGATGTTCACGTAAACACGGTTTTGTTATTCGGTTCAAAAAGCGCGACCACCAGCGGACGCGTTTTTTACAACGGCAATCACGGCTCTGGTTCGTTTACCGAAATCGGTTCTGGTTTACCTAGTGGCATCACGCAAGGCACGCAACTCGGCACTTCGGTGGCACGCATCTCATCCTCGACGATGATTTTGTCATGCTCAAGCGGGCCAAACATAAACGTATGGGCCACGCACACCGGGATCACCGCCGACGTAGATTTAGTCGGCAACTCTTATGTTGTAAATCGCAGCAAAGGCCCGTTCAACACTACGACGGGTGCATGGAGTGCGCGCAACGGTGCATTGCCTTACATCAACAATTGGACGGACCCGGCATCAAGCGGTACGTCCACGATTAAAAGCATCGCTGCGACTACCACTAGCGCTGTGGCTGTCGGCACTGGCTCGATGTCCGACGCTTGCTTAGTCGGCACCTTGCGTTCCGATCAAGGCGTTGCATCTTCAAACAAAACTAAAATCTTCGGCTCACTAGATTCCGGCGCGAGCAATTGGATCGCAGCTTGGGACGGCGGCTTAAACGATTCGCCCACACTCGGCTACAGCGAAGCCAACGCCGGCAGTATTGTATTTAACGCCGATATGTCTTACGCTTTTGCCTCAGTAACTTGGTCGGATGCGCTGACTACCACACCGCTAACTACCGACAACGGAATCTACCGCGTCTATCTACGTTAAGCATTGAACAAAACGCTCGCCCAAATTCTAATACCAGCAATCGCACTGCTGGTATTATTTTTCGCCGACCTCGCGCCTGGCCAACCACAAATAACGCGCATGGCTGCCGTCGCGATATTGATGGCTGGTTGGTGGATTAGCGAAGCGATCCCTATTCCGATTACTTCGTTATTGCCTATTGCTCTGTTTCCGCTGTTAGGAATTATTGACGGCCGCACCACTGCTGCCACTTACTTCAATCACTTAATATTTTTATTCATCGGCGGATTCTTATTCGCCCTCGCCATGCAGCGCTGGGATTTGCACCGCCGCATCGCATTGCGCATTTTGCGTTTTTTAGGCACTAAACCTACACAAGTATTACTTGGCTTCATGACTGCCACTTGGTTTTTGTCTATGTGGATCAGTAACACCGCCGCCACCATGATGATGGTGCCAATGGCAATGGCAATCGTCGGTCCGTTTCGCGAGCATCTCGACAAAGATGACGCGCGACGATTTTCTATAGTCTTAGTTTTGGGCGTAGCTTACTCAGCATCCATCGGCGGGATTTCGACATTAATTGGCACCCCACCGAATATGTCTTTGGCGCGAATACTTGAAATTACTTTTCCGGATAAAGAAGAATTGTCTTTTGCCTGGTGGTTCAAATTCGCCTTCCCACTATCTCTAACATTTTTGATCGCTGCTTGGTTTACTTTATCAAAAATAGCGCGCCTATCCAAACTGCAAGTTCGGGTAAACAAAAATTACTTCGCCGACGAGCATCACAAAATGGGTGCAATGACATTCGAACAGCGCGCGGTTGGCGTTTTGTTTTTCTTACTAGTTTTCGGCTGGATGTTCCGCCCGCAATGGTCGCAGCTATTTCCAAATCCCAAATTCATAGACGACGGCACTGTCGCAATTTGCGTCGCATTACTTTTATTCTTAATACCATCTAAACAAAACCCCGGCACTAAATTGATGGATTGGGCAGCGGCAAAAGACATTCGCTGGGGGATTATCTTAATGTTCGGCGGAGGATTTGCACTAGCGACTGGTTTTATCGAATCCGGCTTATCCGACTGGCTCGGTCAGCAACTAACCTCACTACAAAACGTTCCGCTATGGATGCTAATCACCATCATCTGCTTTGTAATCACATTCTTAACTGAGCTGACATCAAACATGGCAACTACCGAGGTCGTACTGCCAATCCTAGCCGCGATGTCAGTCGCCATAAACGTAGACCCACTGATGTTAATGATTCCCGCAACACTATCGGCATCATGCGCGTTTATGCTGCCAGTCGCCACCGCCCCAAACGCGATTGCATTTGGCGGCAGTGATGTAAAAATAAAAGACATGATGCGTTATGGCATTTATCTAAACCTAATCGGTGTAGTGCTCATCAGCGCCGCAGCTCAATTAATATTCACTTAGCGCATTCAGCCTTAATCGCAGCCACGGACGGCGACGATTCGGCACCCAAACCAACTAGTTGATGCGCAATTCGTCCTTCGTTATCTAAAGTTGTCACAATATTCGAGTGCGCGAAATTACCGTTAATATCTTTTTTATAACGCACACCTAATGCCGCAGCAATGCCTCGCACGGCAAACTCGTCGCCATGAAGTAATGTCCAACGTTCGGTGTCTAAGTTATTCGATTCGGCATAGGCCTGCAACACCTCAGGAGTATCGCGCTCGCTATCCATTGATATCAACAACCAACGCACCTTAGCCAACTCATCAACAGCAATCTTCTTTTCTATTTCTTTAAGATCGATCATAATCCGTGGGCAAGCATATTCACAATGTGTGAATATCATTGCCGCAACCACCACCTCGCCACCGAAGTCACTAAGCGAGCGTTCGGCGCCGGTTTGATCTTGCCAATTACCATCAACAAGATAAACGGAGGTATCAGGCAATGCGCTTAAATCGGCAGCCTCGGGTTCTGCGGCACAGCAATCAGCCACTTGCGGTTCGGCTTCACTGCAAGAAAAAGCAAAGCTAAGTAAACAAAAGGACAAGATGTTTTTCATGATTAATCTAAATCAGCAGCACACCTAAACCCTTGATTTTGGGTAGTGTAATGTGCCTCGAGGCTACTGCGAAATGCAAAACGCATAAACGCCGCATAATCGCTAGGGTCGGCGGAACCAATTGAACCGGATCCGCAGAAAAGATTTCGGTCGAGGCCAGAATCGCCACGCGACTCGCCAGTAACCAGCGCCGAATTAAAATCATCGACCCATTCCCAGATTAAGCCATGCATATCGTAAACACCAAAAAAATTAGGTGCACGAAAACGCACGGCCGGCGGAATAGGTGGCGTGACTTTGCCATACCAATTAAGAATTAATTGGTTATATCCTTTTTCGTCACGGCCATAGGCTGAAGTTTCACTGGCCATTGAGATGTACTCCCATTCAGCCAAAGTCGGTAGGCGACGCCCCGCCCATTCGGCATAAGCGCGCGCAGCAAACCACGAAACATTAGTTACCGGCGACAATTCGCAATCACCCGGCAATTCAACATCGCCAAGCCAGTGCTGCAAATACCTGTCATCCGCAAACAACGAACGAACTTGAGACCGCTGCCACCGCGGATTGACTTTTACAAAATTCAAAAATTGTTTATTAGTAACAGCATGCTCTTCAAGCAAAAAACCATCTAGCGCAAACTCTGTCGGCTCGCTTTTACCCGGGTAAAGCGGGCGATACATTCCGGCAGGAACAACAACCATCGGCGTCAATTCAGCAACCATCGCCTCGGCAAGCGCAATCGAATCAACCTTCTTGACGCAGCCCACAGACAACAATAAAGTCACCCCCGCCGCAAGCAGCAGAGGTGAACTATGAAGGAGAAGTTTGCGCATTTTAATTATTGGACAGAATGCTTAGCAACATCGCGGACGACTAGTGTCCGCCAGCGTTCTTAGCTTTAGCAGCCTTAACTTCACTTAGTGTAACCTTGTCAGCCTTGTTGCCCCAAGAGTTAAGCACGTAAGTTAGCACACTAGCTACATCATCGTCAGACATTACCATCTGTGGCATTACGCTATCGTAATCAGTACCGTTGACAGTAATTTTGCCAGACAAGCCCTTCAGCATAATATTAAGAGCGCGGTCGCGGTCAGCCATCAAGTAATCAGACTTAGCCAAAGGTGGGAATGCACCAGTGATGCCGGCACCATTTGCCTGGTGACACGCCATACAGTTAGCTTCGTATCCACGCTTGCCTAATTCCATGCGCTTCGCCATATCGCGAGTTGCAGGGATTTCATTTGTTCCGGCTGTAGAAACCTTTTGCACAGCACCACCCTCACCTTGATAGATGCGATCGTCTTGCTTACCTGAGTAAACTTTGAGATCTTCTGGGCCTGTAACATTCAGCATACCAAGTGCACCTTTGTTGAAAGTGCGGAAGATACTATGATCAACAATGATAAGCGTTCCTGGAACATCGACCTTAAACTGAGTGATTACAGAACCACCAGCAGGCACTAAAGTAGTTTGCACGTTTTCATTTACCAGTGAGCCACCTTCAACATTTACTTTGTCAAAGATTTCACCAATCACGTGAAAAGAAGAAACAAGGTTTGGACCACCATTGCCGACGAACAATCTAACAGTCTCGCCGACTTCAGCAGTAAGAGCCTTATCACCGACCATCGAGCCGACTGAGCCGTTGAACAGCACATAATCAGCATCTTCGTGGATGGCCTTGTTCATATCAAAGGCTTGATGTCCTGCTTCGCCGTATGCGCCTTCGGTGTAGAAGTCGCCTTGCATGACGTAGTACTCTTTATCTACAGGCTCTAGTCCTTTAGCCGGCTCAACCAAAATCAAACCGTACATTCCATTAGCAATGTGCATGCCTACCGGAGCAGTTGCACAGTGGTAAACGTAAAGACCTGGGTTAGTCACCTGGAATGAAAACTGCGAAGTATGTCCAGGAGTTGTAAACGAAGACGCAGCGCCACCACCCGGGCCAGTTACGGCGTGAAGGTCGATGTTGTGAGGCATCTTGCTGCTAGGGTCGTTGTGAAGGTTAAATTCAACAACGTCGCCTACACGAGTGCGGATGAAACTCCCCGGAACAGTGCCGCCGTATGTCCAAAAAGTGTAATCAACGCCGTCTGCGATTGGAGCTGTGAATTCTAGGACTTCAAGATCGACAATCAACTTGGTTGCGTGATTACGAGTGATAGGCGCCGGGACGAAAGGCGGAGAGGTTAGGACCGCGTTTTCTTCGCCGATTATTGGCCCCCAATTATTGTCGTAACCTGTCGTCGACAATGGCAGGATTTCAGAACCGTCGTTTGATGCGGTTATATTGACAGCAGGGCCTTCGCCGCCGCCTAAAGTAGCTTGTGATGCTGTTAGTGCAGATGTCAGCACTAGCGAGCCCATTATTGTTAATGAGTATTTAAACATTGTCTTTCGTAAGAGATAACTTTTTAGTGCACGAAATGTGCCTATTCACGAGTCATCAGTGCTTTATTGTACCCCGGAACAGCAGGCTAAGGGAATGAAATGTCCCTGTTTTCGGAATGCTGCCCATAATATTGGCATTATATATCACAAAAAGCGCTGCCCCTCGAAGCCGCAATTACTTGTTTGGTTCATTTGTTGACGCTACACTCAATTCATACAAATACATAAACGCACACTTCTCCTATTATCGTTGCTAGCTACATTCGCTTGTGGAAGCAGCGGCGATGACTCTACGCCAGATTCTCCAAAAATTTCCATTGAGGGATTAAGCATACCAGATTCTCTAGAAATCCTGATTGAAGACGGCTCAAGCCTAGGCGGGAGCTCTTCACTGCAAGGGCCTGCCTCGATACCAACAATTTTTGAAGCAGACAGTGAGTATGAAACCGACGAAACCAACTATTATGTTTGGGACAGTTCAATGAGCTCGATATCTCAGATTGATTCCATCCTGAAAATGCTGAGGCAGACGCAGGCGACTGAATTTGTCAACGATGGGCCCTACATTGCGGTAGTAGACATGTCAGTCGGAGATCAAGTCGGGCCAGAATTGCCTGACAGTTCAGGCAGCTCGTCCTCTGCTACTGAGCCAGACGAATTAGCATTATGGACTGTCGACGTTACGCGTGCGTCTCCGACTGCTGATCAGATTGTTCGCTTTTGGATTCCTATGGTAGATCTCAGCGATGGTGGCGGAGCAAGTGATATTGTTATTTATGGCCTTGCTGTTATCGCAGAATCTCCGAGTGCCTCAAACCCTTATGGCGAGTTTGAGCTGCATTTCTCTGGGCAAATCAACGGCGACACTGACCCTAGCAAGCAAATAATGTACGGGGTTCTAAAAACGATTAGCTCTGTTCCTGGCTATCATGGCTTCGATTATTACGAGTCTGGTGAAAGCGGAGACCGCGAAACACAAGTTACTTTGCATATCAATGATGCTGACACCGACCAGGGGGCTGGACGCATTAGCCAATCTTCAATATCAAATCCGCTCGACGACGAAGACTTTGCGTTTGCATTTAACTCTGACTACTTCGTGAAGAATGAAGATAGTATAGACACCGTGCTAGACCGCAACGACTTGCACCAATACGTTTGGAACTACAACATATACACCACTACCGACAACAATCTTGATGGTGAGTTCGATGGTGAGTTAGTAGAACACAGCTCGGGCTTTTCAATCAACCACGAGAGCCTTGGTACAAACACTCATGGCTACCTAAGCTACTACGGTTTATGGAGCGAAGACGAAAGTGTATTCACCGATGGCGTTACTGTTACCAGTGACGATGCCGCTGCCACTGAATATACATTGCATATTTCCCCTGGACGTCTGGTCAAAGCCACTGCCGAACTGATCACTCTTGACGATCTCGACGGCACATACTTTACTTGGTGGGAGTACAACGAAATCACTTTTACAGATGATGCCTACCTACTGCTTTATGACCACTCAGATGATATTGATGCTGATGGCATTGGCTCATTTCACAAAACAGCAACCGGAACCTGGGATGACACAGAAGGCTGGGTTTTTGTAGACCTGGGCGCACCTGTTGAAAAAACATTTGCCGATGACGAGACCACACATTTTTGGGCAGACACTCTGGGCACCGACCTACGCTTTGTGGGGGGCACCGGATGCGCTGTAAACTCTAATTCAGAACTGTGCATGACTGTCCACATTGAAGAAGTGGCAAGTGGAGATTCTGACATTTTCGCCTCAGGCGCTAGTCTGCAATTAAGTGGTTGGCGGAATACTCTTCAGGCAGAAATCAACCAAACCGAATACAACAATGGCGACATAGCCGACATCTTTGAATCTTCTGTTGAAAATTACGCTGACCCAGCATACGAATTATCTTTTAGAGAGTCAGACCTAACTCTTTACGACTCACTCAATGCACAAATAGGTTTAGCCCACGGTGTTGTTCAAAACGAAGCCTCTCCTTTCTCATGGGGCATGCGCTCAGGACCGCTACTTGATGCCGATATGATTGCTGAAGCGGACGGCCTAGGAATCACTGAGTCATGGGAATTGTTCGACAGGCTTTCTGAGTTCTACGTTTATGAGACAGGATTGAATTCCTGGAATAAATTCTACTACTTAGAGAAAAACTCTGATGGCACATTAGTATCATTTGACCCTCCCATGCGTATGCGTGCCAATAATCTAGAACTCGGTGTCTCTGCAGAAAACCCTGACGGTGGCGACATAAATGGCGACAGCACATATGATGGCGTCACTTTGGCACTACAGTATGGTGGCCCAGGCGACCTGTGGGGCTTTCCATGGGCAGAGGATTCTGATGGCAACTACCGTCCTGCACTAAACATGCCAGCCGGGTATTGGATTAGAAGTTCGCTCAATGATGACGAGTATGTAATAAAGCCTGTCGAGATTGAGCTCTCAATGACGGATGTCAGCTTGTCAGTGACTTTGGCCGATGCTTTACTAGAAACTGAATTGACTGCTGCATCAACACTCGGCCTTGGGGCAGACTCAAGCGACTGGGACAACGAGTGTTTAAGTGAATCAGACCCAGGAGTCACTGACCCACCAGCGGTAATCCTCGGAGTTATTCAGTAACGAATAATTAATTCACCCTTGCGTAGCAACCCTAAAGCCTACGTAAGGGTGAAGGACCATCGGGTTATAGAAATCTCGCTTTGCTGATCGCAAGTCAGATGCTGAAGCGTTCCATCCCCCACCCCGTGCGACGCGATTTGTGCCAAATATTGGACCAACCGGGTTTATCAACTCTGACACGTCGTAATATCCAGACATGTACCAATCATTGCACCACTCTGCAGCATTGCCAGAAATATCAAATAAACCATAATTGTTGGCAGCATAGCTTCCGCGAGTAACCGTTGAATTAATGGTATTACCATAATTAGCATCACCACTTGTTACCGAGTCAGATCCCCATGAATATAGAAAATATGGGCTATGTTCGCCGCCACGACTTGCGAATTCATATTCAGCTTCGGTAGGCAAACGGAAACCATCAACCGAGTAATCGCAAGCAAAAGAGAGCGGGTCGTAGCATGGTTGGCGTAGATTTTCGGCGCTAGAATAATTGCAATAAAGAGCTGCGCCGTACCAGGTAACGCGGACCACGGGGTGTTGCTCTTTACCTGCAGCGACAACTATTTGCCCATTACTATAAGACAGGCCATCAGCCAGTTCACATATTTGGTGCCCTAACACACTAACTTGATAAACTCCACCACCGCTAACCAAAACATTAGATGCAGCTAATTCAGCATTTAGGTAATTGGCAAATTGTAGATTAGAAACTTCGTGCTCATCCAAGAAAAAAGAATTTAGAGTTACTGAATGCACCGGACGCTCGCTGCCGGAGCCAACATTAAAATGATCGCCCATCTCAAATGTACTACCGTTTATGTACACCATACCAGGGATCGGGTCTGATTGAATAGACACCGGCACCATATTTGAAACAGTAGCGATTGGGTTGGACCAAACATCGAGGTGAACTGCTTGAAACCAGACTTGCATGCCGACAGAAACATTATCTGGCAGCGGTATTGGCC
>JACKQG010006386.1_pt1 | contig 12480 bp, 15 predicted proteins | sample 8237621 | NCBI WGS metagenome assembly JACKQG01 (sample SAMN15677084, study PRJNA649215) | marine metagenome | biome: marine; feature: Black Sea; material: saline water; isolation source: suspended particulate matter (SPM) from the Black Sea western gyre | collected 2013-06-09/2013-06-10 | depth...
TGCCGGATTTAAACATGCTCGCTTGCTTATGCCGTAGCAATAAGCAACTCCGGCCAAACAGTCTGTAAGCTGTCTTTTAATTTTCAAGTTTTTTCTGCCAACCGGTCAATTGTTTTGAAACGTTCTCTACCTGCATATTTATCATCGCAAGGCGTTTTACACTGATTTGACGTAAATCCTTCATTAAACGAATAAACAAACGGATGACCTCAATTCTTTCTCGTGCTTCCTGTAAAACGGCATGTTTATCCTTTTTACTGTTAGCCCGATAGATGAGAGTGATTAGTTCTACCGTCTCCTTTTTCAGACTTTCGCCCACTGTATATTTAAACTCTTTATTGAAATTCTTCGTAAATCGAAAGATTTCTACCAGTAAGTCGTAACTTGCCTTATACACCGGTAATTCATCATATCTTGCCATAATTGTGGATTATTTAAGGTTTCAAACCTTCACAAGTTTTTTCCCTGTATCAAAAAATATTTTCGATCCCGTCTTCCTGACGGGATAAATAGTCAAATAGTCAAATGAACTCCGTTCATCCCGATAGCAAAGCATATCGGGATAGTCAATCAATCCCTGATACAACGGATAGAACGCCCGTAGTCCTTATTGCCATTGTACCGGTTCACGTCTGAATTATTGTAATTCAGTATCCGGTACCACGCGTAGTAATTGTAGTACTCGGAAGAAGACCAGAAGTAACCGCTGTAGCCCAGACTGCTGTAACTACCATTGCGGCTGCTGCGGTAACCACCGGGAAGGGCCGTAAAACCACTTTCGTTCGTAGCCCCGCTATTAGGGCTGTTCCAATGGGTGGTTCCAGCTTCTTTTAGTTTTCCTCCTGCAACGCTACTACCTCCAAGATAATCTACCAGGGTTTGCCATTCATCATCTGTGGGTACATGCCAACCTTCTGGGGCTATATTCCTATTATCATCTACTGCATACCAGTTATATAGATTGCCATATGTACTTTGGTGGGATTGGTCGTCGTTGTAATAGCCATATGCTCCTGTTGACAAATTCTCCCATACATTAGGTTCGGATGATTCACTTTGTACATACTGAATTGCATCCCCATTGCGGTAATGGGTTACCTTTAAATTCTCAATCATCCATTTCTGATTACCAATTAATAGTGTTTGATATGTATTTCCATCAATGTCCGTGACGGTACCATAAAGGGATAGTAATTGGGAATTATATTGATAATCGGAGTTGCTCATGAATATCTGAGCTATAAATGGTTCGTAATTCGGTTTTTGAAATTTGATCCTTCTCTGACCTTGGGGTACCGTAGGGACTTGATAATATCCACCGGCATCTGAAATAGTCTGTAATTGAGAATCAGTACTATCATCGTTCAATACGGTAACGGTTACTCCCGATAATGATTGTTGATCATCATCGGTTATATATCCATAAAGGTTGTGAGTGTATTGTGCAGATGTCATGGGAATATTTAAGCTGTTGTCATCTTCATTGATTGTTACTGTGGTCTGATATTGATCATATCCATCCTTTGTGGCGGTTAGCAGAACATTTCCAATTGCGATGTTATTTAGAATAAAATATCCGTCTGTCCCCGTTGTATAATATTCATCATCAATATTTACTGATACACCAGAAACCGGGATGGTGGTCCCGGAGTAATACGTGTAGCCGACAAGATAACAGTAAGTTAATACAGTCATTGTTATCCCTACATCTCCAGGATTTCCATTATTTGGGGTTACTGTTATTGTTCCACTGTAATTACCTGGTGACAACCCGGTTCTGTCAACTGTAGCTGTGATTTGATCAGACTCCGTTGTGGTGTTTCCGGTAGTAGGAGTTACACTCAACCAGGTCATATCATCCGATATTGTCCAGGTTAGTGTTCCTGTTCCACTGTTGGTAATATCGAAGGTAAGAGATGTCTGATCGTCATTATAAAATAACGAATCATTACTAACTAATAGATAATGTAATTCAGGTATTGTCACCAATATAACTGATGAGGAAGATGTATTTTCTGCTTCATCGTATGCTTTTGCATATATAGAATGTTGCTCCCCATTTGCATAATCTTCAGTATCCCATTCATATTGCCAAGGTTCTTGATATTTGGTTATTTTCTTTTGCCCGTCAATATAAAATTCTACTTTTTCTACACCTACATTATCGTCAGTGGTTGCAGTTACCACTATTAATCCAGAGATTGTTGAACCGGAAATTGGATAGGTTACCTCGACTGTTGGTGGTGTTTTATCGGGTTTATTTGGTTCATCGCAGGTAGTTACAAGGAGAAATGTTATTATAGTTGTAATGGCAATAATTATTTTTTTCATTTTTTAGCTTCCAAACAAGGTTTAAGCGTTCAAACTTCGGTCATGCAGAATTAATATCCGATTATTATAACCACTCAATGTACAAAGTCAGAACAAGTGATCAATCTTAAGAAAATAATTAATTAGTACAAACTGTTTATAAATAACTTTTCCTGCCTCTCAAAATCCATTTCTTTCGCAATCTGAATTGCTTTTTCAGCTGTAATAAATTGATTAGGGGCTGTCTGCTTGGGTAGGAATAAAAGTCGTTCCTGTAATTTGGGGCTCAACCATAATAGGCTCATGACCTGACTGACTCTTTGCTGAGTAACGCCTTCAAGCCTACCAATATCTGAAACGGATTTAATTTTGCCATCTTTAATTAATTGCTCGTAAAAACAAGCCAAAGCCATCATCCGGGATACAGTCGGTACTTTACCCTGGAGTTCTTTTTTATTGGGTAAACCGAATGAAAAATTAACTTCCCTGGATATGATCATGTTCATTTGCTTTTTGGTTTTGTAATAGTTTTAATCCCAATGGACTGTAATGAAAATCTAGTTTTTCTGTTTTTCCGTCCCAGAAAATCTCTTTGAAAAGCTTATCCATTATTCTGTTTTGCTCATTAATGGTAATAGTATCCCAGATGGGGAAAAACTTGTTTAATGTGACGGTGATATCCCCAGCATTTAAACGGCTGCTTGTTAAGATATTCTTCTTTTTTTCTAGGTAGTGGATTCTTTCGGTTACTTTCTCAATTTGTTCCTTGGTATTATTTAATGCTTCAATTTCGGTTAATCTATTTTCCAAAGCCATTCGATCGCGCTCCAAATGATAGGATGCCAGTTTTACCGTTAGTGTTTTAAGCTCATTTTTTATATTTTCGATTTCGGTTTGTTTTTGCATGGAAAACTCTTCAATGAAGCTGGCTAAAAATTCAGGATTTACAGTAATCTCCTTAATATGATTTACCACAAACTCATCCAGTTTAACTGACGGAACCGATGGATTACCGCATTTATTCCGACCATTTTTAATTACATTCAAACACATATAATATGCATATTTTTTGGTTGGTTTATAGGTGTAGGATTTCGCCATTTTTGAGCCACAAGAACCGCAGAATAGAATCCCCCGCAGCATGGAATTAATACGCCTGCGATTGGTGTTGGTTTGAGCAACAGAATTATTCTTAAGAAGTGATTGAACTTTACTGAAAATATCCTGGGAGATGATGCCTTCATGTTCTCCATCATAGACTTTATCATGGTGACGAATTTTTCCAACATAGGTGGGATTCTTTAAAATAGTATACAGTACCTGTGGGTTGAAAGGTTTTCCACCAGCAAGATGCCCTCTTTTGGTTTTCCACTGTTTTGTTGTCCAGCCCCAGTCATTGACCATATCAACTATTTTCCTGATGGATCTGTTATTTAAATAGAAATCATAGATCTTCTGGATCTGATATTTTTCATTTTCATTTATTATGAGTTTTTTGTCAACTACATCATAACCAAGGATGGGTTGCCCACCCATATATTTCCCTTTTTGTCGGCTTCTGGCAATTTTATCACGAATCCGTTCAGATATCATTTCCCGCTCAAACTGAGCAAAGGTAATGAGGATATTTAGTGTCATGCGTCCAATAGACGATGATGTATCAAAATATTGGGTGACACTGACAAAAGACACATTAAATTTTTCAAATATCTTCATCATACTGGCGAAATCAGCCAGGGACCGGCTTAACCGGTCAACCTTGTAGACAACTACCGTACTTATAAAACCTGCCTTTATATCGGTAAGCAAGCGGTTGAATGCGGGACGTTCAATATTAGCTCCTGTAAAACCACCGTCATCATAATGAGTCGGAATTGTTTCCCATCCACGACTTTTCTGACTTAAGATATAACTTTCACAGGCATCCCACTGCGCATCTAGTGTATTATATTCCTGCTCTAAGCCCTCTTCGGTTGATTTTCTGGTATAGATAGCGCACCGAACTTGGGTTTTAGTTTGACCATTTATTAGTGCCTTCATTATTTCAATCCAAAGAAAAGTTTACCATTCCAGTGGGTACCAGTAATAGCTTGAGCAACAGCGGATATGGATTTAAATACTTTATTGTGCCATAAGAAACCCCGATCCAGAATAATGACTTCATATGTTTCTCCTTTATATTCACGGGTAAGAGTTGTACCAACCTGCAAAAGAGAACCGTTTTGCTTTGGTTTATTTTCCGGTGGTTCAATTTTGAAATCTTGATGTGGATATATCCGAAGTTTTGTGTCTTTTACAAGTTCTTCCACCCGATCTAAAGCCATTTGGGAAAGTGGGGGAGTATTAACAGTTTGATACAACCAGGCTATCTTTCTTATGAGGCTTTTCCGGTTACGAGTGAAATAGCTCTCACCTGTAAGCCTGGTATATTCATCACGCAATTGTTTGGATGACAGCTCATAGAGTTTTTCAATCTTTTCAGCGATAATTTTTCTCATATTGTATTCCTTGTAAGTTGCGAATTATCTCTAACATTCCTTAAACCAATGTCGCGTTCATTCGGTCTCACAATCAAATCAATGTTGTTAGTTTCTTCTCTTTTTACCGAAGAGGATAATCCATGGGTATTCATCATATGTCGGATTAATCCGGCTGTAAATATTCTAATTATTTCATCCATATTGATTTTTTATCTCCTAAATCTTTATAAACCATAAGGGCAGAGAAACGGGACAGAAATATTTTAAATAATATTTAAATATCGCTTGTGTAAACAACTATCTTACACTTAATTTTATTCCTGTTAGATGATAACTAACAGTTGTCTTTACAACAAATAAAGGAAATAATAATGGGTAAAGAAACCCTGGGAGAAATGATACGCAGGTTGCGAACGGAAAAGGAAATTGGTGTTCGTGAGCTCGGTCGCATGGTGAATGTAACTGGTGTACATATCTCGAGTATTGAAAAAGATAAAGCCACTCCGTCTTCTGATTTATTAAGTAAGATTGCGAAAGTATTAGAAATCGATGTGGATAAATTGCTATTGAAAGCCAAGATGATAGATCCGGAACTAATTAAAGTAATTCAGAGGAACCCTTACGCCATTCCGGATTTTTTAAGAACAGCAAAAAATCTTAAAAAAGAGCAATGGGAAGAGTTGAAGAAAAAAGCTAAAGAAATGCAGGACAAATAATAATAGGAGAATCTTAATGACCGTGAGTTTGAATAATGTTCCCTGGCTGCCGGAACAGAATGTTGAAAATAGTACTATGGAAATTCTTTATGAATATGGTAGCAGGATTGGAAAAACAATAGTTCCCCCAATACCAGTAGAAATGATAGCTGAAAAATTATTGGGTTATCATGTAGAACTTTGTACGGATGGATTATTTGAAAATCCTACATTATTAGGTGGAATATATTTTAATGAACAGGTCATCAAAATTAATGGAGCTATTGAAGAGCAGAATGGAAGGTTTAATTTCACTATCGCTCATGAGATTGGTCATTATATGCTTCATAAGCATTGGCTTATAGGTCAGAGAAATCAACAGAACCTGTTTTCAACCAGTGATATACCAGAGATATTATGCAGGGATGAAGACACGACAAAAAGTCGTGGTGAACATCAGGCAGATATGTTTGCAGCTTACCTGGTTATGCCGGTACAATTTGTCCAAAAAACTTTTCTATCTTTATACGGAATGAACATCGATGCTTCCAAGCAGAAGTCAGACATAACATTCCCACTGTTGCCAAATGAATATGCCAGACAGATTGCCGAAGAAGTAATCAAAAAAGGGAATTTCATAAACGTTTCTAAGATAGCCATGGTCAACCGCTTAATTGGTATGGATTTAATTACAGGTGTTGAATACCAGAAAAATGATACATTTAACAATCTAGTAATTGAGAAGGAAATACCGAATTGAAAATGATTAAAACTTGGGTAAACAGGCATCTATTGAAATTGGATCACATGTTTAAAGAACACCCGTTTTCAGAAATCAATGTAAAAGTTCAAAACGGTATTCCCGTTGATGCAAAAAAGATTAAAGAATTTCAAAAACCAAAGAATAAAGCATAAAAACAACGAACTGGCTAACCACAATCTTGTGGATTAGAGGTTCAATCGGCTAAGCCGACAAAAGATAACACAACTGGCCAACCGGAATTATTTCCGGAAACATTTAGGAGGTTGTGGTTTGCAGGAAAACCTGCAGATCACAGCCTCTTTTTTTAGATAAAATTTGATGAATATAGATAAAGACATACCAACGTTAAATGAAATGAAAAGGATAACCTGTCCAATTCAGGGTTGTAAGTGTGTCCGTGGCCGTGTTGGAAAACTCCTGGGATTTGCATTTGTCCCCAGGGGGAGTCCAAAAATCTATACTGCATTTCAATGTCCAAAAAATAAAAGTAAATGGATAACAGTAGAAGTCCAATGAATTAACCTGCCAACAACGTAGCCCATCGAGGCTCCAGGAGCTGTGATCTAAAATGACGCACTCCTTGAGGTGAAAACCCAAGGAGTGCGTTTATGTTTGAACGTCAGTTACAATCTCTTTTTGCAGAGATTACCCGGAAAGCCGAAGTCTTTGAGTCCCTCATTAAGATTGAACCTTGTTTAGTTCAGTTTCAAACCGCCCATGATCTGATTGATAAGTTTTTAGAATCAAAAGATGCTATTTACCAAAGCAAGATATTAAATAGTCTGGTTCAGGCTACCAGAAGCAAAAACTTGCAGCAATTCTGCTATTTAATAATTATGGCAATATTTTGGCGGAATATTGTCTTCCTATCAACCTCATGCCATGGACGACAGATCACTCCTGAAGACCTTCATTCACAGGCCAGTCTAATTCTACTTGAACAGGTGAGCAAAGCTGCAAGAAAAGAAAGAAAAGAAAAACTCTACATTAATCTAACATTGAATCTCCGACGGGATTTCTTCATATGGGTGAAGGCGAATGATTTTGATTTTACTGAAATACCAGAGTCTCAGGAAGAGTTAGATCTTACAATTATTGATACTGATAAAATTATTCGAAGGATTATTAGATCAAAGGTGCTTTCCAAATCCGATGTTGAGTTTTATCTGGATATAAATAGAGATGGTCGAAAAGTTGCCATGATAGCAAGAGAGAAGAATGTAAAGCCCAATTCACTTAGAAAAAAACTTCAAAGAATTGAAAAAAAGATGTCCCGCTTTGCTGCCCTTAAGGGGTGAGATAAAAAATGAAAGGACAAAAGTGAAAAACAAAAAGTTGCCTGATCTGGGGGATCCCCTTACACAACTATACTACGATTTAATTCACGTTGTGGGGTGTGTTGCTGCCAAGCATCCAAATGATTTAGATGAAGACAGAATCTGGCTTCTGGTAAGAAAGATGGATGTGATATATCAACAGCATATGCGTCAGATTTTAGAAGAAGCGGAAGATATTGCAGGATCGGAACATCGGTCAGATATCCATCCAGGTGCCCAGGCTATTATAGATCGATTATTGAGAGAAAACGGACAATGAAAATCACTGAAATTAACTTCCGGATGGCGTCACCCGATGAACCACTGCTTATCGCCTTTGCTTCTTGTGTAATTGATGATATGCTGTATCTAAACAATATCGCAATCCGTAAAAAATATGATGGGGATATTTATCTCAATTTCCCCCGCTACACAACACGAAGCGGTAATGAGTTTCCTTATTATAAACCAATCAACCATCAGATGTACAGCAAGATCAAATCTGCCCTACTTGATGCACTAAATATTGAAGGATTAAGTCTATGAAACAAATATTAACCTTTTCCGCTGCCAAGAAATTCCAGTCCTGTCAAAGGGCATATTATAACCGGTATCGGAAGAATCTTGTACCTCTGGAATCCAATGAGATTCTGTTTTTAGGTAGTACTGTTCATGATTGTTTAGAACTCTGGTATAAAAGAGATCCCAATGATCAATCAATCCATTATAAGATTATTCAATTAATCGATGAAGCATATCCCTTGCGTGAGTCGGATGAAAATCAGAAGAAAGATTGGCATTTAGCAAAAGCTATGATGGAGGGATATATAGCCCAATATGAGAAAGAAGACTTTGAAATCATTGACACGGAATTAGAGTTTTGTATTCCCATTATTAACCCTTCTACAAATAGATCCAGCCGAACCTTTGAACTGATGGGCAAGGTGGATGCTCTGGTAAAAATGCCTGCCCCGATGCAATCGGGGAATGAGCTGTATTTTATCATGGAGCATAAAACAGCAGCTTTAATCACCGGTGACTACATCGAAAAACTACCCCTGGATTTTCAGATCAATCTGTATGCTATGGCACTGTCAAAATATAAAAATATACCCATTGCCGGTGTGATTTATAATGTGATTCAAAAATCCAAAATCAGACAAAAACAGGGCGAATCGGAAGAAAAATTTGCGGCTCGCAGACAAGAACTGATCCAAAAAAGTAAAACCGGAAAGACAACGGCCAAGCGTCAGAATCCAGAATCAGATGAAATATTCAGTGGCAGACTTCATTCAGTCTATAATGATCCTAAAATGTTTTATAGGGAAATTCTCTATTTATCCGACCAAGATATTAAACGAACCGAATTAGAGCTTTGGCACGTTACGCAGCAAATACTTGATGCGCAGAGAAGAGGTGTGTGGTGTCAAAATACGGACAATTGTTTTAGGTATCATAGTCCTTGTATGTATTTCCCTCTCTGCCGGGCGCATGATAACCCCAATGTAAAAAATAATCTTTACACCGAATTACCTCCACACAGCGAATTATCTGTGGGTAGTGGTTCAATTTTCTAAATCAAAAAAATAAGGAGAAATGGTTATGACAATATTACCTGAAAGTAAAACTCCGCCTGTGAAGAATATGGAAAGGCAGACAATACTTTTATACGCCCATGCCAAGTTTGGCAAAAGCACCATCGCCGCCGGTAGCCCCAATGCAATCTTTCTGGCCACAGAAGCAGGGTTAAATCATTTAAATGTTTATCAAACCCCGATTCAAACTTGGGAAGACCTGCTTATGGCTGCTAAGGAAATAGCAGAAGCAAAGCATTCATTTAAAACTGTTGTCATCGATACGGTTGATAATGCTTATCGGCTATGTAGCGAATACATCTGTGCCCAGCACAACATCAAACACGAATCCGATCTGGGATACGGTAAAGGATGGAGCCTGGTCAACGGTGAATTTCAGCGGGTACTTACAAAACTCTCACTTTTACCCTACGGTTTATTCCTAATCAGTCATGCGGTAGAAAAAGAGATTGAAACCCGGACCGGCAATTACACCCGAATAATTCCTACTCTTCCGGATAAAGCCCGAAAGATCATCCTGGGGATGAGCGATTTCATCCTCTATGGGGACATGGATAGCAGCGTAGTGCAGGATGGAAAAACAGTTGAGAGAAGAGTTTTGAGAACCAAACCTACCAAACATTATGTGGCAGGTGATAGAACTGGAAAACTTCCTGAAACAATTGAGGCTACTTACGATGCTTTTTTGAAAGTCTATGAAAGAAGTATCATTAATCCACAAACAATAAATAAAAAGGTAAAATCATGACATATGAAGATGTTGATCTAGAAAAATACGACGACCAATATACTGAGGCTCAAGAACCAGATTACGAGGATATCCCTGATGGGAAATACCAGGTGCTTGTTGATAAAGCAGAGATCACAAAGGCTAAAACAAGCGGTAATCCCATGCTTAAATGGACATTGAAGATTCTGGGTCCTAATAATATTAATCGTCTTTTGTGGACATACCATGTATTGAATAATCCTACCGGGCAAAGCTGGCTTAAGAAGGATTTAAACCTATGTGACGTTCATTTAAACAAGCTCAGTGATCTTCCTAAAAACCTGGAATATCTGCTGGACATAAAACTGGAAGTAACAGTTCGAACCAGGGATGAATCTCAGAATGTCTATTTCAATCGTAGACTAAATGACACCGAAGTTCATCAAGCAAAAGACGACGACCTCCCGTTTTAAAATGATTATCCTGATTGATACTAGAGAGAAGCTCCCTTTCCAGTTTGGTAACGCCGTGGAAATGATCAATACCAAATTGGAAGTGGGAGACTACTCCCTAAAAGGACTCGAACATCTAGTTGCTATAGAACGGAAGAGTTTGGATGATTTTATTAATTCGACTATCCATAACCGTAGACGGTTTACAAAGAATCTGATGGATTTAACCCGAATGGAGCATAAAGCCATTGTTGTTGAAGCAACGCTCAAAGATGTGTTTATGCACCGCTATAAAAGTAAAACCCATAATCAGGCGGTGTTTGGAATTGTAGCAGCTATAACAGGAAAATGGAAGATTCCGGTATTCTTCTGGGAAAATCATGCCTATGCACAAATGATGGTAGAGAAATATTTAAAGACGCTATGGGATTATTATGCAAGGTAGAATGATACAGGGACAGATAACAAGACTCTATTATGCAAGTGAAGAATTCTGTGTCGGTATTTTAGAAACAGACACCGGACAAAATATCAAATTCAGCACCAAATTTCCTGTTTCGTTAGATGAGAGATGTAAACTAAAGGGAAGTTTTAAACGCCATTCAAAATACGGGTGGCAATTTGAAGCAACCGGATATGAATTGGATATTCCTGTTGATAGAGAGGGGCTAGTTCGGTTTTTATCTGAATCAAGTTGCTTCAAAGGAATTGGTAGAAAACGAGCCGAAGAGATTGTAAGTATCTGCAACAGTGGGAATCACGGTTCACTTGGGAATAATTTTGAAGAACTGATTATAAAAGAACCCCAGAGATTGCACAAATTAAAAGGTATCACACCCAAAATAACAGAAACCCTGCGGAAAAAGTGGATGGAGACCCGGGATGTGAATACGGCCATTACCATTCTGGCCGGATATGATTTAACCATGAACCAAATTTCCAAAGTCATAAAGAAATACGGTTCAACTGCTGTACATGTAGTCAAAGAAAATCCTTACAGTTTAACCGACACTATTGATGGTTTTGGTTTTAGACGAGCCGATGAGATTGCCTTGAAAGCTGGGATGAAGCGGGATAGTAAAACAAGAATCCATGCTGGACTAATTCATATCGTAAAAGAAGAGTTAAATGAAGGTCATACCTGGATAGAAGAGAGAGAACTGCTCATGCAAGCTGAAACAGTTTTGCAGCTTTCCCAATTGGATGCGGATGAGATAATTCAAACCCATTTGGACAGTCTTATTCATTTTAAAAAACTCAAATGCTTCAGTTATCACGGTACAGGTGTCATTGCTTTACCACATTATTTTAAAATGGAAGAACATCTTCTCAATTGGTTGAAGTCAAAACACAAGAAAAACGATAAAAAACTGCTTCAGCAGGTTGAAAAAACCACCATGACTAAAGGTCAAAAAGAAGCCTTCATTGGTGCGATGGAAAACTCTCAATATCTGATTTCTGGTCCTGCTGGATCAGGTAAGACATTTACAGTTAACCAACTGGTGGAAGAACTAAAAAAACAGGAATTATCTGTAATACTCTGTGCTCCAACTGGTAAAGCTGCCAGACGTATGGAAGAAGTGTGTGGGATGCCTGCATCTACAATCCACAGGCTCCTGGGATTTGATGGGATTGGGTTTAATCACCATGGAGATAATAAGCTCATAACCGATGTAATCATTATAGACGAGTGCTCAATGATTGATGTGTGGCTCTTTTATCATTTAATGGATGCCATTGACCTTGAGAACACCAAAATCATATTTGCAGGAGACCATAACCAGCTACCTCCAGTAGGAGCAGGTAATGTTCTGCGTGACATATTGCAGCAGCATTTGATTCCCTTTACAATTTTATCAGAGGTAGTTCGCCAGGCTGGGACTTTAAAGAAGAATTCACTCAAAATATTAGACGGTGTTGTACATGGAACAAGAAAAACGGATTCTAAAAGTACCGATTGGATAATAAATACGCGATATGATAACCACATAGATTTAATAAACGGTTTAATAACATTATACAAAGACATTCTACCATTAGAGTATGATGATTTAATCAGGGATGTTCAGGTTTTGTCGCCCATGAAGAAAACCGACGTTGGTGTAATTCATTTAAATAGAATTTTACAACAGTTTTTGCAGAAAAAAGTGTATGGCCGGG
>JACKQG010006387.1_pt1 | contig 12474 bp, 12 predicted proteins | sample 8237621 | NCBI WGS metagenome assembly JACKQG01 (sample SAMN15677084, study PRJNA649215) | marine metagenome | biome: marine; feature: Black Sea; material: saline water; isolation source: suspended particulate matter (SPM) from the Black Sea western gyre | collected 2013-06-09/2013-06-10 | depth...
CAGAGGTAATTCAGGGAAAGTCATCATCGCCCAGATCAGCACGGAAATTGCCAGAATCACGGTTCCGGCTTTTTTGATATACTGCCAGGTCCTTTCCCAGGTATGAATGAGAAGACCTCTGAATGTTGGCAGACGGTAAGGAGGAAGCTCCATGACAAAGGGGGTGGATTCTCCTTTTATGATTGTCACCCTCAGTAGTTTTGCCACAAGCACGGCACCTATCCAGGCCACCAGGGTAAGGATAAACATCATCTGGCTCTGACCATCCTGGAAAAAGGCGGCAATCAGCAGGGCAAGAACAGGGAGCTTGGCTCCGCAGTTCATAAAAGGCGCCGTCAGGATGGTGGCAAGTCTCTCATTTCTGGATCGAAGAGTCCGTGCTGCCATGACGCCCGGAACAGCGCATCCTCCTGCAATGCCGCCTGAAACAATATAGGCCATAACGGAACTGCCGTGCAGACCGAAAACCCGAAGCACCCTGTCCATCATATACGCCACTCTTGCGAGGTAGCCGGAATCTTCCAGCACGGCGATGCCCAGGAACATGAAGGCGATTATTGGCACAAAACCGAGGACGCCGCCGACACCGTCAATTACCCCTGAAACTACAAGGGACTTGACATAACCATCGGGAAGAGTCGCTGCCGCCAGGTCGGAAAGCCATCCGAAAAATGACTCAAACCAGCCCACCGGCAATTCACTATAGGTGAATGTAAATTTATAGAGGCCAAACAGAATTGCCAGCATGATAACAGGCCCGAAAAATCTGTTAGTAAGAACAGCATCTATTTTATCTGTAATGTACAGTCTGTCTCTGTCATAACTGCGTGTCACAACACCATCCTGGAGAAGGCTCTTGATATAGCCATATCGATAATCGGCAATCATGGCTTCCGGGTGGGTGTCCAGGGTGACGAGCAGATGTTTTTCAACTTTCTCAGCAATTGCCATGAGCACTTCAGTGGCATCGTTGTTTTCCTTCCTGCTTTTTCCAATGATCTGTTGGTCAGTCTCCAAAAACTTCAACGCCATCCATCGGGCCGGATACTTTTCCGTCAATAATCCTTTGTCCCTGATAATGGCTTCCATTTCATCAAGGGCCCTGTCAATATCTTCTCCATAAGAAAGACTCAACGCTTTTATTTCATACAGATCAACATCTTTAGCCGCCTCCTCAAGAAGCTCTGCACTCCCCTTGCCTGAACGGGCTATAATGGGAACAACCGGTATTCCCAGTCGCAATGAAAGCTTATCGGCATCAATTTGAATACCCCGCTGTTTAGCAACATCCATCATGTTAAGGGCAATGATGACAGGAACACCTATCTCCAGGAGCTGCAGGGTCAGGTAAAGATTTCTCTCCAGGTTGGAAGCGTCGGTGATATTTATCACTCTCGGCCGATTATCAATCAGAAAGTCGCGGGCTACGACCTCTTCTTCGGTATATGCTGTAAGAGAATAGGTTCCGGGAAGATCAGTAAGAATAAGCTCTTTATCCTGATAACGGCAGCGGCCTTCTTTCTTTTCAACCGTAACTCCAGGATAATTCCCTACATGCTGGCGGGCACCGGTCAACCTGTTAAACAGGGTCGTTTTCCCTGAGTTGGGGTTGCCGGCAAGTGCGGCATCAATTGAAATCGTCATCAGTTGGCAACCTCAACTTCTATAAAATCAGCCTCACTGTTTCTTAAGGTAAGATTGAACCCCATAACTCTGAGGGATACTGGGTCATAGAGGGGAGCCCGCCCGGTTACGGTTATTTCGGTACCAGGAACCAGACCCATTTCACGAATTCTTCTGCCAAGATCACCCGTCACCTTTACCGCGGCGATAGTGCCTGATTGTTTCTTTTTCATTTCCCGAAGTATAATTTTTTTCATGTTTTGTCTTCCTGTAATGGCATTGGCCGGATATCTGTCTGGACCTGGCGCTGTTTATCCCGAGAAACTGCAGCTGAATTACAGTCGCCTGCACATGCGCATCCGCAACCGCTTCCCTTTCCCTGAAAACTTCTGAAAGCACGGATAGCAAGAAATGTTGCACATACTCCGATGATAAGAAGTGTAATCACTACATCTGTCATACTCTTTACCCCTAAGAAAACAGCCTTACAGTTATTGATTCTCAATATCAACAACCATACAAAAAAATATCGCAGGTTACCCTGCTGTTATCAAGATTTTTTCTGACATACCAGCACCGAGAGCGATACGGAAATCACCTTTAGCAACAAGAACAGATCCACAATTATTGAGCACAGTGATAGTATCTCCGATAGAAAGCCCCATGGAGCGGAGGCGATTTTCAGATTGCCGACAACCATTTACTCCGGAAATTGTAACTATTTGTCCGCAACGGGTTGAAGAAAGGTTTGAAACAGGGCATTTCCTGCAACAAGGCAAACCTATCCCCTGCTTATTTACACATTGTTTCTCAGATGAAAAACAGAATCTGGGGAAAAACTTGTTAAAAAACATAGTGGTTGTGGAAGCTGTAGAAATTGAAATTCATTATCATTAAGTAGTCAAAAAAAAGTCAGGTTGAAAATTTATTGTTTGACGCTGCAGTCCTGACACACTCCGTAAATATCAAGGGAGTGGTCCGTGATCAAAAAGCCGTGATCCCGGGCAACGGTCTCCTGCAGTTTTTCTATTGTTGAGTTGCTGAACTCGACAATTTTCCCGCAACGTGTGCAGATAAGATGATCATGATGCGCAGATCTTTGAAGGCAGCATTCAAAACGAACATAGCCATCTCCAAAATTCTTTCCTGAGGCGAGCCCGGCATCGGCCAGAAGCTTCAAGGTCCTGTATACCGTGGCAGCCCCTATGCTTGGTGTCGTTTTATGAATATGACGGTAAAGATCTTCAGCACTCACATGCCCTTTTTTTCGGGCAAAAGAATTAACGATAAGCTTTCGCTGATCCGTCAAACGCAAATTCTGACTGCGAAGATGGTCTTCAAATTGTTGTAAAAGAGATTTTTTCATACATATCCATTCGTTTTGGATCCGCATGATAATGAAATTGAAATTCGTTGTCAATAAGAATAGTGCTAAATGTATGCCTTCGCATATATAAATTTACTTTATCTTTTTATTTCGATGAGTTATGCAAATAAGAAGAACAACACCACAAGAACATCGAGGGGATTAATAGGTCATTTAACCACCCATTAGGGGCAAATAACCAACTCAAAAAAAGAGGAGTGCATAACCCTACTTCCTGGTTTTCAAAGAGAAATCCAGTTGTATCCAGCCCTGGATTCCTGACTTGAGACCAACAATATTTGTGTAACCATGGGCAGATAAATATCGTATCACATCTGCATCCCTGACCCCTCTCTCGGTAAGCGTAACAACCTGCCCTTTGTTGGGAATCTTATTTCGATGATGACTATCGCTGAGATGTTCAGAAAGCATTGTAAGTTTCTGACATTTGGTTTTGATGTGAAAAATTGGGTACTTGAGTTCTAGGAAATTCTCTGTCCGCAGATCAAGTATGGTAATTAGCGGATTATTTCTCCAATCCGTACAATCCCTGGAATCAGCTTCCTGTAATTCTTTCAAGAGATCTTCAGCGGAAATAAACTCAACTTCATATTCCGGCAGAGGCTTGGCCGCATCCAGGGTATGGCCCGCCTTTTTCCACTCCTCCAGACCGCCTTTATACATTTTAATATTTTCGTATTCTAACTTCTTTACAGCGACAGCGGTCTTGTAAGCACTAACATCGCCGGCTCCTTCACCGTAGGTAATGATTAATTTACTTTTAATCTTGCCCAGGCGACCTTGAAGGTCCTCCGCCTTATGCCAGGGGATATTGACCGAACCAGGTATTGAAGAATGGCTGAAAACAATTTCGTCAAGGGTGTTAACGAGGATAAAATCAGTCTTTCCCGCGGCGCGTTCGTCATGCAGCTGTTTCATCTGTTCCGTTGTAATTGTTTCAAAACGATCCAGTGCCAGGGAAATATGGGGGACAAACAGAAATAACGAAAAAAAGAGCACGAGAAAATATGTCCGGACTTTCAAAAAACACCTCCAAGGCGAGGATTCACGTTAAAAAAGGAATGTTTTAATTTATCAATTACGATGAATTTACTTTAATACATCCACACAAAACCTAAAAGCATCAAACTCTTCATAACCATATTTTTTACGGGAACATACCTTGAAATTGAGGTATCTGTTCCTGTAAGTTGTATCCTGTTTGAATTATAACTTAAGGCAACCTTGAAAGGAGTCTGCAATGAAATATTTACCCATAACAGTTTTTACTGTCTGCCTCTGTCTTATTCCTCTCTTTAGCAGCCATGCCAGTTCCAGCCACACTTCTTTCACCCTGGTTTCCGATCCTGTCATTGACAAACAGAACCAGGAAAAAACGGATAAGGAAAAAGTCCTGGCAGATGCGCAAAAGCTCGGGGCAGAATTCAAAAACCTGTTCAACGACCTGACGGAACTGAGCAAAAACACTATAGAACCATTAGCCGACAGCATTTCCGAATGGATAATCAACAATTACGAAAAACTCACAGTCGCACAGCGGAAAAGACTTGCAGAGTTTGTTGATGCATTAAAAAAAGAATATGCGAACATCGAAAAGATGTCCCTTGAAACGGTTAAAGACATCCTCAACAATTTCAAAGAATTTCTTCGTCAGCTTCGTGAGGGAGAAAATGCAGCGCCCACCGAACCATTAACAGCAACATAAAAGAGGAATAGAAATGACCCAACAGCGCTGTTCATTACATACCGCCTTTTTGGCTGCTCTCCTGCTCCTTTCTGCTGCACATCCCGCATGGGCAACTGACACTGTTTCTGTGGGAAATTTTTCCGGGGCCACCCTCAGTGGGGATCTTCCTGAACACTGGGATCCCCTCACCTTCGAGGATATCGAACAGCATACACGCTATTCCCTGGTCTCAGACGGTAACATCACAGTTATAGAAGCTGACAGCAATGGGTCCTCTTCAGGGCTTACCAGAAAGATCACTATAGATCCTCAAGAGTACCCTGTGATTTCCTGGCGATGGAAAATTGCCAATATCTACCAGAAAGGAGATGTCTCCCGGAAGTCAGGGGATGACTATCCTGCAAGAATTTATATTACTTTTGCCTATGACCCTGAAAAAGTCGGTTTCTGGGATAAGGTTAAATTTAACAGCATCAAACTCTTGTATGGAGAATATCCTCCCATAAATGCCATCAACTATATCTGGGCAAGTAAAGCACCCAAGGGTATGACAATTCCAAATCCCTATACGGATCGCGTCAAGATGATTGTTGTTGAGAGCGGCGATGACAAGGCGCTGGAGTGGATCTCGGAGAAACGAAACATCCTGCAGGATTACCGGGATGCCTTTGGGGAGGATCCACCCCGGATATCCGGGGTGGCAATCATGACAGACTCTGACAATACTGGAGAGACGGCAAAGGCATGGTATGGGGATATTGTCTTCAGCAAAGACATCACCCCATCAACCAAATAACGCCAATGAAATAAAAGGATTACATCCTTCAACTTGAAACTTAAAACTATTTCACAACCCTTTTCCGGTAATGCGCTCAAGAGCTTCCAGGTAACGGGCACTGGTTTTATCAATAATCTCCTGGGGAAGTTTCGGCGGCGGTGGTGTTTTTCCCCAGTCCAGGGACGAGAGATAATCCCTCAGGAACTGCTTGTCAAAACTGGCCTGCCCCCTGCCGGTTTCATAATCGTCTTCCGGCCAGAATCGTGAAGAATCAGCGGTAAGCACTTCATCGATCAGCATCAGCTCACCTTCGTACCAACCTAGCTCAAATTTGGTATCGGCAATGATGATTCCTTTGCTTCTCGCATAAGTCGAGGCCTTCTCATAGAGAGAAATGCTTATCTCTGCAATTTTTTTTGTTTCAGCGCTTCCTACTATCTTTTCCATCTGCTCCAGAGAAATATTCTCATCATGCAGCCCCTGCTCCGCCTTTGTCGAAGGGGTAAAAAGGACCTGAGGGAACTGCTCTGATTCCTTCATCCCTTCAGGAAGTTTAAACCCGCATACCGTTGTGTTTTTCTTGTAGGCACTCCAGAACGAACCGGAAATATAGCCCCTGACGATACACTCAACCGGCAGCGGTTTGGCTTTTTTGACCAGCATACTGCGTCCTTTCAACTCCTCTCGATACGGTGCGCAAACTGCAGGATACTCTGCCGGGTCTGCTGAGATAAGATGATGAGGAATAATGTCTTTGAGGTAATCAAACCAGAACAGGGATAACTTGGTCAGCACCTCACCCTTCATGGGAATAGGGTCATCCATAACAACATCATAGGCGGAAATACGATCGGTAGCCACCATGAGAAGTTTATCTTCCACTTCGTAAAGATCCCGGACTTTCCCTCTGTGGATCAGATTTAAATCACTGAATTGAGTCTGCGTTACTGGTGTTGTCATGTTCTTTTCTCAGTTTTAAGTTTCAAGTTTCGAGTTTCGGGTTTCGGGTTTATCGATAAAACCACTTTTCAACATCTGCTCTGGTAAATCTTTTCATCACCGGGCGCCCATGGGGACAATGGGAGAAAATAGCGGCCTCTTCCATTCTTTTCAACAATTCTCTGCCTTCTGCCGGCAGCAATTCACGATTCGCCTTAACAGCCGCCTTGCAGGCCATAAGGGACAGGACATCGTCAACCCCTGCGGCCTCGCCCTTTCCTTTTGTTTCCCGCCCCAGATAACGGTCAAATATTCCTTCGATAATTTCCAGGGGGCCTATATGACTGAGAATAGCCGGCACTGCCTTTATGACGTAACTGTTACCACCAAATTCACTAATGTCAATTCCCAGGGTGCTGATTTCTTCACTGTATTTTTGCAGGATGTTCTCCTGCTCAGGTGAACATTCAATGACTTCCGGGAAAAGAAGGGCCTGACCCGTCATTTTCTGTGAAGTGTATTGTTTTTTCAGGGTTTCAAAAAGCAGCCTTTCATGGGCTGCGTGCTGGTCAATGACCACAAATCCATCTTCCGAGGAACAAAGAATATACGAATCATGCAGTTGGCCTATATATTTCAATGTCCCTATATGGGGCGACCTCTCTTCATTGTCATGAATGGTGAAAGCATCTTGGGGGGGCTCGTATTCCCCAAGTAATGGCGGCGAATACATTTTTTCAGGACGGCCTTGCTCTTCAATCGTCCGGGATGCCTCCCCATGCCTGAAAAGAGGCCTTGGTTCTTTGACAACCAAAGACGGGGCCGAAGAACTCTGAAATTCAGTTGCCTGGGCTCCAGGAATAACAGGTGGCTCAGAGTCTTCTTTTTCTGTCACACCAGGATCCTTTCTTCCAAAAACCGCGTATTTAATGGTCTCCTGGTATTGTTCCATTCCCTGTCGAACACCATGACTTACCAAATTATGAAGCAATGACGGCTTATGGAAACGAATCTCCTGTTTTGTGGGATGCACATTGACATCGACATCTGCCGGGGGAATCTCAAGGAACAGAACTCCGGCAGGCCTCCTTCCCTTCATGAGAAAGCCGTGTAATCCTTCTGCTACGGCATGATTGATCATTCTGTCTCGTACCGCTCGGGAGTTGACAAAAAGGCGTAATTTTACTGCACCGGCAGGGGCTTCTTCCGGAGGAAGAATAAAGCCATGAAGTGCAAATACACCACTTTGCTCCTGCATACTGTGCGCGACATGAATCAGGGGAGAATCGCTCTTCTGAGAAATGAACCTTTTAACTCTGACTTCCTGGGTGTCACTGCCGGCAGAAAAACTGAAAACAGTTCTGCCATCGACACTATAGCTGAAGCCTATATGGGGGTGAGACAATGCCGCATTGACAGCAACCTCTTCAACATGGCTCAACTCGGTTCTCGCAGTTTTTAGAAACTTTTTTCGGGCAGGAACATTACCAAACAGATCTCGAACCTCAATGAGAGTCCCTTTGGCGCAGCCCATGTCATGCACCTTGCGCACCTGGCCAAATCGCAGTTCAGCCTGGGCGCCAAGAGGTGAAGACTCCGTCCTCGAAGTAATGGTCATCCTGGAAACAGAGGAAATACTGGGTATGGCCTCGCCCCTGAACCCCAGAGTACTGATAGAGGTAAGCTGCTCAACCGTCAACAACTTACTGGTGGCATGCCTTTCAAGGCACAGGAGGATATCATCCTGGTCCATACCCACACCATCATCAATAATCCTGATGAGCCTGGTGCCGCCCCCTGCCACCTGGATATCAATGTGAGAGGCGCCGGCATCAATACCGTTTTCCACCAGCTCTTTGACAACGGAAGCCGGCCGTTCAACAACCTCACCGGCTGCGATTTGGTTTGCCAGGTTTTCAGGCAGAATCTGGATTTTGGACATGGTTTAGAAGGCAATTACGAATTAGAAATTATGAATTACGAATGGCGTTGACAATATGGTCTGAAAATTTCAGGCACCTTTTAGATAATTCGTAATTTGCCATTCGTAATTCGTAATTGTATTTAAAACTATTTCAAATAACTCAGAATATTCAAATCGAGCCAATGTTCATCCCACCACTCCAGTGGATCGACAAGAATTCCATTGACCAGAATACTGAAATGGAGGTGATCTCCACCAGCCATACCTGAAGTTCCGGTTGCGCCAAGGATGCCGTCTTTCTCGATCATATCTCCGGCAACCACCCCAATCTGGCTCAAGTGTGAGTAAAGGCTGAATACGCCCAGGCCATGATCAAGAATAACAACATTTCCGTAAATTCCGAGATAATCGGCAAATATTACTTTGCCCTTATTGGCTGCACCCACCTCTGCATGGCGGGTGGAAGCCAGATCAATGCCGAGATGAACCTGCTTGTCTATTTCCTTGCCATCATAATAGTAGGTTCGATGGTCAGCAAACCCTGCTCTGTTGCTGGCCCGTGCCATTCGGCTGAACCTGCCATCCCAGAGCTGCTCCTTTCCGGAATTGCTGCAAAGCTCGATTATCTTTAAATTATTCTCCCGCCTGACAGTATTATTGACATACAGATACTTCTCCAGAGAGGTTTCCTTTTCTTCCATCAGTGGATAATACTGCGAAAATTCTGGAATCTTCAACGTAAGAAAACTGTCCGGCACGTTAATCTGATCCTGTTTCCACTTCACGGACTTCAAAATCATGCCAAAAGGAGCCTTGCCAATATTACCGGCCTCATCAACTGCCTCTACGGCCGCACTCTCTATATTTTCGGTGTCATAAGGGAGTCCAATTATAGCTCCAAAAGTCCCCTCAGCCCCTGGAAAGGGAAAACCCGGGTGAAAAAAACCATTGATCCGCACTCCATGATGAGCAACAATCTCACCTATCTTATAAATAACAATCCCGGCACCGCCAGGTTTGATATATCGGGGCGAATCCATCCTGTTAACCTTTGGCGGCTCACTATCCAGAGTAAATTCGTATATTTTTTCAGTTTTATTTCCTCTCAGGAAATTCCAGAAGGAAAAATCCCTGACGGTGACAATTAACTTTGCAGAACCATTTTTCAGCTTTAAAGAGTTCGCGTCAATTACAGTCAGGAATTCAAGCTTTTCAGGTCCGGCATTAGGAGCATATCCCTCTCTTTGAAAAGTTTTCTCATACAGTTTTTTCTCTTTGGCTCCCTGCACAAGGCTCACATTGACATGGCTTATACCGCTTTTCCGGTCAATGACGGTAAAAGTCACTTCCTTGTGGCTGCCAATAAGATTGAGCTCATCAGAAATTTGAACAAGGGGCATTTCACGTTCAAGATAGATCACGCCGGCAAGGACAGCCCCGAGCAGAATAATGCCAAAAAAGATTATCAGGAAAAATGATTTCCTGGATTTGTTTCTTCCTGTATATAAATTCGATGCCATATTATAAACCCCTGTACATAGTTGAGTAGATTTCAATTAAATAACAGCGAAACATATTACCATGGGTTGCCTCAAAATGAAACACAGGTTCGCTTGAATTACGAATTAGAAATTACGAATTACGAATTTTGCAACCAGCTGATATTTCTGGGAATCCAATACAGGTTACGGCTTCTTGTAAACTCATTGCCGTTCTATTTTTTTGAGATATTCCTTTAATTTCTAATTCGTAATTCGTAATTCGTAATTTTTAATTATAAGTAATCAATGCATTTTCATACCATCATCATAGGCGCAGGTCCTGGAGGCCTGACCTGCGCGGCTGCGCTTGCCCGACAGGGAGTATCTGTTCTTGTTCTCGAAAGAAATACGTTCATTGGCGCCAAGGTATGTGCCGGAGGGATCACCTGGTCCGGTCTGGCCCGCCACATCCCAGAACATATGATAGAAAGGCATTTCCCTGAACAACACGTTCATTCTGCCATACAGAAAGCAATACTCACATCTGCACACCCTATCATCTCAACAGTCAACAGGGAAAAACTTGGGCATTGGATGGCTGAAGAGGCGGCCCATGCAGGCGCCGACATCCGCACAGGCGAACACGTTGTCAAAATAACAGACCAGAGTGTCTCCACCACATCACAGAGTTTTAGCTACGATTTCCTGGTGGGAGCAGACGGCAGCAATTCTCTTGTCAGAAGATACCTGAAACTCCCTGTTGAAAATATTGGCATCGGTTTTCAATATCATGTCCCTGGCCGGTTTCCCAAAATGATCTGGCATCTTGATCCGGAATTATTTAACACAGGGTACTCCTGGATATTCCCACACAAAGAGAGAGCCTCCGTGGGCGCATACTGTTGCAGGAAAGACCTTTCCGCCACGGCATTGAAAGAAAATTTACACCGTTGGATGGAAAAACATGGTATGAATAGAACTGGCCTGAAGGCGGAAGCGGCAACTATTAATTTCGATTATAGAGGCTATGCTTTCGGCAACCGGTTCCTGACTGGAGATGCTGCAGGCCTTGCCTCAGGGCTTACCGGCGAAGGTATTTATCCAGCTGTTCTTTCCGGTGACACCATTGCCGGGAGGATTCTTGATCCAAAGTATAACGACAGCAAACTCTCCGCTCTGATAAAAAAACAACAGGATCACAGCCGCCTGCTTCGCCTTACAGGATCAAACAAACTGATTTGCAGAATGGTTCTTGAATCGCTGGTCGCTGCCCTCCGCCTGCGCCTTGTATCCTTCAGCCTGCTGGAAATGGGATAAAAATTGGCAGTTTCACGTTGATTGACGAATTCGAAAGATAACACTATCACCTTACACCTAACTCCTTACACCTAAAACAATTCTATGACTGCTTCAACCAAAACAAAAAAAACACTCCTGTATAATATCGTTTTCATAGTCTTCTGCGGCGGTATGTTTCTTTTTCTGTGGAACGCCCCTGAAGAATCCACCGCGTTTATACCCCATGATGACATTCACGAAAAATTCTTTGTCATGGAAAAAAAAGTGGCGGAAAAATTCTGTGAAGAATGTCACTCCATAGAGGGAGAGTCACCCCTGCCTGAAGATCATCCGCCAAAGTATCGCTGTCTTTTCTGCCATAAGAGGAAGTGAGAATAATTAGAAATTATGAATTACGATTGGCTTCTATTCGTAATTCATAATTCGTAATTCATAATGCCTCATTCTACCAAAACACAACTCCAACTCACCACACTTGAGGATACTCTCAACCTGGGCATACATTTGGGCGGCACTGCCCTGCCTGGTGATATTTTTACCCTGGCCGGTGATCTTGGAGCAGGAAAGACGACCTTGACTCAGGCCATAGGTCAGGGGTTAGAGGTGCCGAAAGAATGCTATATTACCAGCCCCACATTCAGTCTTCTCCATGAATATCCGGGAAGAATCCCCCTGTACCACATGGATCTCTATCGTCTTGGCAGTGAAGATGAATTTATAGAGCTGGGCTTTGAAGAGTATATGTACGGCGATGGACTTACAGTGATTGAATGGCCTGATCGACTCGGCAGCTTAATGCCCCTGAGCCGTCTTCATCTGGAATTGACAACTGTAAACGAGACTTCACGATCTGTTCTAATTACAGGATTTGGAGATATAGCGGAAAGATTCTCCTCTTTTTTACCCGGGTCCTGAGGGGTGCACCATCAGGCTACCTTGAAAAATTGTCTTTTCACCCAACCTTTGCGTTATACTCAAAATTTTACCATCGACATATCAAACATATGCCTGCGATAAATTTTTTCGTACGCCTTGATCTTGAACGAAAATCCTAATTTTTCAAAGTACCCATCAGCCAATATCCTTTTTTCTCTTATCCAGGGTCTCGATGAGTTTTGCCCTGACGATCGGCTTGGTTAAAAAGTAATTCATTCCGGCATCATAGCATTTCTGTTCATCTTCGTTTCCGGCATGAGCTGTAAGTCCAACGATAATCAAGGGCTGGTCTTGTTGCGATAAACTCTTATATTCCTTTCTTTCCTCAGAGGCCTCAATTTCTCTAATTCTTCGTGTAGCAGTGAGACCATCCATTCTGGGCATCTGAACATCCATCAGCACCAGATCATATTTCTCCTC